>FWPV01006249.1_pt1 | contig 22951 bp, 23 predicted proteins | sample 2228371 | NCBI WGS metagenome assembly FWPV01 (sample SAMEA103939776, study PRJEB20133) | metagenome | reverse complement strand
GCTGCGATTGTTGATTTTGTCCCGGATTATCTGCCTAATCTTTCGATCTGTTAGCTTTACCGCTTTATTGCGCTTCCCCATGCACTCAGGAAGACTATATAAAGCCAAAGATTTCGGGACTATACAGAAGCCACTTCTTGAAAGAGATCGATCGAGAGCTCAAACCGCATCATTTTGATCCTCTGAGCGCTTTATTCATATCGGCTCCAGCTACTGGAAGGAGCTGTACAACTGAGCGCGAAGCCGCTCAGGTAACCAATCGCCGGAAGGCTCGTCTTTTCTATTATTGAGCTCTTTAGCCGGAGATGTGTGTTTAGAGCATTTCAACATCTTAAAGTGACCTCCTCACAGCAAGCTGTGGGGCTTCCTGCGCTCCGACTCTCTCGATCCGGTTATCCGGTATCTCCCAGCCTATACATCAGTCGGTCGTGTACTCGCTCTACTGAAAATCGTCACTAGAATCAAATGCAAGGGATTTATTTCCTGCAAAAGAGCGATCAGTTCACCGGTTTGCGCTATTCAGTAATCTGAGTACGCCACCCATCAGTCCGGGGGTGAGTATATTTAAAGCTCATCCCAACCGCAAGCTGCGAGGTATTCTAATAAAATATTGGGCCAGATCTTTGCAGTATCCAACTACATGCAAAGCTAGGCATCGGGATTTGTTTGCCCAAACACACGCTCTCAGAGGCTTATTTGGCTTGCGCTGAACCCTTTTTTGATCAGCAGGTCTTTGATCCTGCTAATGTGATTGCCTTGGAGCTCAATGACGCCGTCCTTCACAGTTCCGCCACACGCGAGCTTGGACTTGAGATAGGTGCATAGATCCTGGAGGTCGATCTCGTGTGGATCTATGCCTTGAATTGCAGTGACCTCCTTACCGTATCTTCTCTTATGGATTTTGACGACGATTCGCTGCTGCTCCTTGGCTACCTCTTCACATATGCAGAGCTCCTTGGGGAGACCGCAGACCGTGCACATCTCTGAGCTCATCTTTTTGCAGGTACCTCCATAAAATCCAATATATCTCCGTCTGATATGCTATTAAAACCTGGTGGTATCCCACGAATGCATCCTAGAATAAGGAAAAACAACTCAGAAGATCAGTCGCACAGAGACCCATAATCCGACGTAACTCTTTATCAGAGAGTGCGTGAATACCTATACCTTCATGTCCGATGTGATGCACCAGAACGTCTCATATTCCCGTTAAGCAAGGCTTATCTTCCAGCAGCACGTACAAATTTTTATGCCTAAGATAGAGATATCCGAGAACTCTGTGGCTGCGGATCTCGCGCCTTTGGCCATCGCCGTAAATGAGATACTCAACCTCCCCGTCACGATGAGGAGCGCTGGCTTTAAGGGCGTCAGAGTGGAAAAGGGCAGGGTGGTGGATGACGATTACACAGGCCCTGTTTTGGAGGAAGTCATCAAATCTGGAAAGGCCATACGAACCATACCTTCTAGCGGTGCTTTCAAGGGCATTCCGGTATCGGTCGCGCCGATAAAGCTTGAGGGTCGTGTCCTAGCTGCAATCGGGGTTGTGGATGTCGTCGGCACGATCGATATACCAGAGATCTTCGGCGCCTATGTGGATGTGGTTAAGCAGGTTTCAGAGCACAGAAAGTCTTGACATCGTGAGAGCGAACCTAAGCACAGTGTAAAGGATGGCTCATGTGGATCCGCAGGGCCAGCATCGAAGATCTGGACAGCATCGTGGAGATCGAGAGGCTTTGCTTTCCGGAGGAGGTCCTCTTCACACGAGGGTTGCTCGCATTTCTTTTGAGAAATGCAGTTACTCTAGTGGCTTGCGAGGATGATACGATAGTAGGATTCGTGATAGGATATCTCAGCGGCCGCACAGGCGTAGTGTACACGCTCGACGTGCAACCGGCCCACAGAAGAAAGGGCGTTGGAAGAGCTCTGCTGGATGCGATAGAGCGATATCTTGTGACGCTTGGCGCTCGCCAGCTGAGGCTGGAGGCCGCAACATCAAATAAAGAGGCTCTGAGCCTGTACCGTAAAGCTGGCTACGTTGAGGGAGAGCTCCTGGAGAACTACTACGGCCACGGAAAGGACGCCCTGAGGCTCTGGAAGAAGATCGAGTGAGTAGCTTTCAGATCACACACGCAAATCGTCTATGGGGCTATGGTGGAAAGGATCAAATGATGTTCTGCACGGAATGCTTCATGAGGGGGTCACATGCGACCTGAATATCTGGCTTTGCTAGTACTAACCCTGAGCGCTGTTTGTTGGAACGCACATGCTGAGTATCTCAATCTCGGGCCGGCATGTATCTACATAGATATGAGCTGCGTTCCAGATCCGTATGTTGTGTACCACGGCGAGATCGAAGAGTCTCACGGCTCTCTCAAGTGTATAAGATATTCGGCCACAATAGGACATATGAACGACGTGATCCTCGAGCTTCACAAGCTGGAGGATGAGGTGAATACAAGCATCGAGGAGCTCATTCCTTTCGTCGCGCATTTTATTCCCCCCGGCTGGAGCACAGATCATGCAGAGTTCATCGTCGGTGGCCACCGAGGCGTACTGATAAATGCAACTGATATATACTATCCCAAGATGAGGCTCCTGTGCTTCAGCCCGGATGGAGATAGCGGCCGGGGGCGTGAGATACTGGTGGCATCCTCTACGATACGAGGAAACTGCAGCATCGATCTGTTCAGATCGATCCGTCGAACATGAAATTCCAGTAGGCGTGGTTGTATGAGCATGCTGGTCAGGATAAACAGGATATGCGCATGGATTCTCTTGGTCTTAATGGTGATATTCATCATCACAGGTTATGCCTGGCACAAACACATAATCATGAACCCCCGACAGGCTGCACAGATCCATACAACCCTCGATATCATTTTGGTGTTCTTCTTTCTCGTACATGCCATCATAAGCACCAGATTTGCGCTTAGGAGGCACGGCATACAGAGCACATCGGTTGATCTCTTGCTAATCTGCATAGGGCTGATATCATATCTTGCGGTGCTCAGGATCGCCTGAAATCTTTAAAGAGGGGCCCTGGTTTTATCTCTCGGTGGGATGATGCCTGAAATCCACATCTTCAGACCGGTGAGGATGTCAGATGTACGCCTCTCATATCTCAGAGACCATCCTCTCAAGGAGTTCTGAGAGCCGTTTCATCCTTGAGAGTTGCACCTCCATCCTTCTCATGAGAATATGCGGGGACTCGGATGTCGTGCTGCATAATGCAGACCAATAAGAGACCTCGCTCATGATACCTCTCACGTGATCCTCAAGCTGTGGCGAAAGGCGCTCGTTTTCGCGAAGCCGCTCCAAGCAATCCCATACGTGCTCCTCCAGCTCTGCGATATCGATGAGAATCCGGTTCAGTTGCCTCTCGACCTCCTCCAACCTGTCTCACTCCCCTTTCTTGAAAGCTTGGCTTTCTCAACCACACCATGATCCAGAATCATCATCCTGTAACCGCGATGTAGGTTACATACCATCGCATGAACCCGGATAAACAAGATGGGACTTAGAGGTTTCGATCATGTCTCCTGATGGCTTGATATGGCTTTATGAGATGAAAAGCTCTCGGCATGGGAGTTCCACCAACCAATGATCTGGGTTCAACCGTATTTTAGCCCTTAAAAGAACCGGAGGCTCTGAGGCATGCCCTTCGATACCATTTAGTATGTGCGGCTCACATGCTGAAGCGATAACTAAAAGTTGGAATGGAGAGATATTCTGGAGTCGATCCGGATAAGTCTCTTGCGGAGTTGTAGTAGAGTAAACGCAACGCAAAACCGGCCGGAGACGTAATGCATGAGTCTATCAGTTGATTGCAGCAAGCTCAAATCACTTTGCGACGCCATGGCAGAAAACGTTGCATCTTCAGTCAGGCCTCTTACCGGAACCCAAGCAGCTGGAGAGCGTATCAGGATGGGGGCAGACGGCACCCCCACCAAAGCGATAGATCAGGTTGCAGAAGCTGCAGCCCTGGCCCCTCTGAAGAACTGCAGCTGCGGTTTCAGGGTCCTAAGCGAGGAGATGGGGGAGAGCGTCATAGGCGATACGCCAGCGTATTTCATACACCTGGATCCTCTCGACGGAACATTCAATGCGATAAATGGCATTCCATTTTATGCGATATCCATACTGATAAGTGATGGCGCTTCATACCTAGCCTATGTATGCGATCTCGTGCGTGGAACGAGATACTATGCAGAGCCTGGTGGAGGGGCATATCGCGAAGACTCTTCGGTAAGACGACTAAAAGTATCCGGGACCGCGGATCTAAAGGACTTCAGCATCTCAGCCTACACGATGCGCCCGAAGACGTCACGGATCATTCGCCTGGGGGACAGGGTGCGCAGGATGAGGAATCTGGGGGCTGCATCCCTCGAGCTCTGCTATGTGGCAGATGGAAAACTCGATGCGTTTGTCGATCTTCGCGGCTCGCTCAGGGTCGTTGATGTCATAGCAGGCGTGCTCATAGTCGAGGAGGCGGGGGGCGTGGTAACTGATGCTCGCGGAGAGAAGCTCCATCTGAGCAAACGGATGTGGGAGAAGACGGATCTGATAGCCTCAAATGGTCTCATTCACAAAGAGATCCTGGGGCTCATAGAGGGTGGTGCCGATTAAGATAGGTTTTGTATCCAGGAAGGAGCCGGATTCGATAAAGCTCGCTGAATCTCTCATAGAGCACTTCAAGAACAAAGCTGAGGTCTTCGTGGAGCCGGAGATAGCGGAGCGTCTGGGCATGAAGGCAACGCCTGTCGAGGATATGGATGTCGACTTCATAGTATCCATAGGCGGAGATGGCACCATCCTCAGGACCATCCACAAGATGGAGAACCCGAAGCCGATCGTCGGCATAAACATGGGAACGCTGGGATTTCTGGTGGACGTGGAGCCAAAAGATGCGATCAGAACGATAGAGCACCTGCTTCTCGGCTTCGAGGTCGATGAGCGCACCCGAATAGAGACGCTGCTCGGCGATAGAAAGCTTCCACCTGCGACCAACGAGGTCGCGATAATAACCTCGAGCCCTGCCAAGATGCTGGACTTCGATATAAAGGTTAACGGCTCTCCCCTCGAGAGGCTCCGCGCGGACGGCATGATCTTCGCGACGTCAACGGGATCGACAGCATATGCCATGTCTGCAGGCGGGCCGATTCTCGATCCCCATCTCGATGCCATAGTTCTCGTTCCTGTGGCCCCATTCAAGCTATCCGCCCGGCCGTGGGTGATAAGAGGGGACAGCGTGATAGAGGTGGATCTGAAGCTTCCCGGAAAAGACGCGCTGGTCGTGGTGGACGGCCAGACGGTGGCCACTGCGACACACGGCGATCTGATAAGGATGCGAAAAGCAGAGAAGCCGGCCAGGTTCGTGAAGGCCAGCAAGGATGGATTCTACGAGAAGGTCAAGGCTAAGCTCGTTTAAATGCCATGCGCTTTTACGTTTTGAAGATAGGCGGGAGCCTCATCGACCGCGCTAAGGAGATCGTGAGGGGCTTGCAAATGCTCTCCCGCAAGGGCTATGGCTTTCTGGTGGTGCCAGGAGGCGGTCCGATGGCAGACCTCGTGAGAGATCTATACGTGCGCGATCTTGTGGGCGATGAGGCCTCGCACTGGATGGCCATACTCGCCATGGAGGAATACGCATACCTTCTGGCGGATGGGACGGGTGCAGAGCTGGTTGATACGATAGCGAGATCTGCCGGCGTACGGATACTCAGGCCGTACAGATATCTCCTGGCGGACGATCGCGGACTGGAGCACAGCTGGGACTACACATCCGACTCGGTCGCTGCGCTGGTCGCATGCCGCCTGCAGGCGGATATGATAAAGGCGACTGATGTGGATGGAGTCCGGATCTCCGGAAGCGTGGTGCCCGAGATAAGAGCATCTGAACTTAGAGGAATTAAAAGCTGCATAGATCAGGGCTCATTGAAGATATTAAATGGATGTGGAAGAAGGTGCTTCGTCCTCAACGGCTCCGTTCCAGAGCGTCTCATCGCGATGATCGAAGATCTGCCGGATAGATGCGCTGGAACTATGATATGGTAATTCGGGACTTGCTGTCATCTTTGAATTGGCAGCATGTGGATCTGCTGTGTTGAATAATTCGAGGCGATGTGGTCACTGGATATCGATTCTTATCAAAATTTTGATTTGTGTGAATTGGCCCTTTGCTATTGGATTTCTGAACATTATTCGACACGGCTTTTAGATCGCAAAGTTTATAGCAAGACGTCAAGAAGGAGTGACCGGAGAAGCATGAAAGACCTACCAGAGAGATGTATATCGTGCGGTGTTACCCTGCTTGGTGTTGGAGGCGTCAGGTTTCCATGCCCGAGCTGTGGTGATGTCATCGCCAGATGCAACAGATGTAAGAAGCAGAGCAATACGTATACATGTAAAAGCTGTGGATTCACAGGACCATGAGGTGTTATAAATGGGAACCGTAGCCGCGAAGATCAGAGTTATGCCTGAGAGCACGGATATAGACATGGACGCTCTGAAGGAATCGATAAGATCAGCCGTTCCAGCGTCTGCTAAGCTCCATGCTATGGATCTGAAGCCGATAGCCTTTGGCCTTAAGGCGCTGATGGTGGTGGTTCTGCTCGATGATAAGGCCGGAGGCGGCACGTCCGAGGTCGAGGAGGCGTTCTCGAAGGTAAACGGCGTGGCGTCTGTTGAGGTCGAAGAGGTGGGCCTCATCTGACCTCCCAATTTGTGGGCACGTAGATCAGCTGGAAGATCGCTACCTTCGCAAGGTAGAGGCCGCGGGTCCGAATCCCGCCGTGTCCATACCGACCGGTTCATTTGCCAAGCCACTCCACCTCTAGGCTGTCTAGATTTATTTTTGCGGCAAGACCGTTTCTCATCTCGCCCACATTAACAATCAGCGTTCTCCCCAGATATGATGCGCCTCTATCCTCGTGTATGTGGCCGCATATCACCAGATCTGGCTCCTGCTCCTCGATGACCCGCCTGAGTCCGATGCTCCCCGAGAGCTCGCCGTTGTAGAGTCTGTCCCGAACTCCTCGAGGCGGCTGGTGTACGACAACGATTCTATTCTCGAGATCGCGAATCGATTGAAGGAGCTCTGTAAGGGTCGCGTAGATATCATCATCCGTATGATAGTACCTCGCTGGATCGCCCAACCTCTTCGGATTCCTCGCGACCATCCCGCCCATGCCCACAAAACCCGTATCGCCGATTACGAATGAGGTTCTATGGAGGATCTGGAGGCCGTAATCGCGCCAGAGGTCCTCGACGAAGAGCCTCGGATCCATGTTGCCCGGGACTATGAGCTTCTTCTGCGGAAAGACCCTCAGCTCCTCGAGCACAGGCATCGCCTCGGCCGGAGAGCCTCCATCGTGAAGATCGCCTGCTATCACAATAAGATCTGAGTGATGCTCCTTCAGCGCCCTCAATCTCGTGTGCTCGTTATGAACATCCGCAATGCACAAGAGCTGCATCCCAAACACATCCTCGAGTATCTCATTGTAGATTATGATACTTCAGGAGAATTTGGCATTTTTCTTCAGATCTGCACGTACGAGGTCGGACCGCTGGGCACCGGGGGTGTGGTTGAGATCTGTTCGCGAGATGGAGGGAAGAGATGAGATGTGGATTATCTGAGCCATTTTCCGGACGGCTCCCCCTGAGCCGCATTGCTCACGGCAACGCCGCACGATCAATAAAAATCCAAATCAGAAACTGCGACAAAAGAAAAAGAGTAGACAGGGGATTGCCCTATCTATGCCCAGGCCTTGAAGGGTGGGTTCACATCGGTCGGCCCGTACATCCCTGCCCTGGCCTTCGCGAGGCATGAGCAGTCGAATATGCCGGATGCGCTCGTGCCGAAGCCCTTCTTCAAGCCAGTCGGGATGTCAGCCCAGCCACCAGAGCAGCACGGGAGCCAGTCCTCGCTCTTCTGGACGAGCTTGTACGGCACATTCAGCGTCATGTTCTTGACGATATCGTATGTGCCGAAGTAGTCCTCATCGATCTCGATCGCCGGGTTCTTGTAGGCTCTTATCTCGCTCAGCGAGCTGCCTGTCAATGCATTGCCTGGGTAGGCCGTAACGTTGTCGCTAGCTGTGTAATCCGACGACGCCTGGAGCACTCCGAAGTGTACCTTGCCGTTGTCGACATGCTCGTTGATCTTCATCTGCGTGTAGCCCACGCCCTCGAACTCCGGGTCGTACTTGTGGTAGTACTTCTCCTTCGCAAGGACCTCAAGCTCCTTGTCTATGCCGTGGGCGTACTCGACCTCATGGTGCATCGAGGTTCCAGCGCGGTAGTTCTTGATCCAGGTCTTCTCCTTGAGCAGCGAGTCGAAGACGAGCGGATTCACCGCGTAGTAACCGCTTCCGATCGCGAACTGGTACGGCGAGTAGACCATCACGTTGTCCTCCTTCACGGAGATGCATGATACATTCTCGTCGACCCAGTCGACATCAATCGGGTGCGTGTTCGACTGCATTTCCTGCGTGAACATCACGAACTCGTTGTCGATCGTCCCCGAGCCATGGACGTAGTCCTTGAATGCAAGGGCGCCGGCCTTGGCATACCTGTATGTCATGAAGTAGCCGCTGCCCTGAACATCCTGCTCGAAGTTGAAGGTCACGTTCTTCTCTGCTACCTCGTAGGCTGCGGGTGTATAGCCAATAAACTGCAAATCTTGGTTTATCGCCGCAGAGGAGAGACCAATAATAACCATAACTGCAAGCAGCAGTACAACTCTCTTCAAATCTTTCCCTCCATCCAATTTATTATAGACTCAAACTGTTATCTTTTCTGCGAATCTCCTATTTTAATCTGTTGATTGTAAAGTCGCCGAGAAACGCATCGGTGAAGCATAATATAACAAAGATTCTTTTGTGTGTCGCATGCAGCTGCTCTGGTCGCGCGCCTCTCCTCATGATATTGGTAAGCGAACCCCAAAATCCAATCGATCATCGATTTTCAGGTATCCGCAATTGATATCGACCGCCACGAAAATGCCTCCGAACCATTTTCCCGTGTGTGAGCTCTTGCTCATGATGGCTTTTGCTGATACTTCAACAAACTGATTCGCTCTGAGAATGGCTCATGGCATCGAGAATCACGAATGAGAGTACATCTCTATGAACGGCACCAGCAGATTGTAGTCGTTCAGCAGACCTATCAGCTTCTGGTGCGCGTTGACCACGGGCATCTGATCTATCCGCTTCCTGGACATTATCGCAGCGCACTCGTTGACCTTGCTCGATCTCAGGGCGGTTATCGCATGGACCATGGCCTCCTCGACCTTCACATCCTTGAGCTTGATCCTGGAGACCTGGTAGTACCTGGCTATCGCCTCCTTCTGACTCTCCCAGCTCCACTCATCCATCTCAGGAGCGGTATCAGCATCAGCCCTCTCCAGAGACTCCTCTATGACGCTCTTTGCGATGAGATCCCTGTCTGTCACGATGCCGACGAGCTGAAGGCCGGTGTCGATCACAGGGCATGCCTGCACGCCCGCATACTCCATGATGGCTCCAACAACCGGCAGCGGCATCTCAGACCAGACCGCCACAAAATTCCTCTCGAAATACCGCTCAATCGACCTGTCCAGATCCAGAGATGCTACGATCCTGACGATATCCGCGACGCTCACGATCCCGACGAGCCTTCCGTCCTCCACCACAGGGAGGCGCCTTATCCTCTTTTCAACCAGAATCCTCGCTGCATCCACAAGAGGGTCATCCGGCTTCACAACATGGGGATTCCTGGTCATGAGCATGGCGATCTGATCCTCTTCGGGGTTTCTGAGCAGATCTGTCCTTGTGACCATCCCAACGACATGGCCGTTTTTGACGACCGGAACGCCAGATACATGCCGCTCGTTGAGCACCTTGAGCACCTTATCCCGCGTGCCCGGCAGGCTCACACAGGCGACGTCTCTGACCATGGCATCTCTGACCAGGATCTCCAAAGCTCAACCCTCCTTTCTCTCCCCGGGCACCGTAAGAACAGGGACTCTAGAGTGCTGAACGACCTTCTCAGCCACACTGCCCAGGAGAAATCTGTCGAGACCGCTCCTGCCAACGCTTCCCATGACGAGAAGGTCTGCACCGATATCTCTCGACATCTTCAGAATCTCGTCCGTGGGCTTGCCCTCCACAACCATCTTCTCGCATGGCACACCCGCCTCTGAGGCTATCGACTCAACGTAGGATGTCGCATCCTCCCCTTCTTTCAGAAGCATGTCCCTTATGCCAACGAGTATCATCTCATCCGGCAGATGGCTCAGCCTGCCTGTATCAGCTACATAAAGAGCTATAACCTTCGACCCGAGGTTGCGCGCGAGCTCCACACCGAACCTCGCAGCCCTCTCGCTCGTCACGGATCCATCCGTTGCGATCAGTATCTTCTCGATCATCCTTCCACCATCATATCCTCAGGATAATATCCATAGGCCCTGCCCTTCTCACTATGCTTGCCAGCGGATCCAGCGAACCCCTTAGATTGCGGGAGTTTCTGTCCAGCACGATCAGGCATGCTTCCTTTCCGACATCGATAGAGCCGAGCCTATCATCCATACCCAGTGCTCTTGCTCCATTTATCGTGCACATCTTAAATACCTGTCTATCATCCCTCACAAGCGCTTTTGATATGAGCTCCATCTCCCTGAACATGTCCGTGGAATTGATCATCAGGTTGTCTGTGCCAACGCAGACGTTCAATCCCAGTGAGAGCATAGAAGAGACATCCGGAAGCCCTGAGCGCGTGAAGAGATTTGACCTGGGGCATATCACCACAGAGGTTTTCGCGGCCGAGATCTCCTCAAGATCCTGGCGCTCCGCCCTCGAGAGGTGTATGAGCATATCGGGCTCCAATGCGATCGCCCCCTTTATGTCGTCTCTTCCACCCTCTCCGGCATGTATCGCGATGCGCTTCCCAGAGCTCCTGGCGTGATCCACCATCTCCTCTACGAACTCTATTCTGTAATCCCTGATGCTGCTTATGCCCAAACCCCAGCATGCCTGATGTATATCCCGGGGCTCCCGCAGCGGCCTGCCGAAGATCCTCGATTTCAGCGGAACATCTCTGATCGCCCTGAGCAGGAGATCCACACCGTGTGAGCCCCCCTCCCTGAAGTCTGCGAAGGCGCATATCCCCCTCTCGAGCATCTCAAAGGCAGAGTTGCGCATGAATTCCACCAGTCTATCATCACTCGTATCCTCCAGGATCCTGTGTTTGAAGCCGCCCGGACCCACCAGATCTCCGAGCTCCATGAATGGCGGATCCTTTGCGACTGAGTCCGCTATATGGGTATGTGCATTAACAAATGCCGGGCATACTATCCCTTCGAGGTGGCCTCTCTCCCTGCCCTCTCCAACCTCTTTTATCACATTCCTCTCGATCACAACATATCCTTCGAGGGGCTCCATATCCTCGCCAGCGATTATCGTTCCGGAAAGGACCAGCTCATCAGAATCCAAGCGAATGGAGGAACCTCCATTTTTAAGGTATCATCTCTGATTTAATAAGAGATGAGGCCCTATGTTTTCATCAACAGCGCGATGAGCGCGGACGGAAAGATAAGCTCCTCTCTCAGGAGACAGGTTCGCATATCAGGAGCTGAGGATCTGAGAAGGGTTGACAGGCTGCGCGCGGAGAGCGATGCGGTGATGGTCGGTGTTGGAACTGTCCTGGCAGACGATCCCAAGCTCAGGGTGAAATCCGAGATCCTCCGCGCCTGGCGTCTGGAAAGCGGGAAGCCCGAGAATCCATGGAGGATCGTTGTAGACAGCAAGGCAAGAACTCCATGCAGCGCGAAGGTCCTTGGGGATGTATGCATCCTGGCGGTATCAAGGGCCGCAAATCCTGAGCGGCTTGATATGCTTTCTGAAAAATGTGAGGTCTTGGTGTGCGGTGAGGAGCAGGTGGATCTGAGAGCGCTATTTGAGATGCTTTATGCGAGAGGCATAAGGAAGGTGATGGTCGAAGGCGGCGGGACGCTCAACTGGTCTCTCATAGAGCATGGGCTAGTTGATGAGATATGCGTATTTGTGGGCGGCCTGGTGATCGGTGGCGGAGACGCGCCAACGCTTGTGGATGGCGCGGGCTTCAGGGATGAGTTTCAGAAGCTCGAGCTGATATCGGTTGAGCCCATGGACGATGGAGTTCTCCTAAAATGGAGGGTGCTCAGGAGCGCATGAACTTATCCCAGCCCTCATGCCGTTCCTTGAGAACTCTGCATATGTCCTCGACCATCTCGAAGGGTATGCCAACAACAACATCGTCATCCTTCAGTCCGGTCTTTTTGGCCGAGCCATCACAGCCCAGTGAGACATTGACATCGCCCTTGAGTATTGGGGATGAGGTTGCATCAACACAGAAGGACTGAATGCCAGCTGTGTCGAGATTCATACGCCCGCCGCGCTTGTACATCACGGCCTGGACTATGCGACGCGCCTGGAGGGCATTCCCCACGAGTATCACAACATCCGGAGCCATATTCAGCTTTGCGAGCGGCGCGACTAGAGTTGCCACCGTGCTGCCAGCCGGCAGGCGTGGCATGCTGGAGGCCATCCTCTGACCCACGCTCTGCGTGACGGACTTGTTGAGTTTGGAGAAGTAGAGCTTTCCTGTGGCGATATTCTCAGGGCATTCGATCATGCCGATGCCAGATGCGCCACCCTTGCAATCGTGCTTATCAATTCGCGCGAACAACACCTCGCCCCTTCTTGCGCGCTGAACCATCCCGCAGTACGGCAAAGGCTTCTCTATCTCCTTCAAATCCTTAGGTACATCCTCCTCGCTTTTGAAGAGAACAACCCCAACAGGCTCACCATCAAGGCCCAGCGTGCTCTTGAGGACGTCAGCCATCTCCGAGTAATCCATAAAGACACCTCAGAGTGGTATGGGCGATCCTCGCATTTCTCTGTTACGCTCTCAAGGAAACGCAGTGAGTCTGATTTTGATCAGATCGGGAGAGCATACCAGAACTGCCCTGGTTTCGTAAAATTGATCGATGGATTTCACATTTTTTCGATATTTATTTACTAAAATTCAGCACACTGCAATATCCATCCGAATTAACGGCTCATCTGTAAGTATATAGGGCGCGTGAAGACCCATGCCATAAGGCCGGCGAGATTCGAGTTCCGATGCTGTGTTGAATAATTCGAGGCAATGTGGTCACTAGATATCGATTCTTATCAAAATTTTGATTCGTATGAATTATCCCTCTACTATTGGATTTCCGAACATTATTCAACACAGCAAGTTCCGAGACCGCTTCTTCAATTAAATCCATCTAATTATTGACGAGAATATATCAAGAATATTCTCAATATTGCGTTATAAGCAATAATTTAATCACAAAAAAGAAAACTTATTTAGAAAAGTTTAAATCTTTGAAGCTAATCGTAGTAGTAACCTCTCTAGAAGAGGTGGGGATGTATGAAGTGGATCACAAACGTAAGCTATCTGGGACTGGCAGCTCTGCTGGTCCTCGTCGTACCCGTGATGTGTGGAGATGCGAACAGCGCAGCGGGGAACAGCACCGTATCTGTGAGAATATCGGATGTCTGCTTCGTGGCTCCCAGCCCGGAGAGGGCGAATCTCAACGGGGAATGGGTTGAGATCGAGAACTTCGGCAGTCTCGAGATCGATCTCTCCGGCTGGAGCCTCTCAGACAACCAAGGGCACACATACAACTTCCCGAATGGCTTCAAGCTCCGAGCTAATGCAAGGGTAAAGGTTCATACAGGCAGCGGCACGGATACCCAAGAGGATCTTTATTGGGGTAGAAGCGTGCCGATCTGGAACAACGATGGAGATACGGCCACACTCAGGGACAGCTCCGGCAATATAATCGATAAAAAGCCCTGACCCAGGGCAAATTTTTTACATTTAATCTGCTGTGGAATAATGTTCGGAAACACAATAGCCCTGGGTTATTTCATGCGGATTTGAGATTTGATAAGAATCGAGGTCTGGCGACTGCATCGATCAAATTATTCAACACAGCACATTTAATTTCATGCCGATTCGGAGGTTTGAAGCAAACGGGATGACAGTTGGATGATCCTCTTGACGATTCGTTGTTAGCCAGATTTGCCACAAGTTATTCCTCACATTTAAATAGAGGATCTGTTCATTCCACCGGAGGACGAAAGACAAGGTTGATCTCAAATGAAGGAGCAAGTAGAGATAAGGACGCTCAAGGAAGGAAGGTACATAATAATCGATGATGAGCCCTGCATAATCAAGAGCATAGCGCATTCTAAACCTGGCAAGCACGGTGCGGCCAAGGCGAGGATAGATGCTATAGGCATATTCGACAACCAGAAAAGGTCGATCGTCGCACCGGTCACCACGAAGGTCTATGCGCCTATCGTCGAGAGAAAGACAGGACAGGTGCTCTCGGTCGGCGAGAGCAGCGTTCAGCTGATGGATCTGAAGGATTACACCACAATAGAGGTGCCCATAACAGAGGACATGAAGCCCAAGCTTGAGCCTGGGAAGGAGGTCGCCTATCTGTCTTCGATGGGAAAGGTCAAGATGGATATACGATAGATCCGGCTCGCGCGCTAAGCTATGCGCCTACAGCTTCCCGGATCAAGGACTGGGTCTCCTCAGGAGTGCCTGTGGTATTGACCTCCCAGACATTTGAGCTGGACAGCATCGCGCTGAAGAAACTGCTCCTTAGCCTTCGCTTTAGCCCGCCATCGACAAGCAGATGGGGGTTGAAGTAATCGTTTTTTTCAACGATCTCAAGAGCTTCTTTTGCAGATACTGGTCTTAGCGTCTCATCGCTCCCGGGATCGCGTTTGAGCATGAGCACATGTCTTATCGTTGTCAGAGGCAGTATTCTGCCCTTCCCGATCGCCCATCTGATGTCTATAACTCCCCGCCCCCGGGAATCGAGCTCCGCTTTATCAATCAACCACGAGAACTCAGGCCAGATGCCTGAGAGCTCTGCTCTTATGTAGAAGTTCTTCTCAGAGCCGTAGGCCAGGACATCCCCGCCGTAGATGCGCCCGAAGAACCAGTCGTCTGAAACGACCCTCATCTTCGGATTCCTTAAAAGGCCGTACGTATGGGTCGTCTTTCCCGTGCCAGAGCCGCCGATTATGCATATGCCCTTTCCATCGAGATCGAGACATGCTCCATGCACGGAGTAGATGCCGTGAACATCCTCCAACACATCTCCAGCAACAGATAGAGCTAGCGATTTTATCCAGCCGTAGTAATCGATATTTATCAGGAACGCCGTCTTAGACTGCGGGTCGTAAAGAACGCGATTTGCCGGACCAGAATCCTCAATCACGTAAAGCCGCCCATGTGACCGTATGCCCTGTGATATGAAGTAGAAGCTCTCCTCCCAGCGGCTCTTCACATCACGAAGGGATGTGAGCAGCTTTATGCAACATCCGTAGATCTCAGACTTCACCTCGTACAGCACCCGCTCTCCGAACTCTTCAATCAGCTCGATCTTCCGCTCAGGAGAGATTATCTCCACAGAGTATCTCTCCACAGAGTATCCCAATTCGACACGCTCCTTTTGTATTAGATTATATTGTGAGGATTCTTATAAACCTACCCTTTAAGATTCTCGCTTGTTGCAGCATACTTGTATTAATAATATTTTATATCAAAAAGGTGGGTTCTTAGGAACCCTCATTGTATCAGATTCTATGTAAATCGATCGAAGATTGTCATTGCGATTGGATTCATAGAGAAATTTACGTTAAAGCTCATCGAAAGGTTTACTTACTGACAGGCCATCCCCTTCGCATTGTCGGGTGATATCATTGCAATTACTTCTGATACATTCAGACTTCATAGAGTTCGAGGCCAAAAAGCCAACAAAGTTCGCAGAGGATGTTCCCGAAGAGGCAAGATCTGGGAGACTGGAGGAGGCGCTTTGCGCATTTATAGCTGTTGAGAGGTTCGATGAGGATGAACCGGAATCCGTTGTGGCACAGGCGGCCAAGGAGATAGAGGATGTTGCCAAACGGGTCAACGCAGATCGCATCATGCTCTATCCTTACGCACATCTCAGCTCGGAGCTGTCCACGCCCGAGACCGCTGTGCGCGTTCTCAGGGATCTGGAAGCAGCATTGAAGGAGAGATTCGAGGTCGTAAGAGCTCCGTTCGGCTGGTACAAGGCATTCACAATAAGATGCAAGGGCCACCCCCTCTCAGAGCTATCCAGATCCATCAGGCTCGGCGAGGGTGAGGTTGTATCCCAGGCGCTCAGATCCGAGGCCAAGGCGGTATCGCACTGGCGGATAATGAAGAAAGGCGGAGAGATGGTCCCGCCCGAGGAGTTCGACTTCACAGGCCATGAGCGTTTGGAGAAGTTTGTTAGATACGAGATAGAGAAGAGCCGCGCGGTCGACAGGATCCCGCCGCATGTGGAGCTCATGAAAAGGCTCGAGCTGGTGGATTATGAGCCCGGATCCGACCCTGGCAACATGAGGTACTATCCGAAAGGAAGGCTCGTGAAGGCACTCCTCGAGAGCTACGTCTCAGATAGGGCGCTGGAGATGGGTGCCATGGAGGTCGAGACGCCGGTGATGTACGACATGGAGCATCCGACCTTGAAGAAGTACTTGGATAGATTCCCAGCGCGTCAATACACTATAGAGGCGGACAAGAAACATCTATTCTTGAGGTTCGCTGCATGCTTCGGCCAGTTCTTGATGGGGCATGACATGACCATCTCCTACAGATCCCTTCCGCTCAGAATGTTCGAGCTGACGCGCTACAGCTTCAGGAGGGAGCAGCGCGGCGAGCTCGTCGGCATCCGCCGCCTTAGAGCGTTCACGATGCCGGATATGCACACATTCTGCAGGGATATGAGCTCCGCCATGGAGGAGTTCAGAAAGCAGTATGAAGCGAGCATATCGGTATTGAAGGACGCAGGTCTTGAGCTGGCAGATTATGAGGTCGCGATCAGATTCACGAAGGATTTCTATGAGGAGAACAGGGATTTCATAGAGGGGCTTGTGGATATCGTGGATAAGCCTGTGCTCATAGAGATGTGGGACGAACGCTTCTTCTATTTCGTGCTCAAGTTCGAATTCAACTTCGTCGACGCTCTCGACAAAGCAAGCGCGCTCTCGACTGTTCAGATAGATGTTGAGAATGCAGAGAGATATGACATCGGATATATCGATGAGAATGGCGATAGGCACAGACCAATTCTGCTCCACTGCTCACCCTCGGGAGCTATCGAGCGTCTCATGTACGCGCTTCTTGAGAAGCAGGCTATGATAGCCGCGAACGGCGGTCTCCCCATGCTACCCGTCTGGCTCTCACCGACGCAGGTCAGGATTATACCTGTTGCGGAGAGGCATCAGGCCAGAGCGATGGAGGTCGCAAAGGAGCTTGGCTTCAGGGTGGATGTCGATGACAGGGACGAGACCGTGGGGAAGAAGATACGGGATGCAGGCAGAGAGTGGATACCTTATGTAGCTGTGATAGGTGATGATGAGATATCATCCGGATCGCTCACAGTGACGGTGAGATCGGAATCATCGCCCGACAAGCCCTGCAAGGCGAGAATGAGCGTGGAAGAGCTCAGAAAGAGACTGCAAAAGGAGACGGAGGGCAAGCCCTGGCGGAAGCTGCCCCTGCCGGTGAAGCTGTCCGAGAGGCCTAAGTTCGTCTGAGGCCTCTTCTTCCGATACTTATAAATTTGTAGAAGACGAGGATCGCTATCATCGATGGAATCAAGCCTGCTGCTGGAGATTCTCTTGCGCCCTCACTCATTGTATCTTCTTTTCTCTCCGCAGGTTCCGTGCTATCTGGTTCTGAATCGTTTGTGCTCTTGTTGCCATAGACTGGAGGGGCGGGAATGCCGTAATTTCCGTAGATAAGAGGCTGCATCTCGAAGGTCGAGCTCGCTACAGCTTCTCCGACGATGTTACTCACTCTGAGCCTTACAACATAATTGCCAGGCATCGCTGGAACCCTCTCGATGTGCGGCTCCAGAGCGTTGATATCGCCTCTTATCGTCTGATTCTTCTCTCCAACAACCTTTCCATCGCGCCAGATGAAGAAAGCAAGCTTGCTTCCTGTGCTCAGAGATATGTTGGTGCCCCTGGAATAGTATATCCTTCCGTCGTTCCCGCTTATCTTCTCGATCCTGCCCGACTGATCGAAGAACACACCTACAGTTATCGGGGGAGTGCTCTCGTTAAGATAGAGAACCGCTCCTGTCGGCCTGATATCGGCATCTGGGATTACGGTATCGTTTATCACAGGCACTGTACCGTTCCAGCTCCATTCGAATCTCCAGAGATCTCCGGAGCTGATACCTGTGGTGATATCCTTTATCGAGACCGTCCGTCCTTGAGGATCTATGATCTCTGCGAGCACTCCAGTCATCTCGCTCGCTCTTATTGTTGCGTTGAAGCTGACCGGAGCTGTGCTCCTCTCCGGCACCCCGAGAGCCAGTATCCTCGGCTTTGGCACAACATATGCAAGGGTGTAGGGGAAATAGCGGAGGGTATTGTTATCAGCAATAGCCAGATACAGCCCCCTTGTTATTCCCGGATATTCCGGCCAGATCTCTACGGAAGATCCCTTGCCCAAAGATTTCGATTCATCATTCACCATGTAAATTCCCTTTGGGGTTGTGTACATCACCAACTCCCCGATCTTGGAGCCACCTTCTATCGGAAGGTACAGCTGGTCTGAGATCTGGAATACCCCATCGATCTCGGCGATCTGTCGCTCACCATCTCTGAATATCTCTCCGATATGGACCGCAAGAACAGGGAGATCTTTTATATCGAAGACGTCTTTCTTGTACACGTACGTCGAGTTCGAGCTCACCGTGCTGTTATCAACGATGACGCCGTTTTTCAGAAGGCTCACAAAGATCCTGTCCTTCCCAACGTCTCTCACGAGCAGAGAGTAACCATCGTTGAAGAAGTAGATATTTCCAGAGGTTGCTATGTCATGCGCATCCGTATCTATCAAAACCTTTCCCAGGCGCTCGTAATCGAACATGCTCTTGCTTCCGATCTCGGAGCTCGTGTTCTTCCCGTAACCAACGAACCACAGCTGCCCGAAGAGGCTAATTACGTTATATTCCCCCCACGCCTCGCGCTCGAATCTCTTCGGTTGGATGTATGAGTAGTACAGCATGCCCCGCATCTGCCCTACCTTCATGCCGTTCATATGCACGGGCACTATCGGACCAAATGCCGGAACCACACGTCTCACGCTTCCGTTCATCACAAATGTCTCGGTGCCGATCATATCCTCATCATCGAAATAGAATCCGGCATAGTTGCTGTAATCCCAGACGGTGGTTACATAAGCCGGGATGTTCTCAATTATATTGTGGATCTCAGGCGCGTCTTCCTCGATTATGGGTCCCCTTAGCATATACCTGCCGTAATCGCTGTAGATGCCCACAGGATAGTATCTTAGAGGCCCATCCATCACTCTGATAGCAAGTCCACCTGCCAGATGAACAAAACTGTCGGGGCTCAGGGCGATGTCTTCATCATTTCTCAGCTCTATGTAATCCCGAGATACTTCATTTACCTTAAGCAGCCCGATCTTCCAGTCATCCGTCAGAATCAAACTCGGAGAATCGCTTACCTGGAATACTCCATCGATATCCGCCTTGTCCTCTTCTCTGCCGTGCATAGCTGTGCGAAAATGTATCATAAGCGCTGGAACATCCGTTCCGGGAAGCTTCCAAACATAAGTGCCATCCTCTTCCACCACGGCGTACTCTAAAGAGGATCCATCCTTCAGGAGCTCGAGAAATACCTTCTTGCTATCATCCGAGACCCCCTTTAGAGATATGCTATATCCATTTCGCAGAAGGAGCGGTTTTTTAGATGAGATCGTGTAACGATCATCTGCGTCTAGAAGAATCTCACGGAGCTCTCCTTTATCCAATGAGCTCACATCTTTTGTGAGCGGCCCATCCGGATATCCCGCAAGGTATCTCTTTCCCAGGAACCCTATCCAGAGGTAGCTGCCCCAATCCTCGTACTCGAAACGCTTCGCTACCGCACGGCTCGAATAGATCAGCCTTCCCTTCTCGACAGTTCTGTCTGAGAGTACAACATGAAGAGACTCGCCCCCCATTCCCTCCTTCAGGTCGTAGAAGAACCAGCCGAAGTTCTCTGCCGTCCATACATGGGAAGATGTCGCTATCTCTCCTCGGACCTCGGCGATCTCCGAGGGTATCTGCCCCTCTGCAGATCCAATGGTTATCAATGCCAGAATAAACCACAGGCCGAGCTGTTTTGCTCTATCCATCTATCTGTCCTCTGGATAACTCCTTATATTTACTTCTCTATCAGGCAATCTGGAGTCTATCATGTCACCTATTAAGCATGTTGCCATCTACGGCAAGGGTGGTATCGGGAAGTCCTGCATCGCCTCGAACATAGCAGCTGCATGTGCGGATCGCGGCGTGAGCGTTCTGGTCGTTGGATGCGATCCGAAGAGCGACTCCTCGCTGAATCTCATCGGCAGAAGGATCCCGACGATGATGGACATGATCCGCCAGGGGAAGGATATTCGAGAGGAGGATGTTGTCTTCACCGGATACAAAGGAGTGAGATGCATAGAGGTCGGCGGCCCTGAACCCGGAGTGGGATGTGCTGGCAGGGGCATAATAGTTGCAATAGATTTTCTGAGAAAGGTATCCAGGATAATGGACGAGGTAGATCTCGTGCTATATGATGTCCCGGGCGATATAGTCTGCGGCGGTTTCTCAGCGCCAATAAGAAAAGGGCTCGTCACAGAGGCATACATAATCACATCCGGGGAATACATGCCCGTGTACGCTGCCAACAACATCTGTCGAGGACTCAAGCGGCTCGGGGCCAGGCTTGGCGGAGTTGTGTGCAATTCCAGGGATGTCAACGGCGAGAGGGAGATAGTCGAGGAGTTCGCAAGGGCGATCGGGAGCAGGATGGTCGCATTCATACCGAAGGATCCGGTAGTCCAGAGGTGCGAGCGGCGCGCGGTAACTGTGATCGAGGGTGAGCCGGGGAGCAGGATAGCGGGAATTTATCGTGATCTTGCGGAGCACGTTCTCAGCTGCAGCGACTCTGTTGTGCCCGAGCCCCTGGATGACGAGAGGCTGCGTGATATAACGAGGATATGATAACGAGGAGAGGCGCATGATCCCCAGAATTGTCATCGCGGGTGATCGGAGCTCGAGCGGCAAGACGACGATCGTTGCCGGTCTCTTATCTGCGCTGGTCCGAAAGGGCTTGAAGGTCCAGGCGTTCAAGGTCGCCATGGACTACATAGATCCGAGTTACCATACCTGGATCACGGGCAGATTCTGCAGAAACCTCGATGGCTATCTCATGAGCGAGAATAGCGTGCTTGAGGTATTCGAGCATGCCTCCGCCGGCGCCGATATCGCAGTGATCGAGGGCGTTCGAGGGCTTTACGAGGGATACGAAGGGGATGCAGGCTCGACCGCACAGATAGCCAAGATGCTTCGCGCGCCTGTGATACTCGTCGTCGATGCCAGATCAATAACTAGGAGCGCAGCTGCTCTCGTCAAGGGCTACATGGACTACGACAGGGATGTAAGGATCGAAGGGGTCATACTGAACAAGGTCGGCGGAGAAAGGCACGCAGATAAGGCCACGAGGGAGATAGAGCGCTACGCCGGTGTTCGAGTTGTGGGCGTCATAGAGAGAGACGACGAGATGCATCTCGCAATGAGGCATCTCGGCCTGGTACCGGTGACGGAGGGGCGTCTCAGACATCGCGGATTCGATGAGAGGGTCTCCAGGATACGGGAGATAGTTGAGAGAAGCCTCGATATAGAGAGACTGCTGGAGATAGCAGGAGAAGCTGATCATCTGCCTCGTGTGGAGCCGGAGCTTTACCTCAAAAGCGATCGCGGGAGGGGTTTGAGGATAGGAGTTGCCCAGGACGAGGCGTTCAACTTCTACTATCGTGATAACCTCGAGCTTATAGAGCTAGCAGGCGCTGAGGTAGTGCCTTTCAGCCCCATACATGATTCGCGGCTTCCGGATGTGGACGGCTTATACATAGGAGGCGGCTATCCCGAGCTCTATGCAGAGGAGCTGTCGAGGAACACCTCGATGCTTGAGTCGATAAGAGATGCACAAGCCATGGGGATGCCGATATATGCAGAGTGCGGCGGCCTTATGTACATGGCAAGAGAGATCGAGTGGCCCTCTGGAGATGAGATATCCAGTTACTCCATGGTGGGCACGGTGCCTGCGATCGCCAGGAAGGGGGAGAGGAGGATCGTGAGCTACGTTAATGGATCCTTCGCCATGGATACACCCATCGGAAAAAAGGGCGATGCCATCATGGGTCATGAGTTCCACCACTCAGAGCTTGTGGTCGACGGCAGAGTATGCTACGCGATAAAGCTCAGTCGCGGCACGGGGATAACAAACGGAATGGATGGCATTCTGGAGGGAAGGATGATCGCAAGCTACACACATATACATTCCGCATCATACCGAGGTTTTCCTGGACTATTCCTGGACTCGTGCCGTGAATTCGGACACGCATCTTCCTGACTTCCTCTCCGGCCTGAAGACAATAGTCTTTGCGACCCTACCATCTCAATAAGTCTTGTTCCTGCAGCAACTCTAACCCGCGGCAGACGATACTTTCTCGACCTGTCCGTTAATGTCGTTTTAAGATGCGGACTTTGACAGAGAGGTACCCCTTCCGCAAGAATGTTTAAAAAACGTTTGCTTTTGGCTGTGAGGACCTGTCCAGATAAGCGCTGTTTTGACATTCTCCTCTTCTGCATGTCAGAAACACTTACTCCCTATTCGGGCAGGCCCAGCAGGAACGTTGTATAGTCCCGAAATCTTTGGCTTTATATAGTCTTCCTGAGTGCATGGGGAAGCGCAATAAAGCGGTAAAGCTAACAGATCGAAAGATTAGGCAGATAATCCGGGACAAAATCAACAATCGCAGC
>FWPV01006248.1_pt1 | contig 22952 bp, 16 predicted proteins | sample 2228371 | NCBI WGS metagenome assembly FWPV01 (sample SAMEA103939776, study PRJEB20133) | metagenome | reverse complement strand
CAGCAATCAAGAAGAAAGCACTACCGCGACCGCTTAGCTCCAATAGGTGAGCGGTCAAGAGGGATGGCGGAGGGCGTAAAGGGGTCAGCGTTGCCGTCATCGGAAGTGGAAAACGGCTAATCCACTCTGGGAATTGTTCTAGAGTCGTTTGGTGGGCGTTGAGGCTGATCTCAAACAAAGATGCAAAAGCAGGACCGGCTTCAGGGTTTGCTAAACGGGCAAGATTAAGAGCTCGTTCCCAGCGCCACTGTGGAGCAAAGCGGCTATCTGGAAAGCGAAGTAAGGCTTCGTTTTGCGCCAGAACTGCGTAACGGAAGGCTTGAAGGTAGTTGACGTCATTTTCTCCCCGCGCGCTGAGTGAGAGGGTGTTGGGATAGTCTTGGATTAATGCGACCAGCTCGGCGGCCCGATCTTCTGTCCAATCGACCAAAGCATAATTGGCTTGTCCACCAAAGGGTGCCGCCGGAGTAAGGGTTGGTGGGCCAAGGGGAGTGGGTGTCTCTGTGGGAATCGGCGTACGGCTTGGCGTAGGTGTAATCGAAGGAGTCAAGGTTGGCCTCGGCGTGAGCGTGCGTGTGGGAGTCAAGGTCACGGTTGGCGTTTGGGTGACGGTTGGAGTTTGGGTGGGTGTTAGCGTGATCGTCGGGGTTACGGTGGGCGGCGGAGCCAATACGAACGGGTAGGCAATGATCAGGAACACCAGCGTGAGGATGAATAAGCCGATGAAGACCAAGCTGGTAAGTAAGATGCGGATTTGGACAGACGGATTAGACGATGGGGTTGCCACAAGCTTCGATCAGGAGTTGATAAGCTCGGTTGATGGATTCTTCGGATAACGGCTGCAGAGGTAAGCGGGTTTCCCAACGTGGGAACGCCGTCAGGAGAGGTAAAAGCCCTTTGACAAGGGCACTTGCGGGTGGAAATTGATCAATGACTGGCCGTGCCTTTTGAAGCACTTCGCTAAAGTGATTGAAAGTATGATCGTCTTTGTGCTGATATGCCTCCCAAGTTTGACGAAGAAAGTGGGCAAACAGGTTTGCTCCTGCCGTGATACAGCCGGCAGCACGATGTTTCAAGGCGAGGGGGAACAGGTTATCTTTCCCGTTAAAAATGGCAAGGTCACTTCCGAATTGATCTCCCAGTTGACGGCAGAAGCTTTCATCGCCTGAAGAGTCTTTCAAGCCGGCAAAGTTGTGTGGATACTGGTCTTTTAACTTTTTCAGGAAGTCGATCGAGAGCGAGATGCCGCTCATCGGTGGAATATGATAAATCAGAAGTTTTCCATCGTCCGGAACGGCGCGCCGCAGAATCTGCTCATACCAAGCGAACAACCCTGCTTCGGGGGCAGTACGAAAATAGTAAGGTGGCAACACGACCACTCCGTCATAACCCAGCGAAAAGGCCGTCTTGGTCAAAAGAATGGTTTCCTCCAAGCTCGGCGTGCCAGTGCCGGCAAGTAGGCCGAAATCGGCATATTCCTGCCGTACCGTGAGAGCGGTCTTGAGAATTTGCTCTCGTTCTTCCCTTGAGAAAGAGGGCCCTTCTCCGGTCGTGCCAAGTAGGAGAGCACCGTGGCAACCTTGCTTGGCAAGGAAGCTCAAATAAGAAGGGAGACCTTCCGGGTCAAGGTCTCCGTTGGGGAGGATCGGGGTAATGGCAGCCGCATAAATACCTTGAAGTTTGCTGGTTTGCTCCATGACCCCATTATACCTGAATCCCACTTGGTGTGTCTGAGAGAAGCGAACCTTGGGCAGTACCAATAAAAAGTTCCGATAATTGATGCAATTCATCATGCAGTATGTTCATCCAAATTGCTGAGTTAAAGTATAATGATTTATAAGACTGTATGGTTCAGGCTCCCGCTTCGGGAGGGTGGTGAGATGGATGGAAATTCAATGTTTTCCAAACCACGGCAAGCCTTCAGAGCGATGCCGATGAGGGTGTCGCTATTGTACTTTGTCATTTCCTGTTTGTATATTTTCTTCTCTGACCGAGTTTTATCCATTCTTTTTACAACGATGCCAGCTTACCAACAGGCGCAAACCTATAAAGGATGGGGGTTTGTTATTGCCACCACGGCCTTGCTTTACTTCGCTCTCCGAAATGAACATCGACAAATCGATCAAATCAATCAAAAATTGGAGGCAGAACGGATAAAATTACAAAATACGGTTGAACAGTTGGAGGAAGCCTATCAGGAAGTTAGACAGCTTGCCCAACGGTGTAGCCAAGTCGAGGAAGTAGAACGACGCCGTCTAGCGGATGAATTACATGATCGGGTGGGTCAAACCCTGACGGCAATGAACCTCAACCTGCGAATTTTACAGTCTTCTCTTCCAGAAGACACTCCCGCAACAGTTTTCGAGCGGATAAACCAAACTCGCACTTTAATCCAAGAAGCTGCCGGGCAGATTCGGGATGTGATTGCCGAACTGCACCCCCCGATTTTGGATGACTACGGATTGGTCGAGGCATTAAAGTATTTGGGGGAGCGATTTGAGAAGCGGTTTGAGATGCCACTAACGGTTGACTGTGATGAAAACCTGGAGCGTTTACCCTCGTCAGTGGAGGTGGCGTTCTATCGTGTCGCCCAGAGCGCATTAGATAATATCGTGCGCCACGCGAAGGCAACTCAAATCAGCCTTTCCCTCCGTCAAGACTTGGATGGAGTAGCGTTGTGTGTGCAGGATAATGGAGTGGGTTTTGACCCTGAGGAAGTGCTAAAAAGCAAAGAATATCCCACTTGGGGGGTCAAGATCATGCGCGAGCGGATGTTAGCTGTGGGCGGGCGCTTTTGGATTGAGAGCCAAAAAGGACACGGAACAAAGGTCATGGCAAGCTGGAAGGAGGGAGGTCTGAAATGATCGGGGTGTTTTTGGCAGACGATCATGCGGTTGTGCGGGATGGCTTGAAATACTTATTGGAATCTCAAGCGGACATACAGGTCATCGGTGTGGCTGGGGATGGGAAAAACGCTGTGCAACAGTGCTTGCAGTTAAAACCAGATGTGATTCTAATGGATATCGCCATGCCTGGAATCAATGGCATTGATGCCACGGAGCAAATTTTACAACAAGAACCCTCAATTCGGGTCATTATCCTCTCGATGCACGACAGCCGCGAACATATCTTCCGCGCCTTGAAAGCTGGGGCAATTGGCTATCTTCTGAAGGAGTCAGCCGGCGATGAGGTGATACAAGCTGTTCGAACGGTGTTCCAAGGGCAGCGCTATCTCAGCCAACGCATAACTGAAAAGGTTGTTGAAGGCTATCTTTCTCTGGAAAACCATCTTGTCTCACATGATCCCCTTGAAAAATTAAGTGAACGGGAGCGTCAAGTCCTGCAACTTGTGGTGGAGGGGAAAAGCAGTGCTGAAATCGCAAAAGTTTTGTATTTGTCGGTCAAAACAGTTGAAACGTACCGCAGTCGGATTATGGAGAAATTGGAAATTTCCGACCTTCCAAGCTTGGTCAAATTTGCCATTCAGCATGGCTTGATTTCTCTAGACTCTTAGCTACGTTTCCCTCAATAAAACTACCAACTCATTTGTCATACTTCCCTGACATCATTTTACAAATAACCCCGATAGACCTTTATCCGTTCCTCTGTCAAAATTGAGTTGATCGGAGCGACCAGTTTCGCCTGACTCGCACGATCAGATGCAAGGTTCTCTTATATTCTGAACGACGGAAAGAAGGCTATGGAAAACGAAAATCCCCAGACAAGATTCTCAAAGCGCAATCTTCTCATTGTCGATGATCACATTCACTTGAGAAAAACTTTAGCGCTCTGGATTACCGACCTTTACCCAGAAATTCAGATTTTGGAAGCGGAAAATGGGGATCAAGCCATCCAGATTATCCAAAGTTGTTGTGTGGATCTGGTCTTGATGGATTATAAGATGCCGGGAATCGATGGTCTCGAGGCGACCCGCCGCATTAAGCAGATTTCTCCAACGACGCCAGTCTATTTAATGAGCATCTATGATAGAGAAGCTTATCGTCGCGAAGCCCTTTTAGCCGGCACGGATGGTTTTTTGTCCAAAAACACGGTGGATGCGGATTTACCTGTGATCTTATCGCGTTTTATTGAAGGTAAGGAGATTTAGATGAAAGACTTTGGAAATCTAGAGCAGGCCGGAGGAAACAAGATGATCTGGTCGGTGATGGATTTTCTTCTTGATGAAGTTGTATTGATTGATCGGACGGGTCAAATACTGTGGGTCAATCAAGCTTGGCGAGATTTCGCGAGCGAAAACGCTGCCGATGAGAAAACCCGCCACGGGGTAGGGCTCAACTATTTTGAGGTATGTCGCAAAGCAAGTCTTGCAGGCGACCTGCAAGCTGAAGGAATCCTAAGGGGGTTGGAAGCAGTGTCGCAGGGAAAGCAACTGGAGTACACCGTTGATTATCCTTGTCGAACGCCCCAAACTGAGTATTGGTTTCGCATGCGTGCCGTTGCTCTAAATGGGGAACACTCTCCGCTTGTCATAACGCACCATAACATCAGCGATCGGGTGGTCGCAGAAAAAGCCTATCAGAGTGAGTCCGAACGCTTCTATTCGCTGGTTAATTCGATGGCCGATATCGTCTTTTTGCTGGACACCGAGGGCCGCCATGTCGGCGTTTATGGACAATGGGTCGAAAAATATGGATTAAGAGCAGAAATGTTTATTGGAAAGACGGCGCGTGAGATTTTGGGGGATGAAGCTGCGCAGGTTCATGAAGAAGCAAATCGGCGGGCTTTAAGCGGAGAGAATGTCCTCTATGAATGGAGCTTCCAAGACCAAAGCGGGGAGCATGTAATCCAAACGCATCTCTCTCCAATAAGGGATCTTGCCGGAAAAATCCAAGGTATTGTAGGAGTGGGGCGTGATTTAACCGAGCGGGTGAGAATAGAGCGACTATTGGGAGAACAGACGCAAAATCTCAGCCGCTTGACCGAATTTGCCGCCCATTTACAAGGTCTTGAGACAGCGGAAGAAGTGTATCAATGGCTCACCCAACAGGTTGGTGAAATCTTACAAGTCCCGAAGGCTCTGATTGCGATTCGGGATCGGCAAACGGATATACTGGAAGCCAGATCGCCGGCTTTCGGTTTTACGCCCTCCGAAATCGCCGCCTTTCGCTTCTCGGTCAGAGAGGGAGAAAAGATTTGGGATTTCAGCCGCCAAGGAGCTTTGCTGGCAAATGGTTTAGAAGAATTGCCCCTTGGTTTCCGAGATTTTGCCCAACGTATGGGCTTTGACTCTGTCTTAGCGGTGCAGATTGATCTAGAAGAGCACATGGGAGGCTTGATTTTGGCTGTCAATAAAGCGCAAGGATTTACTGAACAGGATCAGCACACCCTTGAGATCATCGCTCATCAGGCTGCTGGAGTGCTCACGCGCTTACAACTCCATCAGCAATTGCACCGACAATTAAAAGAACTCCAAGTTCTTCACCTTGTTTCAACCTGCGGCGTACAGGCCGAGACAGAAGACGAATTGATCACCCACGTCACTGAAATTGTCGGGGGTACCCTCTACCCGGATAGTTTCGGGGTTCTGCTGTTGCAGAAGGATGAAAACCTGTTGAAACCCCATCCGAGTTATCGGGGAGCCACTCCCGAAGCAAAAAGCCGCAGGTATCCGCTTGGTAAGGAGAGCATTGCTAGCCTCGTTGCCCAGACCCGCCAAGCGCAACGCATTCAGGATGTCTCCTTAGCGGAACACTATTACGAAGCTAGTCCACAGACGAAGTCGGAATTATGTGTACCTATCCAGGCAGGGGATGAAATTCTGGGTGTCTTGAACGTCGAAAGCTGCCAAATTGGGAGGTTTACCCCAGAGGATGAGCGGCTCGTAACGACCATCGCTACCTTACTGGCAACTGCTCTTTTGCGCTTGCGTCGAGCTGAAGCGGAGCGCCGCGCGCGTGGGATTGCCGAATCGCTGGTCAAGACAGCTCATACTCTCAGCAGTGAACTGGATTCGGATGCGGTGCTTGCTCATATTTTCAAATCACTTGAGCAAATTCTTCCTTATCATTCGGCCACCATTGTGTGGAGGGAGGATCCAGGGCGGGGCGAAGTTTGGCATAAAGGAGTATCGCTTGTTAGCGACGCCGCATGGCTCAAGTTTGCAGTGAACGCTTTTCAGCGCAAACCTCAGGAGGCGATTCTCTTTCAAGTGGACGAGAAAGGTGAAATTTCAACTTGTCCTGACTCCGCCTCACCGGCTATTTGTTGTGGAATCGCTGCCCTTTTGGTTGATTCCCGCAATTCGCTGGGAATCTTGGCTTTAGAAGGCGTCAACCCCGATTTACTTAAGCAAGAGGTTTTTGAGCTGGTCACCGTTTTTGCAGAACAAGCGGCTCTCTCGTTACGCAATGCTTCACTCTATTCTCGCGCGGTTCAGGATGCCGAGCGCCGCGCTGCCCTTCATATGGCAAGTCAAGAGTTAATCCAAGCGGGGTATGACGTTGAAAAAATCTATCTCACTCTTCACAAGGCAGTCGCAAAGGTGATGCCTGCTGAGGCGTTTGTATTATCTATGCTCGATGAAGATAGGACAAAAATCCGTGTTGAGTATGCCGTCGATCGGGGCGGACGTTATCCTAAACAGGTCATTCCATTGCACCAGGGCTTGAGCGGTTGGGTGATTGAACATAAGAAATCTCTGATTGTAGAAGATCTCTTAAGTGAGCCCAAGATTGCTGCACAGGCAATTCATTTCGGCACTCAGGAACCGGTTCGTTCTCTGGTTGCTGTACCCCTACGTTTGCACCAGCAAGTGCATGGAATGATTGCCGCTCAAAGTTATTCACCTTCTTCCTATAGTTTAGAGGATGTTGAGTGGTTGGAGTTGTTGGCTGCAAATGCGGCAGGAATTTTGCAGAATGCCCAGCTCTACCGTGAGACGCAACTTCGGGCTGAAGAGATGACCGCCTTACTGGAAACCACCCGAGATTTAGCCACTATTCAAGATACCTCCTCGGTGTTGGAGTCCATCCTTGAAAGGGCGACAAGGTTGCTCGACCTCGATAGCGGCGGAATTTATCTGTATGATCGACAGCAAAACAATCTAGAGCTTGTGGCGGTCAAGAATATCCCTGTCTCGGTAGGCTTACGCTTAGAACTCGGTGAGGGAGTAGCCGGCAAGGTGGCAAAGGAACTGAAGCCCGTCATGGTGGATCATTATGCAGCTTGGGAAGGACGCTCACCGAAATATGATGGTATTCCCTTCACTTATTCGCTTGGTGTTCCGATGATTTCGGGGGGCGAATTGATGGGTGTGATCGGCGCTACAGCAATTGCTCCGAGTCAAAGGAAACCCAGACCCAACGACGCCGTCATTTTACAAATGTTTGCCTCCCACGCTGCTTCTGCGGTTCAGGTAGCTCGATACTACGATCAATCTCAACGACGGCTGAGAGAATTGGAAGTGATCAATAACCTCTCCAAAGCACTACGTAGCGCTTTGAACAGCCAAGAAATGATTGCTGCCTTGCTCACCGAAACGACTTCCCTTTTCGGATGTGAGGCGGGATCGGTCTGGTTGTTTGATCCCCTTACGATGAAGCTCACGCCGCGTGCTGTGCTGGGTTGGCTACAGGATATTCAACAAAATCCTCTTTCGCCAGGCGAAGGATTGGTCGGTTTGGTTTATGAGGAAGGTAAGCCCTTAATTTGCAATGAATTCGTCAAGGACGAGCGGGCAACGCAGCAGTTTCGCGCTCAAGCGCCTGCTGGTTGGGGTGGAATCGTCATGCCGATCGCTTCCTTGAGCGAAGTAATCGGAGCGTTTGTGATTGGTTTTCCAACGCAGCGTCTTATCACCGAAGAGGAACTCACGTTAATCTCAGCCTTTTGCGAAATTGCAGGCAATGCACTTCAACGAGCCCAAGCTACAGAGCAATTGGAACGGCGAGTTCAGCAACTGTTGTCATTGCGCACGATTGACAATGCAATCAACTCGAGCCTTGACTTAGGATTAACGCTGGATATTCTTTTGGAACAGGTCTTGGCACATGTCCATGCGGAGGCAGCAGACATCCTGCTCTACGACCAACGCACCTACTCATTAAAAATGGTCGCCCAGCGAGGTTTCAAGACCGTATTCCTAAAACCTCTGAACATTCCAGTCAGTCCAGGCATCTTAGCACGGATACTGAACGACCGACAGATTCAATTGGTTGCCAATCTTGCCGATATCGATTTGGACGATACCCGCCAAGCCCTTTTGAAAAGCGAAGGTTTTGGAAGTTATGTAGGAATTCCTCTGATTGCTAAAGGTGAAATTGTGGGTGTATTGGAAATCTTTCGGCGCTCACTGAAATTGATTCCTGCAGATGAACTGGATTTTCTTGAGACATTAAGTGGACAAGCAGCGATCGCGATTGAGAATACTACCCTTTTTTATGATCTGCAACAGACCAACACGCAACTCTCTTTGGCCTACGATTCAACCCTGGAAGGATGGGCAAGAGCGTTGGAGTTGCGGGATAATGAAACAGAAGGCCATAGCCGGCGCGTCGCTGACCTAACCCTGAGATTGGCAGAAGCCTTGGGAGTTCCTGAGCCGGATTGGATTCACATTCACCGTGGGACATTGTTGCATGATATTGGCAAGATGGGAATTCCAGATGAAATTTTACACAAAGCCGGTCCCTTAAACGACGCGGAATGGGAAGTCATGAAACAACATCCTCTTTTTGCATACCAATTGCTTAAGCCCATTCAGTTTTTAGAGAAAGCTGCTGTAATCCCCTATTGCCATCATGAGCGTTGGGACGGTTCAGGTTATCCACAAGGACTGCGCGGCGAACAAATCCCTCTCGCTGCACGCATCTTTGCTGTTGTCGACGTTTATGATGCTTTATGCTCCGATCGTCCCTATCGAGCTGCATGGAGTAAGCAAGAAGCGCTTAATTACATCAAAGAGCAAGCTGGAAAATTATTCGATCCACGCGTGGTTGAAGCCTTCATCACCTTGATTGAGTAAGGCATCAGCTTTGGGTTTATAATCGGGGTGTGAAAATTCGAGCTTCTCCACACGGCTGGTTGGCTGTAGCGGGACTGAGAGGGAATGTCCTTCAGGTGGTAGCATTTGCTGTATTGCTTGTGATTTCTACAAGCTGTAGGCCGACTTTTCAAACCACTAGAGCTACCCTAACGCCCACCCCTTCGCCGACCCCTTTCCCTTCACCGACTTTATCGCCAACTCCAAAAATCATCCAAGGGACGATATCGATCTGGCATTCTTGGGATGAGACTCAACGTTCGGCTCTGTTTCGGACGATTTCGGTGTTTCAATCCTACTATCCGCAAGTTCAATTTGATGTCCTGTATGTTCCTGCTTTAGATTTAGCGGCACGGTTCGAAGAAGCGATGAGTCAAGGGGCGGGACCGACCATTTTGATTGCTCCAGCTCAATGGGGGGGACAGTTTTATGAACAGGGCTATGTTGTTGAAATAAATCGACCTGAGTTACAGCCACTGATTGAGGGGTTGAATGCGGCTGCCCTCGAGACGGGTGTTTATCGAGCCAAACGAATTGGCTTGCCTGTAACAATGAACGGGGTCGTTTTATATCGGAATAAGAGCATTTTGCCCAGCGCTGCTCAAACCTTCGAGCAAATGAGAGCTTTTGCGACCACAGCGACCCAAGGGGGAATCGTGGGAGCAAATTTAGAGCGCAGTTTTTTCTTTTCTGGTGCACATCTCATTGGGCTTGGCGGTTTGTTTCTCACGGCTGAAGGCTTGCCCGCTTTTCAACAGGATGAGTTTCGCTATGGGTTGGAGTGGTTGGATCTTCTCAAGGCTTTTGAACAAGTTGGGATGACCGAATTTAACTCCGATAGTGACTTTAGGCTCTTTCAGGAGGGACGAGTGGGTTTGATTATTGAGGGAAGTTGGAATCGGTATCTACTTGCTGGTGAGCTGGGGCCGTTAAATCTTGCCATTGACCCATGGCCAACTTACAAACAAGGTCATCTAGCTGGTTTTATGCAAAGCGAAGCCATTTTTTTGACGCGCCATACCTTAGAAGAAGAGAACGACCTATCATGGCTATTCGTACAAAGCCTTTTGAGCCCCGAAACACTCGCTGGCTTGGGAAATGTCGGTTTGATTCCGGCTGTGCGATCAGAACAGTTGGCAGAGAATGGCGGCCCGCTCAATATTGGCGATCCCTTCATTACCCAGTCGATCGTTGCTTTGGAGGGTGGTGTGGCTTATCCCTCTATGCCTGAAATGCAGATTGTCCAGAAGCAAATGGATGTCTTCTTGCGGGCGGTTTTGTTTCAAGGGATGAATCACCGTATGGCTCTTCAGCAAGCCTATGAACGTATTCTAGCGGATGTCAACGCTTTGCGTCCGACTTCAACCCCCTCTCCTTGACTTTTCTTCGGCTCGAATCAGAATGATGAAAACAGGTTAGGAAGTTTGTACTGTCGGAATATGACAGTTTACACTAGCCGTTGAATTGTGGAAATGCGATAATAATTGTCGTAAAAAATTGTGCAATTTAAACAAAAGGAGGTTGCTTATGCCCATTAAGGGATGGATCGAGGTCAATGAAACCTATTGCAAAGGTTGTGAGCTGTGCGTCAGCGAATGCCCTCAACATGTTTTAGCATTGGACATGGGACATTTGACACCCAAGGGCTATCATCCGGTTAGATTGGTTGGTGAAGGTTGTACGGGATGTGGTATCTGCGCCATCATGTGTCCGGAGGCAGCCTTAACCGTCTATCGAGAAGCACCACACAAAGTGACAGCCTAAGGGGAGGATAAAATGGCGAAAGAGCTGCTGAAGGGCAATATTGCCATGGCAGAAGCGGCCATTCGCGCCGGTCTGGAGGGATATTTTGGGTATCCGATTACCCCTCAGACGGAGCTGCTTGAATGGATGTCTGAACGGATGCCTGCTTTGGGACGAGCTTTTCTCCAAGCTGAAAGCGAGGTGGCAGCGATCAATATGCTCTATGGTGCTGCGTGCACGGGGGCGCGAGTGATGACTTCATCCTCGAGTCCAGGTATCTCCTTGATGATGGAAGGTTTATCCTATATCGCCGGCACCGAAGTGCCGGTCGTGATTATCGATGTTGTGCGAGGTGGACCTGGTCTAGGCAACATTGCCCCCTCTCAGGGAGATTACAACCAAATTGTGCATGGCGGTGGACATGGGGATTATCATCCAATTGTTCTTGCCCCGGCGAGTGTGCAGGAAGCGATTGACTTGGTGGTATTGGCATTCGATCTGGCAGAGAAGTACCGCACCATTGCCTTCGTGATGGCAGATGGGAATATCGGGCAGATGATGGAGCCGGCAGAGTTACCGCCCATGCGGCCGATCAAATCCGAATATCCTGATTGGGCGGTACGAGGGGCTATGGGACGGGAACGCCGCATGCTTAGCTCTATTTATATTGATCCAAAAGATGAAGAAGTGACCAATTATCGGCTCATGCAGGTTTGGAATCAAATCCAAGCCAACGAAATCCGCTATCGCGAGTATTTCCTCGACGATGCTGAGTTTGTTGTGATTGGGTTTGGAACTGCAGGTAGGATTGCATTATCGGCAGTGCGTTTGGCTAGGGCAGAAGGCATCAAAGTTGGTCTTTTGCGTCCAATTACGCTTAGCCCCTTTCCCTATCCTCAAATTGAAAAGCTTATCTCACAGGTAAAGGGCATTTTGGTGGTTGAAATGAACGCCGGCCAAATGCTGGATGACGTTCAGAAGGTCGTCAAAGGACGGGTGCCCGTTGAATTCTATGGGCGGATGGGCGGAATGGTACCTTTCCCGGATGAGATTCTGACCGAGATTCAACGCATGACGCGTGAGCAGCTTCCCTTAGATGGTGACCCGCGTCAACGATGGATGAAACGCTTTGCATCGGTCATCCATTGGCAGAATTAGGAGGCGAAGCGTGGAAACAACACTTTCAGCTCAAATTGTCTATCAAAGACCTCAATCCCTAACCGAAGCAGCCATGCATTATTGTCCTGGGTGTACACATGGGATTGCCCATCGTCTCATCGCCGAGGTGATGGATGAAATGGGCATCCGCGAGCGCGCTATTGGGGTTGCCCCGGTCGGTTGCTCGGTCTTTGCTTACAATTATTTTGATTGCGATTTTGTTGAAGCAGCCCATGGCCGTGCCCCGGCAATGGCAACCGGCATCAAGCGATTGCTCCCCGATCGAATTGTTTTCACCTATCAGGGAGATGGCGATCTGGCTTCCATTGGCATGGGTGAGATCGTCCACGCAGCCGGTCGGGGTGAAAATATCTCGGTGTTCTTTATCAATAATGCGATATACGGCATGACCAGTGGGCAGATGGCACCCACCACCCTGCCTGGACAGAAGACCACCTCTTCCCCGCGCGGTCGCGATGTTGAGACGATGGGGTATCCGCTAAAGATGGCTGAATTGCTCGCCAACTTGGATGGGTCGGGGTATGTTGTCCGTCGCAGTCTGCACGATCCAAAGAACATCCGCATGGCAAAAAAAGCGATTCGCCTTGCCTTTGAGACCCAACTGCGCGGTTTGGGATTCTCAATGGTGGAACTGTTGTCCACTTGCAGCACAAACTGGGGACTTTCACCTTTGGAATCTCTCAAGTGGTTGGAAGAGCACATGATTCCTTACTATCCCATTGGGGATTTTAAGGTTGCCGAGACGCTTACGCAGATCAAAGTGTAAGGAAAGGAAGGTTCAATGCAAACGGAGATTCTGATTGCTGGATTTGGTGGGCAGGGAGTCCTTTTTGCTGGACAAATCCTTGCCTATGCTGCGATGGATGCTGGACGAGAAGTGACGTGGATCCCGTCATACGGGCCCGAAATGCGTGGCGGAACGGCGAATTGCACCGTGATTATTTCCGACGAAGAGATTGGGTCACCTTTGGTATTGAATCCTACGGCTGTAATTGCTTTGAATTTACCTTCGTTGGAAAAATACGAACCGATGGTCAAGAGTGGAGGCGTGTTGATTGTCAATGCCTCATTGGTTAACCGCGGACCGCAACGCACGGATATTGAGAATGTCTTCATTCCAGTCAACGAAATTGCCGAACGTTTGGGCAATCGGCGGTTGCTCAATATGGTGGCAGTGGGGGCACTGTTGGCAAAGTTGCCGGTTTTAACGTTGGAACAGATCAAACAAGCTCTGGAGGACCATTTGCCGGAGCGGCACAAGAAGTTCTTGGAATCGAACTTGCTGGCTCTTCAAGAAGGCGCAGACTTTGCGCTGAAAGAGAGCGGAGTCAAGATTGGATGATGAACAAGACCCCAAACCCTCAGAGGTTTGGGGTCTTTAGCGTAGAGGGATTTTAGGGGGAGGAAGAAGTTAAGAGTTCAGGAGCGTTTGACTACCATGGAGGGATCTTAAGGCTTGATGAAGGTTGCGATTGGCGTTACACCGTTTCATTTTTCTAAGGTATACTGAACTCCTGACGGTCAGAACTGCAGGGATGATTGGTAGGAGCGACATATAATGAAGCCAAAATTAGATCTTCCTTTCAAAGGCTCGCCTTTCCTTCTCTTCCTTTCTGTGGTTATCTTGTTATTGGCTACAAGTCATTTCGCTCGAGCAGATCCAGATCAAATGCTTTTCCTGCCTGTGGTGATCAACGAAGGGAACACTTTGCCATCGCCAACGCTTACTCCCACCCCCCTACCAGCCGGAGCGATTGTCGTCGACCATACCTCCGTTAGCCTTTTTGACCAAATTCCCGATGAGTATATCCAACACGCAAAAGCAATCAAGATGGCCTTCGTTGACCGCTCAGTAGGCTTTAACATCCATCAAGGCCTCAATTGCTTGACCCACGAGACCAATGCTACGGCTCCATCCTTCTGCAAACGTTGGCAGCATGTGCCAAACCATCCTGAGTTTAATGTTCACCCAAGCGAGGTAAATTGGTATTCTCCTGGGGGGCTTGACCGTTCAAATTGGGATTATTACACTTGGCCAGGCGTCGGGGATGCGGCAATCCAGATCAGTTGTCAGGCAGACGCAGGGATGTGGTACGGTATGGCAGAATGTTTTGAGCAGTGGGCAAGTTCCGTGCTGAATCAGTACCAAGTCTTATCTTTTCAATATAGTTACTTGGAAGTTGTTCAAACTTCTACGATCGCTGCTCAACCGGGTGGGTTTTTCTCGGATAACCCAAATCGCTACGATGTCTACGATTTAGCAGCTTTTGAATCACAACACCCGGACAAGGTTTTTATCTATTGGACGACAAGTTTGGCGCGCAGTATTGGAACGACAGTCTCTGAGTCTTTTAACCAACAAATGCGCCAGTATGCCGTTGACCAACGACGGCCTCTTTTGGATGTTGCGGATATTTTGTCTCATGATCCCCAAGGCAACCCTTGTTATGACAATCGAGATGGTGTGCCGTATAACAATGGTAATCAACAGGAAAATCATGCCGACGATGGGATGAACATCCCTGCAATCTGTCAGCACTACACATCCGAGCCTGAAGGGGGACATCTGGGTTCTCCCTCTGCGGGAATGATCCGAGTAGCCAAGGCCTTTTGGGTCTTAATGGCACAAATTGCTGGTTGGCAGCCATAACGCGATTCGGCGAAACGCTATCCTTCGAAAGCCAATTGCTCATGTATAATAGCTCCCATCACGAAGGAGTACCGTATGAACTTTTTAACTCGATTGATCAATCTTTCTGTGCTAGCTTTGTTCTTAACTGCCTGTAGCGTGGTCCTTCCCGAACCGACAGCGACCCCTACCGCTACGCCTGAACCCAGTCCGACCCCTCTGCCTACTGATACGCCGACCCCTCTGCCGACCGAAACACCCACCGAAGTGCCTACCAGCACGCCATTGCCCACTCTACCACCCTTGCCTTCCTTACCGACTGAAGCTCCACCAACCCCGACGGTGCTAGCCGGCACGAAACCGATCTATATCTATTTCATCCAAAAGGGAGGCGGGGGAAACGTTGCTTGTGGCGATACTCTCGTCTATTACTATACGGGCAAATACCGCACCGATGATGTCGAAGCCGATATCAAGACTGCTCTGCAGAACCTCTTCTTTTACAAAACCGCCGAGTTTGGAGGGGTTTACAATCCGCTGTATAAATCGAAACTGAACGTACTGCGCGTCGATGTCACCAATGGCAGTGTTGAGATTGAGTTGAGTGGGGAGATTAAATTAAGCGGTGATCCCTGCGATCCCAACCGCATTTATGCCATGTTGGTAGCCACGGTGCGTCAATTTCCAGGAGTAGGAACGCCGAAGTTTAATCTGAACGGTGTGGGAATTAAGAATTTTTTGCAATAAAAGGTGTTTTGACAGAACAGAGATCGTCAGCAAGTCTGAGGATTGTGTCTCAATAATCTGGCTGAGTTAGCCAAGATGCCTAAATCTGGCAGGGATTGAGCGGTTGCGGCGATGGCTAAGGGGAGAATGCCAGCAGCGGCGAGCGAAATCCCTGCTAAGTTATAAAATGCGGTAAAAGCTAAATTCATGCGCACCACACCCATCGTGCGACGAGCAATGCGTACCAATTCGGGGAGCAATCGCCAATCTTCCTTCAACAGGGCGATATGGGCTGCTTCGATGGCAATATCCCTCGCTGCAGCTCCCATGCCAATGCCGATGTCGGCTTGGGCAAGGGCTGGAGCATCGTTGACGCCATCGCCGACCATGATCACGATTTTGCCCTGCTCTTGAAACGATTTGACAATTTCGATCTTTTGCTCGGGCAACAGATTGGCACGGGCGGTAATTTTCAATTGAGTAGCGATGGCATTCGCAGCGCGTTCGTTGTCCCCGGTCAACACCTCAATGTGACCCAACCCGAGGGCGCGTAATTCCTGAAGGGCTTCCGCGACTTCGGGACGAAGGCTATCGCTTGCAGCTAGGATGCCACGCAGTTTGCCATCACTCACAACGTAAAGCAGCGTCTTTCCCTCCTTTTCCAGTTGAGAAGCGATTGGGCAGTCGAGAGTCTGCGGAAAAAAGCGACGGTTGCCAAGCTCGATGCAGCAACCATTGACTTGGGCACGGACACCTAAACCAGGGTAGGACTCGAATTTTTGAGAAGGAGGAATGTTGAGCCCTTTTTCCATAGCTGCTTTTAGAACGGCTTCAGCTAAAGGGTGCTCTGAATAATGCTCAACAGCGGCAGCAAGCGCTAAGAGTTCATCAGGATGCATTCCATCAAATGGGATCACATCGGTAAGCTGGGGTTTACCAAGGGTCAGGGTACCGGTTTTATCCACCAGAAGGACGTTCGCTCTAGCCAGCATTTCTATGTACTTACCGCCTTTGATAACAATGCCGCGCTTTGCGCTGACGCCAATCGAAGCCAACATGGCAATCGGGGTAGCGAGAGCAATCGAACAAGAACAGGCTACCACTAGCACGGCTGCTGAAGCAAGCGGATTGCGGCTCAACACAAATGTCACCGCGGCGATACCCGCAACAAGCGGCAAATAGTAACTGCTGAAACGATCAGCAAGGCGCTGGATTTCCCCCCGATTGGCTTCTGCTTCGGACACCAGCTTGATGATGCGTCCAAAAGTTGTGTCTTCACCCACTCGCTCGGTCAGGATGCGCAGGCTTCCACTCTTGACTAGGGTAGCAGCATGTACAGAAGAGCCCGCAAACGCCTCGACAGGGATTGACTCTCCAGTGATCGTTGATTGGTCTATGGCGGCTTGTCCGTCCAGGACTTTTCCATCTACTGGAATTTTATCGCCTGGACGGACAATGACAACGTCTTTTTCTCGCACCTTTGAAATTGGAATTTCGATTTCGACCCCGTCCCGTTCAATGCGGGCGGTTTGAGGTACTAGCATCGTCAATGCCTTGATCGCTTGGCGAGCCTGTTCTGTTGTAAAGCGTTCGATTAAGTTGCCAACATGCATGAAAACGACCACGATTGCAGCCGCAATCCACTCCTGTACGATAAGTGCAGCAATGGCACCCACGGTCATTAGAGTGTGTGAGGTGATTTGTCTTCTCAGGGTAGCGCGAAGGACGTTGCGGAAAACCGGTAAACCACCCATCAACACCAAAAATACACCGATCGGCAGTGGAATCCACTCATTGAGTTGATCGAAAAAGCCAAATCCTTCGCCAAGGACAACAATCAGCAATACAAGGCTAAACGTGATGATCAGATAAAGGTTTAGGCGGTGGCTAAATTGATCCTTTTGGGAGTCTGGCAGGGTTTTAGAAACACGATAGCCTGCTCTTTCAACAGCCTTGGAGATGCTCTCGAAGTTTGTTCGAGCAGGGTCAAGGGTGACGATTGCTTTTTCGGTTGCCAAATAGACTTCCACGTTTTGGACACCGTTAACCTGAGCAATGGCATCTTTTACATGCCGGGTGCATTCGGCACAGTCCATGCCCTCGATTGGAATTTCGACGGTTTCGACAGAGATATAAGGAGAAGGCATACAGTTTATATCAACCTAAATTCTAGATAATAATCATCCATATTATACAGGATTTGTGATTACTCAGCCTATCAGGGATTTCGCACCGCAGACAACGCCGAGACCGCAGAGATGAACGAATCACGGTGATTTGATGGTACTTTGTTTCGCAAACCTCTGCATGCGTGGCAGTGAAGGCGACGCGCCTTGAACAATTACTAGAATTCTACAACGAAACCTTCACTGATCCTCAGTGGGCGGGTAAGAAACAGGAGAGCAGAATGACTTCTGCTCTCCTGCTGAGATTGAGGGTTCAGTTAGGTAGTCCTGTTAGACTTATTTGTCCTCGGCGATTTCAATGCCTTGGTGCTTCAAAGCCGCATGGGCAGCGGCCAGACGGGCAACCGGCACGCGGAAAGGCGAGCAAGAAACATAGTTATTGCCAACCAGATGACAAAATTCGATCGAGCTAGGGTCACCGCCATGCTCCCCGCAAATACCCACTTCAAGATCCGGACGAGTGGCGCGACCTTCTTCAATGCACATCTTCATCAGGCGGCCGACGCCTTCGCGATCAAGGGTTTGGAAGGGGTTTTTCGGAAGAATACCTTCTTCGACGTATTTGACGAGAAAGTTGCGTTCGGCGTCATCACGGCTGTAGCCAAAGGTCATCTGGGTTAAGTCATTGGTGCCAAAGGAGAAGAACTGGGCGAGTTTGGCGATTTCGCTGGCCGTGATGGCTGCGCGCGGGATCTCGATCATCGTGCCAAACTTATACTCAAAGGTAATGCCCTTCTCTTCCATTACCTGCTTTGCGATGCGCTCTAATCGGGGTTGAATCCACTCTAACTCTTTGACCGTGCCGGTGAGGGGGATCATCACCTCAGGTTTGACAACCACACCCTTCTTCGCCATATTAGCGGCGGCTTCAAAGATCGCCCGCACTTGCATTTCGACGATTTCGGGCATGTAAATGCTCAAACGAACGCCGCGCAAGCCCATCATGGGGTTGCTTTCGTGCATTGCCTTTACACTGGCGAGAAGTTTTTCCTTTTCGGCGAGACCTTCGGTTTGCCCTTTGACCCGCATGGTGATCACTTCTTCTAAGAGGCTTTCTTCGGATGGCAGGAATTCGTGTAGGGGTGGGTCAATTAAGCGGATGATGACCGGGTACCCATCCATCGCCTCGAACAAGCCTTCAAAATCGGAGCGCTGGGAGGGCAACAATTCGTCTAAGGCGGCTTTGCGTTCTTCGGATGTCTCAGCGAGGATCATGCGTTGGACGATGGGCAGGCGCTCTGGCTCAAAGAACATGTGCTCGGTGCGGCAAAGGCCGATCCCTACTGCACCATACTGACGGGCGCGGCGGGCGTCCTTTGGATAATCGGCATTCGTCCAAACTTGCAAGCCGGTGGTCGGCCAGCCAGCAGGCCCTTTGCGAATTCCTGGTGTGGCACAGATGTCATCTGCCCATTTCAAAAGGGTCAGCAGGTCGGTTTGCTCTTCGAGGCTAGGAGTGCTGGTGGGGATTTGGCCCACGAAGACCTCGCCGGTTGTGCCGTCAACCGAAATCCAATCTCCCTCTTCCACACGCACACCGCCAGCTTCCATATAGCGTTTTTCAAGGTTGATGCGGATGGAAGCTGCGCCGACGACACAGGGGACACCAAATTGACGAGCGACCACCGCCGCATGGGAAGTTGCCCCGCCTTCACTGGTCAGGATGCCTTTGGCGGCTAACATGCCGTGAACGTCATCGGGTTTGGTGAACGGTCGCACCATGATCACGTCCTGTCCCTCTTCTTTGGCTTTTTGTTCAGCCGTGTCGGCGTCGAAATAAACGCGCCCTACAGCGGCACCAGGTGAGGCATTGACGCCGCTAGCGTAGAGTTTGCCTTCTTTCTTCGCCGCGTCTTTGGCTTTGGGATCGAACTGAGGGTGCAACAGGGTATCCACGTTTTCCGGAGTAACGCGTAAAACAGCTTCTTCTTTCGTGATCAGACCCTCGTTTGCCATATCCACTGCAATTTTCACCGCTGCCTTCGCAGTGCGTTTGCCGTTTCGCGTCTGCAACATCCACAGTTTTCCATTTTCGATGGTGAACTCGACATCTTGCATTTCTTTATAATGTCTTTCGAGCTTATTGCAGATGTCTAAAAATTGCTGATAAACTTCGGGCATTTCATCAGCTAACTTGTCGATCTTTTCGGTGTTACGGATACCGGCAACCACATCCTCGCCTTGTGCGTTGAGTAGGTATTCACCGTATAATTTCTTTTCGCCTGTGGCGGGATCGCGTGTGAAGGCAACCCCTGTGCCGGATGTCCATCCCATGTTGCCGAAGACCATGGTGACGATGTTCACTGCTGTGCCTAAGTCATGCGGAATGCCGGCTGCGTTGCGGTAGTCTACGGCGCGCTTTCCATTCCAAGACTTAAAAACTGCTTCTGTGGCGAGGCGCAGTTGTTCCAGCGGGTCTTGCGGAAAATCAAATCCCTTGTGCTGTTTGACAATGTCTTTGAATTTTTGGGTTAGGGCTTTCCAATCCTCAGCAGTTAGATCGGTGTCCAGTTTGTACCCCTTTTGATGTTTATACTCTTCGAGCACATCCTCAAAAGCTTCATCGGGAATTCCCAAGACCACTGAACCAAAGCCCTGAATAAGACGGCGGTAAGCATCATAGACGAACCGTTCATCACCGGTTAATTTGACCATTCCTTCAGCGGTAACATCGTTCAAGCCGATATTTAAGACGGTATCCATCATGCCCGGCATCGAAAATTTCGCTCCCGAGCGGCAGGAGACAAACAGAGGACGAGTTGGATCGCCAAACTTCTTGCCGGTTTGCTCTTCGACTTTTTGCATCGCCTCTAGTTCTTGTTCCCACATTCCTTCGGGGAATTTTCCGCCAGATGCATAATAGGCGTTGCAGGCTTCGGTTGTGACGGTGAAGCCAGGCGGCACCGGTACCCCAGCGCGAGTCATGTCCGCCAGACCAGACCCTTTGCCTCCGAGTAAAGCGCGCACATTTTCCCAATTTCCCCCGCAAACGCGTTCGACTTCTTCGACTTCATTGAACAGGTATACCCATTTCTTTATTGACATGATTGACCTCCGAGAAAAGATAAAAAATAAGTGCAGACCGACCAAAAAGTTTACCATAGATTGGGCATTTTTAGGTTTGAATTCGGCTTTGATTTGAATGCTCTCTTGACAAGCGCAGTTTTCTGGATATACTAAGAAATAATCGAGAGGACAATCTGTCCTTAAAGTAAATACGCACGGGGAGCTCGGTGTTGCCGGGCTGAGAGGAGAGCCGTAAGCTCTCGACCCGCGAACCTGATCCGGGTAATGCCGGCGGAGGGATCGCAAAAAACGACATTGTTTACCCTCCTCCGGCAGAGGAGGGTTTCTCTTTGAAGGCGATTATCTTTGCGAATGGTGTTTTCAATCCCTCTCCTTTGACGAGGGAATGGCTTGCCAAACCGAGCCTCAGAATTGCTGCGGATGGCGGTTTACGACACTGCCGCCAACTCAATATCCTGCCTGACATCTTGATTGGCGACTTCGATTCCCTCACCGAGCAAGAGGTCGAGCAGATGCGCCAAAAAGGCGTGCGCGTCGAGCGTTTCCCTGCCAAAAAGGATGAAACAGATTTAGAGCTTGCCTTGTACATCGCCTGTGAACAGGGTGTGGATGAAATCGTCATTCTAGGTGGTTTAGGAGCACGCTGGGATCAGACACTTGCTAATTTGCTCTTGCCGGCTTCTCAACGCTTTCGCCATGTTCCAATTCGCATCTTGGATGGTGAGCATGAGCTCTATGTGCTGAATGCCCCACCATCGAAACAAATCCAGCTTGAGGGCAAGGTCGGAGATACCCTTTCTTTGATCCCTCTTGCAGGAGATGTGAAGGGGGTGGCCACGCAAGGTCTGGAGTACACCTTGAGGGGTGAAGACTTGATCTTTGGTGCTACACGAGGTTTGAGTAATGTGCTTGTCGAAAACACTGCCCAAATTGAAATGCGGGAGGGTTCGTTGTTGGTTGTGTTAATTCATCTTTCTATTTCGAAAGGAGGTTTGACATGATTGCGAAGATAAAGTTTGATCGCTGGATCGGAAAATTGATTATCGTTATCGTAAGTATTAGCCTACTGGGGACAGCTTGTTCGCCGGCAAAGGTTTCGCCCACTGCGCCTCCACCCACCACGCTCACCGTCATGACCCACGACTCCTTTGCAGCCAGTGAGACGGTGATCGCTGAGTTTGAGCAACAAGCTCAGGTCAAAGTGCAGTTCCTCAAAGCCGGAGATGTCGGCAGTGCGCTGAACAAAGCCATTCTAGCCAAGGGAAATCCACTGGCAGACGTTTTCTATGGGGTGGATAACACTTTTTTGAGTCGTGCTTTAGCGGAAGACTTATTTGAACCTTATGCTTCGCCTGCCTTAAAGGAAATCGACTCGTCTTTTCAGTTAGATGCCCAAAATCGGTTATTACCGGTGGATTACGGCGATGTCTGTCTCAATTACGATCGGGCGTATTTTTCCGAAAAGGGCATACAACCCCCGCAGAACTTGGATGACTTGCTCAAACCCGAGTATAAGAGCCTGTTAGTGGTGCAAAACGCTGCCCTTTCGTCACCTGGTTTAGCTTTTTTACTTGCCACGATTGGAGTTTATGGTGAAGAGGGCTATTTGGATTATTGGAAGAAATTGGTTGAGAATGATGTCAAGGTAGTGAACGATTGGGAAACTGCCTACTACACGGAGTTCAGCGTGCATGGAGGAGCTCGACCGATCGTGGTTTCCTACAGCTCTAGCCCACCCGCTGAAGTGATTTTTGCGGAAACGCCCCTCGATGAACCGCCCACAGGGGTCGTCAGCGAAGGCAGAGCTTGTTTTCGCCAAATTGAGTTTGTCGGTATCTTGAAAGGCACGCAGAACCGCCCGCTTGCAGAAAAGTGGATTGACTTTATGCTCGGACAAACCTTCCAAGAAGATATTCCTTTGCAGATGTTCGTCTTTCCAGTTAACCCGAAGGCGAAATTGCCCGATGAGTTTGTCCGTTTTGTCGTCATCCCTGCCGAGACAGCGCAGGTTGACCCCCAAGCTATAGAAAAAAACCGTGAAGCTTGGATTCAAGCTTGGACAGAAACCGTTTTGCGATGATTGATCCTCTCTTTGGTCGGATGCAGTGGAAAAGGGGTAGCGCTCTAACGTGGGCGCTACCTATTCTTTTCTTGGCTTTGTGCTATTTTTATCCTTTGGGTTGGATCATCCTCTTTGCTTTTGAAAGGCTGGCTAGAGAGGGTGGAGATTTCTATCGGACATTGAGTTTCCCCTATTTCTGGCGGGTTTTCAGTTTTACGGTTTACCAAGCGGTTTTATCAACCCTCATTACCGTGATCGTGGGATTGCCGGCGGCGTATCTTTTTGCCCGCTATGAGTTTCGCGGCAAAGCCTTGCTGCGCTCATTGAGCACAATCCCGTTTGTTTTGCCAACTTTGGTTGTGGCTGCTGCCTTCAACGCTTTATTTGGGCCGAGGGGAT
>FWPV01006247.1_pt1 | contig 22953 bp, 15 predicted proteins | sample 2228371 | NCBI WGS metagenome assembly FWPV01 (sample SAMEA103939776, study PRJEB20133) | metagenome | reverse complement strand
GTGAGCACGTGGCTGCAACAAAAATAGAACACATGATGCAAGAGGCAATTCTAAAGTTCACATTTTATAATATGATAATAAATTAAAATCCGGTGTAAGAAACCAGACAGACGATTACATGAGGAACTCAAAGGAATTATTCAACACAGCACTATCGGCGCAATCTTTTTATCCTGAGTTACGATGTTCATTCTGCCTTCGCACTTATTATATGATGAGGATTTGAAATGGCCAGAATGCATAGTCGTAAGAAGGGTTCATCGAGATCGAGACCACCGCTGGTTGATAAGCTGCCCGAGTGGTGTGATATCAGCAAGGAAGAGCTTGAGAAGACGATAATGATGTTACACGAGCGGGGCATGTCTACAGCCATGATCGGGCTCACCCTCAGAGACCAGTACGGCGTGCCGAACGTGAAGATGATACTCGGCAAGAGTCTAAGTAAGTTCCTGAAGGAGAGAAATGCGCTTCCAGAGATACCGGAGGATCTGAGCAATCTCATGCGGAAGGCGCTCGGCATCAGAAGACATCTGCTCAGAGCTCTTCCCAAGGGGGCTGTGAGTGAGACAAGTGGCGGCAAGCTGCCAAGAACGAAGGATGTTCATAACAAGAGGGCGCTCCAGCTCGTGGAGAGCAAGATCCGCAGGCTTGTGAAGTATTACAAGCGTGTTGGAAGGCTGCCCACCACATGGGATTACAGGCCAGAGGCTGCAGAGATTCAGATATCGTCAAAACAGTGAGTATGAAGTCGCTTGAGAAGGCAGCGGAGTCGATAGCCAAAGCGATTCTGCAATACGAGAGCGTAGCGGTCGTATCGCATGACGATGCCGATGGCATATCTGCTGCTGGGCTGGTTTGCAACGCGCTTGCGAGAGCAGGCATACCCTTCCAGGCAAGGCTCATACCGCGGCTGAACGAAGAGTCCATCGAGGGCCTGGAGGGGCCCGTGATCTTCTGCGACATGGGCAGCGGCCAGCCTGAGATAGTCTCCGGAATAAAAGAAGATGTCATAGTGCTCGATCACCACCGGCCGGTCGGAACTCTTGACTGCATCTCCCTCAATCCCCACAACTTCGGAATCGATGGCGCCTTTGAGTTGAGCGCATCGGGGGTAGCGTACTCGGTCGTGAGGAAGATGGGGGAGAACAGGGATCTCGCGGGGCTTGCGCTTGTCGGTGCCATAGGCGATAGACAGGCCATGGTGGGTGCCAACAGATCCATATTGGAAGAGGCGCTGGCAGCAGGTGCTGTTGAGGTCCGCCCCGGGCTGAAGATGGCTGCGGATGGAAACGTGGAGGATGTATTTGAGCGCTCCGTGGAGCCGGTGCTCGACTTCACGGGAGATCCGGAGAAGGTGCGGGCATTCCTCAGAGAGGTCGGCGTAGCTGGCAAGGTGGAGGATCTGAATGGCGCGGCTCTGACGAGGCTATCCACGGCGATAGTCCTGAAGCTGCTCAGCCAGGGAAGCTTCGCAGCGGACTCTGTAGTAGGAGAGGTCATCAGGCTAAAGCGAGAGGTTGTAGAGAACGCATTCGAGCTTGTGCTCCTGCTAAACGCATGCGGCCGTCTTGAGAGGCCTGGAATCGGTCTTACCCTATGTCTGAGAGATAGATCCGCCCTTCCTGAGGCTAGAAGGATCGCCGAGTCTTACAGAAAGGAGATACTCGCTGGCATAGAGCTTCTCCGCAGGAATCATAAGACTTTGAACAGCATAAGATACCTTATAGCTGAGAACCTTTACGGCGGCGGGGTTATAGCAGGACTGGGTATCAGGTACCTCTACACAGACAGACCGCTTGTAGTGCTCAACTACAAAGATGGTGTAGTCAGGATCTCAGCCAGGGGCACCAGGCCGCTTATCAAGAGGGGCCTCGATCTATCGGTTGCAGTCAGACAGGCCGCAGAGAGCGTTGGAGGCGTAGGCGGCGGGCATAACATAGCTAGCGGTGCCTCGATACCTCCGGGTACGGAGGAGCGCTTTCTTATGAAGCTCGATGAGATCATCGGTGGTCAGCTGAAAGGATGATATCGGTAAGACTCATCTTTTATGATGAACACGTTAAAGACATATCAAAGGCATTGGAGCCGGATAACCTGCCTGATATGAAGGTATCTCTGCATGACGATGCTCTGGAGATAGAGCTCCATGCGGAGAAGATCGGCACAGTGTTGTCCACTGTAGATGATTTGCTGATGAACATCAAGGTGGCTGAGGAGACCATAAGCTCCTCGGAGGTTTGAGATGAGATTCCACTTAGAAGCGAGCCTGAGGCTCAGTGGCGATGCTAAAAAGGCGGAGAGCGACATCTCCGATTTCTTCGAAAAGCAGGCTGTAGAGATCCTGAAGAAAGGCGCACCAGAAGGCAAGGGCGCTAAGATCGTGGCTTGGAGCATCTCAGGAGATAGGTTGGATATAAGGATAGATAGCGACAGGTATGTGAGAGCGCATGATGCCCTTCTCAGGCTCAGAAGACCACTGGCGGAGATGCTCGGCAAGAAGCATCGTCTGGGGATAAGGGGTGTTGATGTAGACAGATTTGTTATAGAGATCGAGTCTGACAGACCGATAAGCCACAAGATACCTTATATCAAGGAGTCAAGATACGATAACGGCATCCTGACTGTCGTGCTCGGCATCGAGGATCCCAAGCGCGGCTGGACATGGATGCTCGAGAACAGGATACCGGACAGGATCGTGAATCTCTTGGAGGAGAAGCTCCAGAGCTATGGAGGAAAGGCTGAGCACTGGGAGCTCTTGTGGGAGAGCCCACCGAGAGAGCCCAAGTTCAAGGAAGACCCGACCCAGGAGATGATCAAGAGGGGCTGGATAAAGCACGGATCCGCAAGGGGTCAGTGGATACACGGCCCCGAGTCGACACACCTCTTCAGGACATTTGAGAAGATCGTCTTGGAGGAGATACTAGAGCCGCTTGGCTACAGGGAGATGATATTTCCCAAGCTCGATACATGGGATGTGTGGAAGAGGAGCGGTCACGCGCAGGGCGTATACCCTGAGATATACTACGTCTGTCCGCCGAAGACAAGGGATCCGGCATTCTGGGAAGAGGTAATTGATTACTACAAGGTCACGCATGAGGTCCCGCTCGAGCTCATAAAAGAGAAGATCGATTATCCGATCGGCGGGATGTGCTACGCTCAGTGCCCGACGTTCTGGGTCTTCTTGCAGGGTGCCACGCTTCCGAACGATGAATTGCCCATAAAAGTCTTCGATCGCTCCGGTACGAGCCACAGATACGAATCAGGAGGCATCCACGGGATCGAGCGCGTGGATGAGTTTCATAGAATTGAGATAGTCTGGCTCGGCACGAAGGAGCAGGTTATGGAAGAGGCTGAGCGTTTGAGAGAGAGATACAAGCGGATATTCGAGGAGATACTGGAGCTGCGCTGGCGCATGGCCTGGGTCACACCATGGTTCATGGCACAGGAAGGAAAAACGGGACTAGCGGAGATGGAGGGAGCCGGCACAATAGACTACGAGGCCTTGCTTCCGTACAACGGGAATTGGATCGAATTCCAAAATCTCTCGGTCAATGGCGAGAAATACCCCAAGGGATTCTCCGTGAAATCACAGAGCGGTGAACCTCTATGGAGCGGATGCAGCGGTGTCGGTCTTGAGAGATGGGCTAGCGCGTTCTTGAGCCAGAAAGGCCTCGACCCGGAGAACTGGCCTGAGGAGTTCAGAAAAAGATGCGGCCAGATGCCAAAGGGGTTCAGGTTCCTCTGAGCCTCATCTCTTTTGTGTAGCCTTTGATTTGGCATCGAACGCCGACTTGAACTTTCATTGTAAAAGAGTATGGACCTGTCGAGTATGGATTAAGTGTTTCTGACATGCGGAAGCGGTAAAGGTCCAAATTTCTGGCCTAAGCGCTTATCCGGACAGGTCCAGAGTATCCTGATAAGTTTTTAATCCGATGCGCTTCAAACTGTAATTTATGCTTACATTAGAAGAGGGGAAGCGGGCTGTAAAGCTTGCAAGAGATGCGCTTGCTCTTTATTTAAAGAATAAGGAGATAATGAACCCAGATGGTCTGCCAGAGATCTTCGATGAGAAGAGAGGTGTATTTGTGACGCTCCTCAAGGGTGGCGATCTGCGGGGATGCATAGGTTATCCGCGGCCGGTCCTATCCTTAGGAAGGGCCATTGTGGACTCGGCGATAAATGCAGGCACGCGGGACCCGAGATTCCCAAGAGTGCGCCCAGATGAGCTGGATGAGATAACGATAGAGGTGACGGTGCTAACAGAACCCCAGGTGATCGATGTAGATAGAAGAATGTTGCCGGAGAGTATACAGATCGGAAGGCATGGCTTGATAGTGACCAAGGACTTCTGCTCAGGGCTTCTTTTGCCGCAGGTCGCCACGGAGTACGGCTTCGATTCGGTGGACTTTTTGTGCCAGACATGCCTTAAGGCGGGGCTTCCTGTAGATGCCTGGCTGGATGATGATACCGTGGTTGAGTGCTTTGAGGCCCAGATCTTCTCCGAGATCGAGCCGAAGGGCGAGGTAATCGAGAAGAAGCTTCCAGTATGCGGCTGCGAGACGCAATAGATGCATTGATCCCATATGCTCGAACTGATAATTCCCTTCTTCTTCATATTGCTGATTCTCTTGCTGGCCCTTCCGCTCATATTCGTGTATCTATTTATACGCATCACCGAAGAGGCCTTCCAGCAGATCGGATTCGGCCACTGGCATGCATCTCTGATGGTCTTCGGCTCCATAGCTGGGAGCATGATAGATATACCGCTACATGCAGGTGTCATAACATCATATCCAGCATTTATGGTCGGTATTGTTAACAGCCTCTCACTAGATGTTCCGATGTCCTTTCATCCCGTGCGTCTCGCTGTAAACGTCGGCGGCTGCATCCTGCCGGTTATTGTGAGCATGGACCTCCTCAGGCGTCACAGGGCCCCTCTGACAAACGCCATGATAGGAACGATCGCCGTTGCCATCATCACTTATCTCATGGCGGAGCCTGTTGCTGATAAGGGTATTATGCTTCCGGTTTACGTCCCGCCGACAGCTGCAGCTCTTGTGGCAGTCGCATTGTGCAGGGGATACAGGACCGCCCCTGCGACCGCTTACATCAGCGGCTCTCTGGGAACACTGATAGGCGCGGATGTAATGAATCTTCTCACGCCAGGAGTGCTGCCCGCGCTGGCACCACCATCCCCATACGCGCGCCCTCTTGTGCTCTCCATAGGCGGCGCAGGTATATTCGATGGCATATTCCTCACAGGGGTAATGGCGGTCCTCCTCGCATCGGTTGTGGTGTGCATAATAAAAGGTGAGAGGTGCGAGAGGCGAAGAGTTCCCATATCTTAGCGGAACCACAGTTATGGAGATCAAACCTCTCGGATTTTCCAGCACCGCACGCTTACGCAAACCTATAAATGAACCGACTACGACAGTCCTGTAGGCCGAGGTGGGCTAAAATCACATGGATGCAGGCAATACGGGGAATGGTAGTTAGGAGGCTATCGCTTGATTCACGAGATAATCCAGCTGAGCAGGAAGACCGCAGATGGCTACGTGATAAGTCTGGGATATCTTAAGCTGGTATGCGCGGTCACGGATCGCGGTATGATAGGATGCGGAGCGTACGATGTCGAAGCCCTCGACCGCCACGGCTATCCAGCTGCGAAGGTCAGATCTAGGACCGGCGGTATTATCGCAAGTATCGATGATCTTTTAAAAGGAGAGGTCTTTCAGGTCAACGCCGCGGCCTTAAAGCTGGGGGTCAGAGAAGGTATCTCGGGCCGCGAGGCTCTCGAGATGATGTAGACAGAGTTCGACCTCTGGGATTCTTCGCGATTAATCAAGCGTCTGAGATGATCAGATGCCGAAAAGCTCATCGTCCAGCATCCTGTGTTCCTCCCCGACCTTATCAACCCATGCATGAGAGTGTTGAAGTTGATTGCCTTTGGACCCGTCCCATCCAGACGTCTGGGGCGCAGCCTGGGGATAAACAACATCCCGCACAAGGTCTGCACCTATTCCTGTGCCTACTGTCAGGTGGGCAGGACTATTCAAATGGAGATCATGCGCCGTCCCTATTATTCTACCGATGAGATCTTCGATGAAGTCGAGAAGAAGGTGGAAGAGTCCAGGGAAGTGGGGATGACCATCGACTATCTAACCTTTGTTCCAGATGGAGAACCCACATTGGATTTAAATCTGGGGCATGAGATTGATATTCTGAGGCCTTTGGGTATCAAGATAGCGGTGATAAGCAACGCTTCCTTGATATGGGCGGAAGATGTCCGAACGGAGCTTTGCAAATCTGATTGGGTCTCACTGAAGGTGGACGCCATCGAAGAGAGGGCCTGGCGCAAGATAAACCGGCCGCACAGATCGCTCGAACTGAAGAAAATTCTGCAGGGCATTTGCGACTTCGCCAGGATCTACAGTGGTACGCTTGTCACCGAGACGATGCTGCTAGAGGGCATCAACGACAGCGAACATGCCCTGGAGCAGGTCGCAGATTTCCTTTCCGAGGTGAAGCCGGCATGTGCATACATCTCCGTACCCACCCGACCGCCGGCAGAAGTTTGGGCCAGGTTACCATCATATGAGAGCATCAATCATGCCTATCAGATCTTCGGTTCAAGATTAAAGCATGTGGAGCTCCTTGTGGAATATGAAGGCAATTCCTTTGCGCCTACAGGAGATGCAGAGCAAGATCTTCTGAGCATCATGGCAGTGCATCCACTAAGAGAAGATGCGGTGGAAAAATTTCTTAAGCATGCCGGCGCAGGGTGGAATGTAATTCAGAGGCTGATCGACTCCGGCCAGATTGTTGAGACTCAATACGGAGGGAAAAAGTTTTATCGGCTGCTGCGTTGAATAATTCGAGGCAATATAGCCGTTAGCCATCGATTCTTATCAAATACATGTGAAATGACCCTCAGCTATTGGATTTCGGAACATTGTTCAACACAGCAGCTGAGATGCCCCTTTATATACTACCTTTATATACCCCTACATTTAAAAACCATGCTGGAGATGGATATGGAGTCCACAATAAATATAGAGAACGTGGTGGCATCCACAAAGCTTGCTGAAGAATTCGATCTCGTGAAGATCGAATCTGAGCTTGAGGGCGCTGAATATAACAAGGAGAAGTTTCCCGGCCTTGTTTACAGGGTTAAGTCTCCTAAGGCTGCTTTTCTGATATTCACATCTGGTAAGGTCGTCTGCACTGGTGCAAAGAACGTCGATGATGTAAGAACCGTCATAACTAATATGGCCAAAACCCTCAAGTCCATCGGGTTCGACAATATCAACCTGGAGCCGGAGATCCACGTCCAGAATATTGTGGCCTCCGCCGATCTCAAGACGGATCTGAATCTCAATGCCATCGCTCTCGGTCTCGGCCTCGAGAACATAGAGTACGAGCCAGAGCAGTTTCCGGGTTTGGTGTACAGGATCAAACAACCGAAGGTTGTGGTGCTCATCTTCAGCTCCGGAAAACTGGTGGTGACCGGCGGCAAATCTCCTGAGGAGTGCGAAGAAGGCGTCCGGATAGTAAGACAGCAGCTCGAGAGCCTCGGCCTTCTGTAACCAGATAATTTCCAAGATCTAATACTTTTCAAGATCTAAAGTGCAGCTGAATGTACGACGAGATGCGCTGAGTGTAATGAAGGGAAAGGAAATTCACTATCTTTAAGGGCGGTTGGAAGGAAGCAATGCTATTTGGGCAGAAGGATGATTTCATCGAGCATCTACAGCATGTCGAATTTACCGTAAATCCATTGCATCTAGCTAGTATTGATCCGCAGATGATTTACAGCAAATCGGCGATATTCCTCAGAGGTCAATAGGGCTGATCGAGTCCGAGTTGTTCGACGCTGCATCTTAGACGATGAGGTGTGATAGAGAATGGTACGCCTTAAACTCCTATCTTCAGGCCGGCGAGGAGGTCACTCCTGTGGATATATTTGGACGAAAGCGCTATCAAGAGCGGATTGCTGAGCTGGAGAAACGCCTTGAAGAGATCATCAAGGAGAATGAAGAGCTCAAGCTGACACTAGCAAAACGCGAGGATCGGCTCAGAAAGATAACGAGCGCATATCAGGAGACCCGGCGCGTGCTGAAGAATGCTGAGAGCAAGCTGGCGCCTCAAAGAGAATCAACCTCGGAGGAAGCTCTTACAGCTACAGGAATTCAAAGATACAATCCCAGGGAGATGAAGAGGCTGCTCCAACGGCTGGAATCTATAGAATCAGAGGAGGACGACATTCTCAGCGAGTATCTCATACCAGGAGAGGGTTTTGGTGGTATGGAGAGCATGCAAGAGACTGAGATACCGAGATCTATCAGAGCCTCGGCTTCTGAAAGAGGTATGGCTATCCTGAGAATGCCGGATCTTTTCACGCTCCTCATCATTCCGCCTATTCCCTTCGATACCAAGAGCCTCACGAGAGCCCGCAAGTTCGATCTCAAACCTCTGAGGGGCATCCTCGAAACGCCTGTTCTTCTGGTCTCAGCGCATGCTGGTGACAGCATGATAATGGTGGCGCTGGACGCGGAGCACATCGAAGCATGTGATGTGGTGAAAACGCCTGTAAAGGAGAAGCACTCCAAAGGAGGGTGGTCGCAGCGCAGGTTCGAACGTCTGAGGGAGGAGGATATAAGAAGGCATGGCGATGAGCTGAAGGAGCGGGTCGAGCGGATGGTTGAGCGCTATGCTCCAATCATAAGGTACGTGGCTCTGAGCGGAGAGGCGGAGCTTGTGAAGCAGCTGAATTCGTCTTTGAGATTGCCGGAAATAAGAGTTAGGATGAGCAAGCACGACGCTAAAGATCCAGAAAGGACGCTCGAAGAGCTTTACACACATATAATCTGTAAACTGCCATGACCATGGATGATATAGAGCTGGAGCGCCTGGCATCGTCGAGGGATGCCGGGCCTGAGATTCTCGAAGAGCTATCAAAGTCGATCTCCTGGAGGGTGAGGAGGGCAGTCGGATGGAACCCCTCGACGCCGGTCGCTGTACTGAAAAGGCTTGCCAGAGACAGGGTTCAGTGGGTCAGGGAGGCGGTTGCCGGTAACCACAACACGCCTTCAGATCTCCTGGAGATGCTCGCGAGAGACCCCGATGGCTATGTGAGGTCCGCAGTCGCATTGAATCAGAGCACACCGGCTCGGCTGCTTTCAGAGCTGGCGGATGATGAGATGGTGGACTTCGATGCGACAGAGGAGCGGCTGCGCTACATAGTGATGGAGGCCGTGGCGAAGAATCCGAACACTCCAGCCGAGGATCTGATAAGACTCTCCGAGAGCCCGAGCGAGGATGTGAGAGCTGCGGTCGCATCAAATCCCAAGTCGCCGATCGATATCATAAAAAAACTTTCGCGAGATCAGAGCTGGCTCGTCAGGCTCAGCGTCGCAAAGAATCCGGCAACTGAGCCTGAGGTTCTGGTCCATCTAGCATACGACAGGATCACGGATGTGAGAGCTGCGGTCGCGATTAACCCGCGATCACCTGAGGAGTCCCTCCGCGCCTTATCCAAAGATAGAATGATAGAGGTGAGGCGTGCTGTTGCGGAGAACCGTAACACCCCTTCCGACGTTCTCGAGGCGCTCTCCTGCCACTGGTCTTTCATGGTGAGAGAGGCTGTCGTAAAGAACAGATCCACACCAATAGCCATTGTGGAGAGGCTCTGCAGCGATCCAGATCCCAGCGTAAATAAAGCCGCAAATGAAAGATTAAAAATAATAAAATAAGCACAGCCTGTGGCGCTGTGCTTATCTCTGCAGCCGTTTCTTCAGCTCTTCTAGCTCTCCGGTCCTGTAGAGGTACGCGCCGATCGCGACGAGCAGGAGTATCAGAAGGACCAGAGCCCAGATCGTCCAGCCGCCTTTCGACTCCTCGACTGAGACCGTCTTCTGGACGCCATCAACCTCAAAGGTGTAGACGCCAGCCTCCTTTGGCTTGTACTCGAATGTTACCTTCTCGACCTCGCCGGGATCTACTGTGATGCTTCTGTTGGCCGTGGCGTTCTTGTTCACGAGGAACTGCATCTCTCTGGTATCCGGCGTTGTGCCCTTGTTCCGGACCTCTGCGACGACCTTCAGCGTCTTTCCAGCAACTGCATCACCGGTAACGTTTATGGCTACCACGTTGAGCGGGGATACGACCTTCACGACCTTTGTGGCCTTATCATAACCTCCGGCTTCAACAGCTATCGTATGATCTCCGGTCTCGTTTATCGACAGAGATATCGTGCCCTTGCTGTCCGTTAATCCGACCGGTCTGTCGTCTACGCTGACATTTGCTCCGGCTATCGCTGTGGTTGCATTTGCTCCGCCCCTCACAGTCACCACGAAGAGCTCGTCCTTGATAACCTCCGGCGGCGCTGTGATCACAACTCTTCTCAGCTCAGCCTCAGATCTCACTACGAGCGTACCGCTTCCATCCTCATAACCGCTGAGCTTCGCCTGAACCTGAACGCTTCCTGCCTTCTCCGGCGTGTACCTGATCATTCCACCGGCATCTGTGGTACCGATCTCCTTTCCTCCAACGAGAACTTTGGCTCCACTTACAGTTTTTCCGCCAGATGTTACCTGAATCATAACGGGCACGCCGACCATCGCCTCTGTGAGATTGATCCTCAGGGGCTCCGTCTTTCCAACGCGAAGAGCTATCGGGCAGAGCGCTCTCTCCACATTGTCGGCTACCCTAAACTTTAGGTTGCCCATGATCTCTATGTCCCTGCCACGGCCGAGGCTTATCGAGCCGTCGTTCTTCATCGTTATGCCCTCGTCTGATAGCGAGTCCACCTCCATCTTGCCGTGCTTGTCGCCCTCCTCGACCGACTCAGGGCTATCGGATACCTGGAAGATTCCATCGACAGTCGCCAGATCAGCCTCTCTGCCCCTGAAGACATTGCTTATGTGGGCTGCGATTATCGGAACATCCTCTGAGCTTATCCGGATCTTGTAGGTATAAGTCGACGATTTCATATCACCGGATTTCGGGACGACGACCCTGCTGTCCACCTCGTTACCGTCTTTAGTGAGAGCGAGCCATACCTTGTTCCCGTCGAGATCTACCTCTTTGATCTGGAGCTCATAGCCCTCCTCAAGCGGCAGAACAGATCCGGATGAGATCGTCCTCTCTTCATCGCTATCGATCAGGACCTTTCTGAGCTCTCCATTGTTTATTATGCTGAACTCGTCTGTGAATAGTGTTTCATTGTTGTATCCTGCGAAATATTTGTCAGCCATAAAGCCGATGACATCGTATCTGCCCCATCCGCTGAATTCGAACTCCACAGGCTGCGGCGAGGTCTCGTATTTCAGCTCACCGTCCTCAATCCTGCTTCCCGAGAACTTGGCGATGAGCTTCTCGGTGCCTATATCCTCGTCGATATCGTAGTAGAACCCCTCGAAGTTGTACGGTGTCCATGTGAAGCTCTCAGCCTTGCTCGGATCTACCACTGTACCCCTGACCTCATAAGTGCCGACCCTCTCCACAACCGGAGCAAACCTGAGAGCATCCGAGTCCGCTACCTGCAAGCCGACTCCGCCCATCAGCTTTACGGTGGTGCCCTTTCTCAGGGTTACCGAGTCCTTATTCTCCATCTCTATTCCGGCATCTGAGACGGAGACGACCTCCATCTTGTCGTACTTATCACCCTCTTCGACAGAGGCATAGGTATCAGATATCTGGAATAGGCCATCGATCGTCACGAGGCTCGACTCGGCGCCTGCGAATACACTCGAGACATGTGCCATGATGAGAGGAACATCCTTGCCGCCGATCTTCTCTTTGTACATGTATGTGGCGCTCTTCACGCTATCCGGAGATATGACCTTGCTATCGATCTCCTCCCCATCCTGCGCGAGTGCGAGATAGACCTTGTTGCCGTTGATATCGATCTCCTTGATCCTGAGTTCGTAGCCCTCTTCCAGAGGCAAGACCGAGCCTGCAGTGATCGTCTTTTCATCATCGCTGTCTATCAGCACACGCCTGAGCTGATTCTCGTTTATCAGGCTCACATCATCCGTTACCTCTGTGCCTGAGTAACCGGCGAAGTACTTCTCGGCCATGAATCCGAGGACTTGATATTTACCCCAGTCCTCGAACTCGTAGCTGATGTCCTGAACCCTGCTCGTGTACCTGATGTTCCCCGTGTCGATGGCTCTGTTGTATGTGCTGCCCGATCGACTAAGGGTGATCGTAAGCCGCTCCGTGCCCACCATGTCATCTATGTCATAGAAGAATCCGGAGAAGGTCTGTGGAGTCCACGTGTATGTCTCAGGCATCCCCTCTCTCCAGATCCTGTCGGTGAAGAGCTCCTCTTCTACTTCCTCTTCAACCGCCTGCGGCATCTCCTCCTCGGTCACGTTCTCGGCTTCTGTGATGCTCTCCGCTGTCTTATTCTCCTCCACCGTCACGTTTGCCAATGTGATGTTAGAAGATGAGATATTGCTCAATCCCTGGATGGGGATTGCAATTGATGTCTGATTAATTGATGTTTCATTGATCGATGTTTCATTTGCAGACGTCAGGTCCCCTTCCGGTACCAGCCCTTCAGGAGTCACGAGCTCCGATTCGTTCCCAGGAAGTGCGCCTGAAGCTGCTGTTTCATTCACCCCCATGCCCAAAGCTGTGCGGTTCTGCTCATCTGAAGCGCTCGCGTTTGCATTTAAGCTTACAGATCCGGTGAGGTTTCGGCTCTCGTTAGTCTGCTCCTTCGTTTCGTTCGACTCGATCGCGCTATTAGCCTCGGTTGTCGTGTTCTTCCGATCAACAGTCTCCACCGTCTCATTCGTGCTCGTGGAAGATCTGCCCAATGTGACTGGGGTCCTTGCTGTATTGTTGCCCAGCCTCTTGAAGTTCACACTGATTCCGCTGGATGGAATTTCTGTTGAGAAGAAATCATCATTTGGAACGACCGCCTTTCCTACACCCTGCTCTTCGGTTGCACCTTCTGTCGCGTTCTCTGCAAAACCCCATGATAAAAAAATAACAGATGCAACGATGAGAGCTAGGATACAAAGATATTTTCTATACATGAACACCTCCCAGGCGATATTCTATACTTTGTTTACTGTATATATATTTTATGTGAACATATTTCCTGCGCTATTCTTTCCGGATATGTGATGTACTACTTATTATACTCTGTGGCTACTTCAGAGGACCTGTCCGGATAAGCGCTGAGGCCAGAAAGCATGTCAGAAACACTTAATCCTCATTCGGACAGGCCCACTTCAGAGGATGTGCCGGGTTAAAGTGGCTCTGATAAAAATAGCTTCAAGGCGCTGTGTCGAATAACTCGAAACGTCATGGTCGATGGCGATTGATTCTTATCAAAAATCTAATTTGTGTGAATTAGTTAGCTGCTATTGAATAAAGTTATTCGACATAGCATTTCAAGACATCTCTTAAGCTCTTATCCTCGTGAGACAGGACGGCCCGCGTCTGATATCATTCAAGTACATCTCTCACACCACCGAGCTCTTAGCCGGACACAACCCACAGGATAACTATTTATGCGTCTTTGCGAAAAGAATGGTAGAAGTTGCCTGATTAAGTTGAAGAATAAGCCGTCGTTCAGATGATCGAGAAAGACATCATCGCACAAAATCATCTTCGAAGGATGCATTCACTGCCTTGCCGGTAGAACAGAAATTCCGGTCTTCGAGGCCGCAATGGTGGTCAGGCGCCGATGCAAAGAGGTGCGAGATTCACGCACTGCGAGAGACTCAAAATGAGATACGAATTAAAATAATCCACGGTAGATCGCTATGAGGTATATGCTTTGTATCCTCCTGATTCTCCTCCTGCAGGTATCAGAGGGGCGCGTGATAAGGGTCGATGATGATGGAGGAGCGGATTTCACATGCATTCAAGATGCAATAGATCTTGGAGAGGAAGGAGATATCATAGAGATAATGGCGGGGATCTACAGGGAGAGCGTTAACGTGACAAAGCCTCTCGAGATAAGAGGCATAGGCGAGGGCTCGCCTGTCATCGATCCATCCGGCCTCGATGGCGTTGTCATATCAGCAGATGGCGTACATGTAGATAAAATCGTTATAAAAAATGCGAGCAACTGGGGATCTGCAGGCTTCAAGATGCTCTCAAAGAATGCATGCGTATCGGAATGCAACGTTAGCGATTCTTTTATAGGTATACTGCTTCTAAATGGAAATAACACCGTTATTCGCAACAATATCAGTGGCTGTCACTTCTCCGGTATCGTATCCACAGCATCCAATAATACCATAAAAGGAAACAGGATCCACGAGAACAATAATGCGGGCATCATGCTACTGAAATCGATCGCAGATGTAGTGGAGGATAACGATGCGAGCTACAATCTCGGAACAGGTATCAAGATCTACAGATCCAGCGAAAGCAGGGTCGTAAGAAACAGAGCTGATACAAACGATTACGGCATAGCTCTCGCTGAGTCGCATGGCTGCGTGGTTGAAAACAATACTTTGTTGAATAACGATTACGGGATATATCCCTATCTCTCCTCGAAAAATGTGATATCAAAAAATACTGCAAGTAAGAATGATTATGCCGTGTATCTATACGATGCCTGGGAGAATGAGATCTACGAGAACGATCTCAGGATGAACGATGCATATGGTATTTTGCTCTACTACTCTGATGATAATTATGTGAGATCAAACGACCTCAGATCGAATGAGATCGGCGGGCTGAGCATAAGGGGTTCGAGAAACGACACAGTTCTCTGGAATAATTTGAGCATCAATCGAGCGGCGCTGCACATGGAGAACTCGGAGATGAACGAGATCAACGGGAACGAGATGATAGATTGCCTGACGGGGGTCGTTCTTGAGAGTTCCAAAAACAATACTCTGCGTAACAATACCATCTCAAAGGCTGAGGAGGGTTTTCTGCTATCGGATTCTGATGAAAATAATATTGAAGCGAACGATCTGAGCAACTGCGCTTCGGGCGTTGTTTTAAAAGAATCGAAAAACAACAGCGTAGCGGGAAATGCGATCTCCGGATCTGATATATGCATACATGCCATATCAGCCAAGAGGTCCGTACTGGAGAACAACATCCTCGTTAAGAGCACCTCCGGAATGATCCTCGAGTCTGCAGACGGCTTCAGGGCGAACGGAAATGCATTCGAGGGCGTCTCCAAAGCGGTTCAGATAACGGGATCGGCAGGGTTTGTTGTTTCCGGTAGCAATATCAGCAACGCTTCTGTGGCGGTTTTGATCAACCGCTCGGAAGGTGGCAGGGTGGAGAACAACAGCATGAGAGATGTGGAGATCGGTGTGAAGCTCCTGGGGGCGAGAGATCTCTACATAAGAGGAAACATAATCAGAGGCGCAAAGAGCGGCATAGTTCTGGATAGATCCAATACGAACATCATCGAGAGGAACAGCGTCTCCGGCTGCACCTACGGCATAAATCTGTACAGCTCATGGAATAACAAGATAAGAATGAATCTCATAGCGCACAATACCAATGGCCTCTCGCTTGATGAGGGCGTCTATCCGATGGAGTCCAGCGAGAACCTGATATATCTCAACAGCTTTGTGGAGAACAAAAACGATGTGCAAGCATACATTTCAAAGAACACCTGGAACAGCCTGGAGAGAATACGCTACAGATACCAGAACAAGATATTCGAGAGCCGGATGGGCAACTACTGGCACGGAGTGGCCGGCTCTGATCTGAACGGCGATGGCATTCTGGACGAGCCCAGGAGCGTAGGCATCGAAGAGGATCACTATCCGCTTTCGGAAGCCACAGAGAGATATGCGATTCTGGATAGTCAGACGTAGGTTCAGGCTGCTGGGAATCATTCAGAGCGCTTGAAACTGGCATCACCCACCATATCAGGAGGGGCGGTTCGACTCACCCGGACTGCCTCAATCCTCTTGATACCGAGATTCTGCTCGCTCTTGTACCGCTTACATCCCCCGACGACAAGTTATTTTTATCTTCAGCTCATCCTCTTATCTCGTGTACCGGGAGAATGTAGAGCTGCCCACGCCGGAGGCGAGAAAGTCGATAGCGTTGGTGGCTGTTGGCCTGACGCTCTATCTGATATACCTCTATCACGTTGGCTTCTCAGATATAGCGAAGAGCATGAGATCCATAGATCCTCTTATCTTCTCGGTCGGCTTCCTGGTGGCGCTGCTCGGCGTCTTCTTCGATGGCCTCGCCTGGAAACGGGTGGCCGTTAAGTTCGACTGCGATATATCCGCATCTGATGCGTTTCTTATGTACCTATCATGCATATTTCTGAACAATCTCATACCGTCTGGCAGCTTCTCAGGCGAGACTGCTAGGATATACTTTCTGGAGAAGATCGCCTCGCCAGGTATAGATCGCGCCTCAGCAACAGTCGCAGCTACACGTATCATCACGGCCATACCCTTCATCATCGGAATGATAATAGGCATGGCGTATATGATCCTGGAGACAAAGGCGCCAGTCTGGGCGCTCGCCACATGCTCCGGAATAGCGGTAGTTCTTCTCGGTATCAACGTCTTATTCATAGGGATATGCTTCTCGAGCAGATGGCTCGAGGGGATAATCTCAAGGCTTATAGAATGGCTTGAGAGAGCGTTTCATCTGAGGATCAACAAGAATCTCTGCATGGGGATAGTGAGGAGATTCCATTCTGCCATGAATGGCTTCGTTGAACACAGGAGAACGATCTTTGTAAGCACCCTATGGGCGTTCGCTGCCTGGCTCTGCATGAATCTGGTTGCGTTTGTCACATTCAGATCGATGGGCGTAGAGGTATCGATCTGGGCGATATTCGCCGTCTATGCTGTGATGATCTTCATTCAAATGCTGCCACTCATACTGCCTGGCGGCATTGGACTTGTGGATATCGTCATGATCACACTCTTCAGCGCGATTGGCGTTCCCACCGGCTATGCGGTCGCAGCCACCATTCTATCCCGCCTAATTCAGCTCTGGTTCCTCACGATCGCGGGAGGACTGGCAACCGCATACCTGCTTAAAAGAATCGACAAGCAGAGGGTGCAGCAGGCCGCTTGATCCCCGCTGTTTGAGTCCTTGATAGGACTCTGGCGATTAAAGGATTTTCTTAATGGAGACCCCTTCCAGGGGAGATGGGGCCACCGCAAATGATATGTGGATCTGCTCATCCTTTTTCATCATGAAAGATAAAATCAATTGGAGAACCGATTGGCCTGTGGTTGCCTCTATCCCCCAGGCTCCAGAGCTGCCGTATCCTGGTGAGTGCTCTGACTGGTCTGCGTTATGGTGCAAGCCGATCGTGGATCCAACCGCCTGGGTGAGCCCTGGCGCGGTCTTGATAGGCCGTGTTGTTCTGAAGGCCAGAAGCTCGGTCTGGTACGGCTGCGTGCTGCGGGGCGACGAGGCCTTCATCGAGGTCGGAGAGGAGAGCAATATACAGGACTGCTCGGTGCTGCATGTCGAGCCCGATACACCATGCATAATAGGGGATCGCGTTACTCTGGGCCACAGGGCAACGGTGCACGCTGCTATTGTCGAGGACGAAGCGATGATAGGAATAGGCGCGACTGTTCTGAGCGGATCCTTGATAGGCAGGGGCGCGATAATTGCAGCCGGCGCTCTGGTGCGAGAGGGAACGGAAGTACCAGCAGAGACGCTCTGGGCTGGGGTGCCGGCGAAGGAGATCAAGAGGATAACGCCCGAGCTCAGGGAGAGGGTTCTGGCCACCAACAGGCAGTACGCGAACAGAGCTGTGATGTACCGGCACAGAGAGGATATTCTGAAAAAGATTTGAGAAGAGATCGGCGGGCCGTGCTTATCTCTCAGGCCCGCTGGGCCCTCCTATCTCCGAGGCCTGCTATCTCTTCATGTGCAGGTATCGCAGGAGATCCAGTCGTCCCTGTATCCCTGGGTGCAGCTCAGGCCCAGGCACTTCGGCACCTTCCAGCCTTCCCTTTCGGGCTCCCTCTCCACGATCTCGACACCCACATCGATCTTTGAGACGAGGTCCGCTTCGACAGATCCGGGTCCGTCGATCGGATAAGCCTCGAGCCTGGCCTTGTTGATGAACGTGCCCCTCCTCAGCGCCCTCATGTTGTAATCTATATCCATCCTCCTGCCGGGCTTGAGTTCGAGTATCGCCCATTCGATCTTATTCTCTCTGAGCTGTGACGGCTGGAGCGAGGCATTTATGAACTCCAGACCGTCCGGCAGGTAGTCTATCACGAAGGCGACCATGGTGTAGTTGGCCCTGTTCTGCAGTGTTATCCTGTAGCTTATCGTGTCGTTGTAGACAGATGCCGTCTTAGAGGCTGTCAGCTCCGCCGGGCAGCACTCGAGCCACTCGATATGCATCGTGGTGAAGTTTCTTGCAGTCACAACCTTCTCATCATGCATTCCTGAGACTATCACCCTGTTGACCAGGTTCGAGACCTTCTCGGTTATGTTCAGCCTGAGCGATATGGTCGCGGTATCGCCTACGCCGAGGTGGAGGAGTGTCCAGTTGGCGTACTCCGATGTAAGCTCGCTGGGTCTTGCCGAAGATCCCATGTACTCGGTCCCGGGCGGGAAGAGGTCCAGGACGTAAACAGGCCCGAGGTTCACGTTGCCGTCGTTCTCCACGATTATCCTGTAATCCACGTATGTGTTGTTGACGAGATCCGCCTGGCCCTCCTTTCGGACGGAGATGTGCGGGTAGCTGTACTTCGATACGCCGCTTATCGTGACCTTTCTGTTGATCTTGTAATCTCCGATGTACTGGTCTATGAGATCGACTGTTCTGCCCTCCTTGCCGCTGAGATCCTGGTACATAGCCCTGAGATCCGCCTTTCCGGAGAATTCAGCCTCCGTCTCCATCTCGTTGAGGCCTCTCGCGTATGTCTCCTTCTCCAGGCGATCCAGCGATGAGAAGCGCTCGCTTATCAGGCTCTTATCGGTCTTGGACCACATGCCCTCGTACCACTTCACGCTGGAGTTCCGCGAGACCCTATCCGTGTACGTGTAGTTCGCAGGAGCGTGCTCGATCGAGATATCCTTGTACATGTAGTTGCTCAGGGTGTCCATCAGCTGGGAGCTGGAATAGCGGCCCGTGCCTGCTTCATAAGAACGCTGCGAGCCGCGGATGCGTTTGTCGACTGCCGCGAACCCGGTGCCTTCGGCTTCGCTCTCGGAGCGCAGGTTCTCGCCGTACTCATCGATCTTCTGGTACAGCTTGAAGCTGCCCACGTAATCCTCGCGGCCCTCGTATATCGTTCTGTAGAGCACGTTCTTCGTCGCGTTGCTCTCTTCTTTCAGTATGCCCACATGGCCAACGCCGGTGAATTCGGTATCGACCATGAGCCTTGTGCCGTTCTCGTCCATCTGGAGGGAGCTGTCGCGCTTGATATCCCTGGCGTAGGTGTACTCCTCGCTGAACGAAGCTGATGTGGCGTAGTTCTTCGACTTCTGCTTCTCAACCCAGAGCGTCGTGTAGTTCACGCTTCTATCGTTAGGCAGCGAGAACGATGTTGGCTGGTGCTTTGCGGTCAAGCTCTTGTTCCAGAGTATCGTGCGGTTGCCCCTCTCGTATCTTATGAGATCCTCGGTCTCGTACGAGCCGCTGCCGTGCTCCTTGATCTTGGCGCATGTCGCGGGCGGGCCGAGCTGGACCTCCGCAGCCGCTGTAGCTCTCTGGCTGCCACCAGATTCTGTTAAGCTGTATGTCATCTCCGCCCTGTTCACTATCTTCAGCGGGTTCGTGCAGAGGTTGTTGTAGACGTTCACGTAGCCCATGCCCCTGACGCTCTGGTCCATCTTGAAGCTCATATTGCCCAGATCCTGAGCGACTCCAACCACTATAACGATCTCGCCAGATTCTCCTGGTTCCAGTTCTCCGATGTGCCAGACGTTGTTGCCGGAGCTCGGCGCTGGAGCGGAGCTGATGAAGTAAACCACCTCAGGATAATAGTCTATGATGGTGACATCGTATAATGGTACATTATGGGGATTCTGGTATCTTATCGTGTACGTTATCGTATCCCCGGGCTCGACGACCTTCGGCTCTGCTGTCTTGTTGAATAGAACCTCCCAAGCAATTCTGACAACCGCTTCAGCCGGATCTGAAGGAACCGGTTTTCCATCTGGATCCTCGCCTGTCGCCTTGGCCACGTTCTTTATGGGAGATTTATCAGTTGCCTTGACGACGTATGTCTTCGTCACCTCAACGGTATCGCCAGGATCGAGGTTTATCGGATCGCTGTTAATCCTGCCCAGCATATCGTCATCTATGTATATGTTGGAGATCTCCGTATCGCCGCCGTTGGTGAGCGTGTATGTGTACGTTATGGTCTGGCCGACCACTGCAACATCGACTGAGGGTCTCTTCGCCAGGCTGAGCTTGCTCTGCGGCTGAACCCCGCATTGGATATTGATCTTGACGCATGCGGAATCGCTTACCTCCACATCGCCGATCTTGCCGGTAACAGTGGCACAGTTCTCCACGACGAGCGGGACTGGTGGCATGCCGGGCAGCTTCTTGTACTCCTTGCTTACCAAGTTGCCGTACTGGTCTCTGACGACCACGAGCGTGTCGCCCGTCGGATAGTATGTCACGGTGTAGTTCGTGTACCCTGGATAGGGCTTATCGTACTCTATGCGCAGCCCCTCCCAGGGCTCGCTCGTGACGTAGAGCTCTGATGAGATCCTTCCCGCGAGATATTCCGTGCGCAGGGAGTCGCCCTTCGCAGGCCTTGTGAGAAGTGACCAGCTCAGAACACCGGATTCGTTGAAGGCCTCGCTGAGAATATCTCCCGTGCTTGTATTGGTGTAGTTCATCAAGGTGTAGGTCATTCCATCAACTGTCACGTTGCTCCTGCTCAGAGTGGCGTTGGCCTTATCGAACGTGTCCCTGTATTTTCTTACGTGCTTCAGCTTGGCCTCGAGCCTCGTCATGTTTCTGTAAAGCGAATCCATTAGCTCCTGATTTGCGGGTGGAGCGGCCATAATGAAGAGCTTCTCTTCATCCTTTGGAGATGCGCCCGGCTTGGTGAAGCTCTGTCTCGTGCAGACATCCTCATCTATTTTAGCAAGCAGCTCTATGGTCTTTGATTCACCCGCTCCCAGTGATTCAAAGATCCAGGTGATCACGCTGCCGCTTACGCTCGCTGGCGCTGGTGTGGCGGATACATAGACCAATCCGACCGGCAGAGTATCTGTTAAAGTTACATCAGTTATCGTCGCACTGCCCGTGTTACTTACTGTGAGCGTGTAGGCCACAACATCGCCCGGAGACGGAGTGGGATTATCGACGGTCTTCGTGAGATCTATAGCGCAGCTTATCCAGCTTATCTCTACTGTAGCAGTGGTTCCGATCGATGCTATGAACTCGCCCTGCGGGTCCTTGGGCACGGCGAAAGCGCTAAGAGTTGTGCCTGCTGGCTGTCCCGGAATCGTTGCGTGCCAGTATCCATCAGAGCCTTTTGTCATATCCATTGTGGATGAATCATAATAGAGTGTCATGCTGGAGATCTCGCTGCAAAGAGATCCGGCGATATCCTCACATCCAACAGTCACCTCTACAGGCTCGCCGCTGCAGGGATCCTGCGGAGTGCTCTCTATAGAAAGCTTTGCCTGCGGCTGGACCGTCTGAGCATTCGTTACCGTGACACCGGCGGTCTCGGCCTTTGTAACTTCTACTGATGTAGCTGAATAGATCACGCTCCATCCAGCTGGTACATCTTCAGAGATCGTGTAGCTACCCGTAGGTATATTCTCGAAGGTGTGAGATCCACCGTTGCAATCGAACTCGTGAGAATCGGTGTAATCATCAGGTCCTTTTATCGTGACTTTAAATTTCGTATCTGCCTCACACTGACCTTCAACAACCTTCGTGATCGTCAAACTGCCGGTGTCACGCGTATTACCGAAGTTCTGGTCTGTTACACTCTCGTCCTCATCTCCGTCAAACTCTATCATATAGCTTCCGGGATCTGCAGGCAAGGTCCTCGTCCACCCATCCCTCGTCTCTTCGGTTATCGTGTACGTGCCTGCAGGCAGGTTCGTGAATGTGTATTTGCCATCAGCATCTGTTGTGGTTGAGATAGTCGTAGTGCCATCGGAGAGATATATCGTCCATCCTGGAATGGCCGGCTCGCCCTGCTCCCAAACGCCATTCGCGTTGAGATCGTTGAACTTGTAGCCGCTGATATCGAGCTTGCCCTGACCGCCTGTCTTGAGCGTGTTTGTGAATTTGACTATGATGGTCTCGCCGGCATCCAAGTCGATTGTGGCTCCTGAATCTTGCACTGACACGGATGAGCCACCATCTGTATCGCCCTCGATGGTTATACTAGTTAGCTCCCAACCACTTGGAACGTTCTCAGTTACTGTGTACTCGCCTGGTGCTAGATATCCGCTATCGTAGGGTGTATCAATGTCACTCAGATAGAATGTTGTACCTCCCTTCCAGGATCCTACGAACTCGAAGCTCTCAGTCGAGCCCGAGGGATCCGTAACCTTGTCGACTATGATCTTGTTACACGTACCTGTTACCGTAACCTCATTCGAATCATCGGTACAACCGTTGCTATCGGTGACCGTGACCTTATACGTTCCTGCTTCTGTCGCAGTGTAGCTCTGTTCTGTTGCACCACTTATCTCAGAACCGTCCTTATACCACTGATATCTGTACGGCCCTTTACCTCCGGTAACCGTTGCTGTGAGATCAACACTCTCGACATTACAGTTGAGCTCTGCGGATTCGGGACTGACTGATACAACAGGATTCTCGATCTTGGTTACCGTAACCTCATTCGAATCACCGGTACAACCGTTGCTATCGGTGACCTTGACCTTATACGTTCCTGCTTCTGTCGCAGTGTAGCTCTGTTCTGTTGCACCACTTATCTCAGAACCGTCCTTATACCACTGATATCTGTACGGCCCTTTACCTCCGGTAACCGTTGCTGTGAGATCAACACTCTCGACATT
>FWPV01006246.1_pt1 | contig 22956 bp, 18 predicted proteins | sample 2228371 | NCBI WGS metagenome assembly FWPV01 (sample SAMEA103939776, study PRJEB20133) | metagenome | reverse complement strand
GAGGGCCACGAGCCCGGTCCGCCGCTGGAGCTCGCGGGCGTGGAAGTCGCGGCGCGTCACGGCGGCCCGCAGCCGGACCCGGCCGCCCGTCCCCGGCTCGAGCTCGATCTCGCCGACGGCGAACCCGAGATCGTTGAGGCGCCGGACCCGGGCGGCCACCGCGTAGCGGTCGCCGGCGTCGATCTCCACCTGCCCGAACAGCTCCTCCCAGAGCTGGCTGTAGCGCGTCCGGACGGCCTCGGCGGCCTCGATCTGCTCGTCCATGGTCTCGGGGCGCCCCTGGAAGGCCGCGAGGTCGGCGAGGCCGAAAGCGACGTTCTCCACGAGGACGTCGAGGTCGTAGGCGCGCTGGCCGTCAGTCAGCGACGGGTGGATCTCGCTCGTCTCGGCGTCGACGAGATAGGCAGCGTACGTGTCACCGTCGCGCCGGAAGAGGGTGTTCGCCAGCGAGCAGTCCCCCCAGTAGACGCCCGCCCGGTGCAGGTCGACGAGCAGGCCCGCCATGGCGTCGAGGAGGCGGTCGCGGTAGCCGCCCGGCTCGAGCGGCACCCGCATCATCAGCCGGCGGTACTGGAGCGAGTGCCGCAGGAACTCGGTGACCAGAAGCGCCTGGCCCTCGCCGGCCCGCTCGGCGATGCCGATCGGGCGCACCGCCGGCAGCCCGGCGGTCTCCATGTGCAGGAGCGCGTCGTACTCGCGGCGCGCGACCTCGAGCGGCTCCTCCTTGATCGCGTACAGCGTCGAACCGCCGACGACGAACCGGACGAGGTGACGGGAGGGCCCGACCGGGATCTCGCGGAGCACGACCTCGTCCGGTTGCCACGCGGAGAGCGGCCGCTCCCAGGGGAGGGCGAGCAACGGCTCGGTCGGCTCCCGGAGGCGAAGGCGCGGGAACGTCGGCTCGCTCAGCGACGTTTCCGCAGGTAGGTGGTGAGGGAGGCGTCGAAGCCGGCCGCCTCGAACAGCCGGCGGGCGTCCTCGCGATGGTGGCCGGCCGTCACCTCGACGAAGGCGCAGCCGGCCTCGGCGGCGAGCCGGTCCACGTCGGCGAGAAGCGCCCGTCCGACCCCCCGGGAGCGCACCGCCGGATCGACGACCATGGCGATGACCCGGGCCACGCGATCGTCGTGCTCGAAGCGCGGCAGAAAGTGGACCGCGATGAACCCGAGGGGCACGCCATCCTGCTCCGCGATGCGGACCGAGGACCCGATCTCGGCGAAGCGCTCCAGGCGACGGACGACGTCGCTGCCGCCGGCCGGATAGCCCTCGTCGGAGAGCAGGCCGGCGATCCAGTCGGCGTCGGCCGGGTCGGCGTCGCGGAACGTCAGCGGGGCATCGAGGCTCGTCATGGGGTCGATGGTAGCGTGGGGCGGGCAACCGCGGCGTCCCGAGGCCCGGCCGGCCGCTCCGCGGCCGCCCGTCAGCGCAGCGCCGATCGGCTCACCGCGGCCGCTGGACGACGAGGAGCGTCGCGTCAGACGGGAGGGCGATCGCCGTGGGCTCCGGCAGGCCCGCCTCCGCGAAGAGCGCGGCGTGCTCCTCGACGGTCCGCATCCGTCCGCCGTGGATCGATTCGTCGAGGGCGACGCCGGTGATGACCTGGCCATGGAGCGTCGTCAGGTCGTCGAGGGTGGCGGGCAGGCACCAGCCGAGCACGAGCAGGCGGCCGCCCGGTCGCAGGGCACGCCACGCGGCGGCGAGGGCGGGCGCGGGATCGCGCAGCTCATGGAGGGCATGTTGGAAGTAGGCCAGGTCGAAGGCGTCCACGTGGGCGATGTCGGCGACCTCGCCGGGCTCGATACGGATGCGATCGCCGAGGCCCTTCTCGCGAACGAGGCGGACCGCCCTGCCGGTGGAGTCGGGCTCGGACTCGACCCCGACGAGACGGCAGGCCGGGAACCGCCGGGCCACGGCGACGAGCCAGCGGCCGCCGCCGCAGTGCAGGTCGATGACGTCGATCCCGCGGAGCAGGTCGGCGACGAGGTCGGGAAGCGCTGCGAGGGCCTCCTCGAAGAAGACGGCGATGTCCTGCCGCGTGAGCATCTCGATCGAGCGGTAGTAGCGCTGCGGCCGGCTGGCGACCGTCCGGCCCGTCCGCAGGTGCTCCACCAGGTCTTCGGTGTCCAGGCTGGCGGTGACCGCGTGCACGAACTGGCCGCCGAGGTACTCGGGACGGTGAACGTCGAGGAGGATCGTCGCGGTCGCGTCATCGAGGCGAGCCCGCTCCCCGTCCCAATCGAGGAGGTCGCCCGCCACGGCAGCCCTGCACCAGCGGGCCGTCGGCTCGGCGGCTGCGCCCGTGGCCGCTGCCACCTCGGCGGGCGTCAGGCCGGCAGCAGCGGCCTGGCGGAGCGCCGCGAAGTAGCCGACCTCGAGCCCGAGGTGGATCACCCAGGCGCGGTAGAACCCCCCGAGCGACGCGGCCAGGTCGTCGAAGCGCTCGTCGAGCTGCATGGCGCCGGGATTGTCGCACGCCGCCGAGCATCCCGGTCGCGGATCCGGCGAGCGCGGCACCCTGGCGGGGTGCGATCCTCCGCCGCGTGGCCCGTGCCGCCCGCCCCCTCTCTCCAGCATCCAGCGCCCGCATCGCGATCGCCCTCCTCACGCTCTACCTGGTGTGGGGCTCGACCTACCTCGCGATCCGGGTGGTCGTCGAGACGATCCCGCCGTTCACCGGCTCCGCGGTCCGGTTCCTGATCGCCGGGGCCATCCTCTACGCGGCGACCATCCGCCGCGACGACCCGGCGACCGACCGGCCCGGGCGCCCGGAGTGGCGCGACGCCCTCATCGTCGGTGGGCTCCTCCTCGCCGGCGGCAACGGCCTGCTCGCCGTCGGCGAGCAGACGATCCCCTCCGGGATCGCGGCCCTCATCATCGCCACGCTGCCGATCTGGATGGCGATCCTTGGCCGGCTCTTCTTCGGCGTCGTCCTGAGCCGGACGATCGTGGTCGGCACCGTGATCGGCTTCGTCGGGGTCGCCGTGCTCATCGGACCCCCCGGGGAGACCGGCGGGCTCGACCCGTTCGGCGTGCTCGTCGTCCTCCTGTCGCCCGTCTTCTGGGCGTTCGGCTCGCTCTACAGCCGGACCGCGCACGCGCCGCGTCGCCCGCTCGTCGGCACGGCGATGCAGATGCTCGCCGGGAGCGCCGTCCTCTGGGTCCTCGCGCTCGTCACGGGCGACCTCTTCCGGGTCCGGTTCGCCGAGATCACCACGGAGTCGCTCCTGGCGGTCGCCTACCTCATCCTCGTCGGGTCGCTCGTCGGCTACACCGCCTACGTCTGGCTCCTCCGGGTGGCCCCGATCTCGCTGATCTCGACCTACGCCTACGTCAATCCCGTCGTCGCTGTCTTCCTCGGCTGGCTCATCCTCGCCGAGCCGCTCGAGCCCCGCACGCTGGTGGCCGGGGCGATCATCGTCGTGGCCGTTGCCGTGATCGTCCGGGCCCGCGGCGGCGAGACCCGCCGCCCGGCGCCCGACGAGGTCGTCGAGCCCGGCTGAGGCCACCCCGGCCTGTCACAATGGCCGCAACGAGCCGGCCTTCCCGGCGCGGGCGCGCGCCCGGCGAGGCCCCTGCCCCCTGCCGGGAGGTTCTCCTCGATGCCCCACGAGCCGCTCCACACGATGGGCCAGCAGCACGGTCGGCGCAGCTGGGCCGAGCCGTGGAAGATCAAGATGGTCGAGCCGCTCACGGTGACGACCCGCGAGCAGCGCGAGGCGGCGCTCGCCGAGGCCGGCTACAACACGTTCCTCCTGCGCAGCGAGGACGTGTACATCGACCTCCTCACCGACTCCGGCACCTCGGCCATGAGCGACCGCCAGTGGGCCGGCATCATGCTCGGCGACGAGGCGTACGCCGGGAGCCGCAACTACTACCACCTCGAGGAAGCGGTCCAGCGCTTCTACGGGTACCGCTACCTCGTGCCGACGCACCAGGGGCGCGGAGCCGAGCACCTCATCAGCCAGGCGCTCATCGAGCCCGGCGATCACGTCCCGGGGAACATGTACTTCACCACGACGCGGCTCCACCAGGAGCTGGCCGGCGCGACGTTCCACGACGTGATCGTGGACGAGGCCCACGACCCGGCCTCGCTCGCGCCGTTCAAGGGCAACGTCGACCTCGGCAAGCTGGCGGCGCTCGTCGCGGAGGTCGGCGCCGAGCGGGTGCCCTACGTGTCGCTCGCGGGAACCGTGAACATGGCCGGCGGTCAGCCCGTCAGCATGGCCAACGTTCGCGAGCTCCATGCCTGGTGCTCGGCACGCGGGATCAGGGTGCTCCTCGACGCGACGCGGATGGTCGAGAACGCCCTCTTCATCCAGGAGCGCGAGGAGGGATACGCGGGGAAGTCGATCGCCGAGATCCTCTTCGAGTTCTGCTCCCACACCGACGGGGCCTGGATGAGCAGCAAGAAGGACCACCTCGTCAACATCGGTGGCTGGCTAGCCGTCAACGACTGGGAGCTCTTCGAGGAGCTGCGCAACCTCGTCGTCGTCTACGAGGGGCTCCACACGTACGGCGGCATGGCCGGGCGCGACATGGAGGCGCTTGCGATCGGGATCGCGGAGAGCGTCCAGGACGAGCACGTGCGGAGCCGCGTCGGGCAGGTCCGCTACCTCGGCGAGCTGCTGGAGCAGTGGGAGATCCCGATCGTGCGCCCGGTCGGCGGGCACGCGATCTTCCTCGATGCCCGGGCCTTCTACCCGCACCTGCCGCAGGACCACTTCCCGGCCCAGACCCTGGCCGCCGAGCTCTACCTCGACTCGGGCATCCGCTCGATGGAGCGGGGCATCGTGTCGGCCGGCCGCGACCCCGTGACGGGCGACCACAAGCGCCCGAAGCTGGAGCTGACCCGCCTCACGATCCCCCGCCGGGTCTACACCCAGGCCCACATGGACGTCGTGGCCGAGTCGGTCAAGGCCTGCTTCGACGCCCGCGACCGGGCCCGCGGCCTGCGGATGGTCTACGAGCCGAAGTACCTGCGCTTCTTCCAGGCCCGCTTCGAGCCGATCGCCTAGCCGAACCCGCAGCGGGGCGGGCGCGCGCTCGGTCGTCAGGCGGGCAGCAGCCGCCGCGCGATCGCTGCCTCGATCCAGAGCAGCACGCCCGCCACGCCGGCGAGGGCGAAGCCGAAGCCGCCGGCATTCCAGTTGCCGCGCACGAAGCCGCCGACGACCACGTGCCAGACCCCGAACAGGAAGGCGGCGAGGAGCCCGGCCGCGATGACCCCCGCGGCCGCGAGCGCGACGCGCGTCATGGCGCCGCCACGGCTCCAGGCGAGCCCCACCCGGCGGCGAGCCTCGCGCCACGGAGGCTCGTAGTCGACCGGCCGTGGCGCCATGGGTGGCTCGTGGTCGCCGGGCGCGAGGTCGCCGCTCGGGTCAGTCATGCCGCCCCAGCGCCGGCCAGCGCTCGAACCCCTGCGCCGGGACGGGCTCGCAGCGGATCGGTCGGTCCTCGCGGTAGCCGAGGGCGTAGTCGGCCTGGATGAGGGTGTGGAGCTGGCTCGTGCCCTCGTAGATCACGGCCGCCTTCGAGTTGCGCAGGTACCGCTCGACGGGGAACTCGCTCGAGTAGCCGTTCGCGCCGTGGACCTGGACCGCGTCGAGCGCGGCCTGGACCGAGTGCTCCGTCGCGTGCCACTTCGCCAGCGAGGTCTCGCGCGTCGTCCGCACGCCGTGGTTCTTCAGCCAGCCGGCCCGCCAGACGAGCAGCCGGCCCATCTCCGTGCCGGCCGCCATCTTCGCGATCATCTGCTTCACGAGCTGGTGCCGGCCGATCTCCTCGCCGAACGTCTCCCGCTCGCGGGCGTACTTCACGGAGGCGTCGAGGCAGGCCTGGGCGAGGCCGACCGCGCCGGCGGCGACCGTGTAGCGCCCCTGGTCGATCGCGCTCATGGCGACGAGGAAGCCTTCGCCCTCCTCGCCGATCCGGTTCTCGACCGGTACCTCCACCCCGTCGAGGTTGATGAGCCCGGTGTTGCCCGCCCGGATGCCCAGCTTGCCGTGGAGCGTCCCGGTCGTCAGCCCCTTCATCCCTCGCTCGACGATGAACGCGGTGACGCCCCGGTGTCGCTTCGTCCGGTCGACCGACGCGAAGACCAGGAAATGGTCGGCCAGGTCGGCCAGGCTGATCCAGATCTTGCTGCCGTTGAGGACGTAGACGTCGCCCTCGCGGCGGGCGGTCGCCTGGAGCGCGCCGGCGTCGGTGCCGACCCCTGGCTCCGTCAGCCCGAAGGTCGCCAGCTTCCGCCCCTGGGCCTGGGGGACGAGCCAGCGCCGCTTCTGCTCGTCCGTTCCCCACTGGAGGAGCGCCAGCGAGTTGAGCCCGACGTGGACGCTCATCACGACCCGGTAGGCGGTGTCGGCGCGCTCCAGCTCCTCGCACAGGATGGCGAACGAGATGTAGTCCAGACCGGCGCCGCCCCACTCCTCCGGGATCGGGGCGCCGAGGTAGCCCAGCTCCCCCATCTTCGCGAAGACCTCGGGATGCGCCTCGCCGCGCTCGTCCCACTCGCGGATGTTCGGCAGGATCTCCGCCTCCACGAACTCGCGGACGGACTGGCGGACGAGCCGCTGCTCGTCGGTGAGGCTGAAGTCGATCACGGGCGGGCTCCTCGACGATCGGGTCGGTGACGGCGGGCGGGCCGCCCGATCCTACGCCGTCCGCCCGGCGGCCGTGCCTATACTCGGCCTCCGTCGGCGTCGGCCGCCAGGCCGGCCCCGTGAGCCGCACCCGAGGAGGATCATGGAAGCGACCCCGCCGCCCGGCGCCTCCGGGACCGACCTCGCCGCGGGGGCCGGCAACCTCACGCCGGTCCTCGGCCGCTACTTCGAGCGGTCGTGGAGCCACGGCGAGGGCCACCGCCTCTACGACACCGCCGGCAGGGCCTACCTCGACTTCGCGAATGGGATCGCCGTCACGGTCCTCGGCCACGGGAACCCCCGGGTGACCGCGGCCGTGCACGCCCAGGTCGACCGCCTCATGGGCCCCACCGGGGCGATGGGCTACGCCGAGCCGGTCGTGCGCCTCGCGGCCGAGCTCGCGGCGACGCTCCCCGACCCGCTCGACAGCGTCTTCTTCCTGAACTCCGGCAGCGAGGCGATCGAGGCAGCCCTCAAGCTCGCCCGGCGGGTCACGGGCCGGCCGGGGATCGTCGCCTTCCGCGGCGGCTTCCACGGCCGCACGTTCGGCGCGGCGAGCGTCACGAGCTCGAACCCGAACTACCGGCGCGGCTACGAGCCGCTCCTGCCCGGGGTCTACCTCTCGCTCTTCCCGTCCGTCTACCGCGACTTCGGCGGCGACGAGGACCGGGCCGTCGAGACGGCCTTCCGTCACCTGCGCGACCTCTTCCACTCCACGATCGACCCGGACGAGGTGGCCGCGATCGTCGTGGAGCCGGTGCTCGGCGAGGGCGGCTACGTCCCGGCGCCGCCGCGCTTCCTCCAGCTCCTGCGCCGGGTCTGCGACCGCCACGGGATCCTCCTCGTGGTGGACGAGGTCCAGTCAGGCTTCGGGCGGACGGGGCGGATGTGGGGCTTCGAGCACGCCGGGATCGTTCCCGACGTGGTCTGCATGGCGAAGGCGATCGCGAACGGGCTGCCGCTCTCGGCGATCGCCAGCCCGCGGGTCCTCCAGGCGCGCTGGGGCAAGAGCGCCCACGGCACGACGTACGGGGGCAACCCGGTCGCCTGCGCGGCCGGCCTCGCCGTGCTCGAAGAGATCCGCGAGCGCGACCTCGTCGCGAACGCGGCGGCGCGGGGAGCGGAGCTGACGGCCGGCCTCCGGGCGATCGCGACGGCTGAGCCGCGGATCGGCGACGTGCGGGGGCCGGGGCTGATGATCGGGGTCGAGCTCGTGAAGGACCGGGAGACGCGCGAGCCCGACGGGGCGACCTGCGAGGCGCTCATCGCGCGCTGCGCCGACGACGGCCTGCTGCTGCTCTCCTGTGGCGTGGCCCACAACGTGGTGCGCTGGATCGCCCCGCTCGACGTCACGAGCGCCGAAGTCGGGGAGGCGCTCGAGATCTTCCGGGGCGCGCTCGCCGCGGTCTGACGCACCGCGACGGCGCCATCGCCGGAGGCGGGCAGGCCACGACCGCGCCTTGCGGCGCGGTCGTTCGAGCGGCTTCGCGGCCGGCCCCTGACCAGGCCGGCAGCGGCGTCAGGAAGCCTGGCGGGCGTTCCGGGCGAGGAACGCCATGACGTCCTCGAGCCGGAAGCGTCGGTCGCCCCGCGAGCAGACGCGGAAGAACGGCAGCTCGCCGCGGTCGCCGAGGCGCTTCACGGTGTTGACGTGGAGGTGAAGCATCTCGGCCACCTCGCTCGCGGTGAGCAGTGGTCCGAGGTCACTGACGGCCATGCGGGTCCTCGCCTGACTGGACCCCGGGGGCCCGGGGACGGTGTGGTCGCCATCGGATGGCACGGGTGGCCACCGGTGCGGTTCGCGCGGTTGACGGGTGGAGGCTACGGGTCCGAGTCGGCGCGGGCCAAGCCGTACCTTCGTGGTGGGGTTCGAGGTACCCGGAGGTCCGGTGCGCGGCCGCACCGCCGGCCGGCGCCCGCTGGTGACGCAGCCACCGGGCGGACGAGGCACCACGACCCGTCGGACGGGGTACGATCGGCCTCCGAGCAGCCCCCGGAGGACACCATGACGACGTCGAGCGGCAGGTCGATCGCGGCCCGGTTCGTGCCGCCGCTGGCGCTCATCGCGGTCGCTGCCGCCTGCGTGCTCTTCGCGAGCTCGGCCACCCCGAACGCCGAGGGCGCGACCGCGGCCGCGGCCCAGACGACGTTCCTCACCGCGCCCGCCTGGTTCACCGCGGGCTTCGCGGTGCTCGCGGCCCTGCTCCTCGCGATCGCGGGGTCCGACTCCTTCGTTCACCGGGCCGGCGGGCTGCTGGGGCTCATGGCCTCGATCGGGGCGGCCCTCGGCGGCCTCCTCAACCTCGTCGGCTACGCCAACAGCGAGATCTGGTGGGCGGCGGACCCGGACGCCATCCGCCAGTCGGCCGCCGTCCTCCTCGTCACCGCCCTGGTCGCCCTCGTCGTCGTCGGCTCGGAGCAGGCCTGGCCGGGCTGGCGAAGGCCGGCGACCTGATCCGCCCGGCGACCCACGGCAGCTGGCGCCCCCGGCAGGATTCGAACCTGCGGCCTCGGGATTAGAAGTCCCTCGCTCTGTCCCCTGAGCTACGGGGGCGCGCGGACGATGGTACCCGGCCCGCGGCCGCAACCCGTGGGCCGAGCCGCGACCGCGCGAGGGCGACGGCGAGGGTCCTACGGCATCCGCAGGACCGGGGCGATCCGCTCGAGCGCCCAGTCGACCTCGTCGGGCGTGATCACCAGCGGCGGGGCGAAGCGGATCGTGGTGACGTGCGTCTCCTTGGCCAGGATGCCGTCGCGCTGGAGCGCCTCGCAGAAACGCCGGGCGCCCCCAGCCTCGGGCCGCAGCTCGACCCCGATGAGCAGGCCGCGGCCGCGGATCTCCCGGACGTGCGGGCTCCCGATTGCGCGCAGCCCATCGACGAAGCGCCTGCCCATCGCGGCCGCGTTGGCGACGAGGTCCTCGTCGACCAGGACCCGGAGCGCGGCGCGGGCGACGGCGCAGGCAAGCGGGCTGCCGCCGAACGTGCTGCCGTGCGTGCCCGGGGTGAACACGTCCATGACCTCGTCGTCGGCGAGCACCGCCGAGACGGGGTAGAAGCCGCCCGAGAGCGCCTTGCCGATCGTGACGATGTCCGGGCGCACGCCCTCGTGGTCGGCGGCGAACAGGCGGCCCGTCCGGCCGAGGCCGGTCTGGATCTCGTCGGCGATCAGCAGGACGTTGTGCCGGGTGCAGATCTCGCGGACGCGGCGCAGGTAGCCGTCGGGCGGGACGATGACGCCGCCCTCGCCCTGGATCGGCTCGACGATGAAGGCCGCGGTGTTCGGCGTGATCGCCCCCTCGAGGGCGTCGGCGTCGCCGTACGGCACGAGCCGAAAGCCGGGGGTGAGCGGCCCGAAGCCGGCCCGGTAGAGCGGCTCCGAGCTGAAGCTGATGATCGAGATGGTGCGCCCGGCGAAGTTGCCCTCCGCCGCGATGATCTCGGCCTGGCCGTCCGGCACGCCCTTCACGTCGTGGGCCCACTTGCGGGCGGCCTTGAGCGCCGTCTCGACCGCCTCGGCGCCGGAGTTCATCGGCAGGACCCGTGGGTAGCCGGTCAGCTCGGACAGCTCCCGGTAGTAGGGCCCGAGCTGGTCGTTGCGGAAGGCGCGCGACACGAGCGGGAGCCGGCCGGCCTGCTCGACGAGCGCGGCGAGGATGCGCGGGTGGGCGTGCCCCTGGTTCACGGCGCTGTAGGCCGACAGGCAATCGAGGTAGCGGTTGCCGTCCACGTCCCAGACCCACACGCCCTCGCCGCGGCTCAGCACGACGTCGAGCGGATGGTAGTTGTGGGCGCCGTGCTGCTCCTCGAGGTCGATCAGCTCGCGCGACAGGGAACGCTCCAGGGTGGTCATGGGAAGGCACCGGATGCGGCGTGGCTGCTCGTTTGGTCCTCGGGAACAGCCCGTACCGAAGGCAGGGTCATCATAGCGCCCGGTGGGGCGACGAGGCCCGGAGACAGGACGGCAACGGCCGATCGGCCCATGACCGGGTGATCGTCCCGGCCATCCCCGCCGGTGCTATGCTCCCGGCCCGCGCGGCCCGGGAGCCGTGCGCGAGGGAAGGAGCCGAGGCGGATGGCGGATCGCGGCGCCGTGCGCACGCGCGTCCGGGCGAGTGCGCCCGGGGCCGCCGTCGCGCCCGTGACGACACCTGCCGCCGCTCCCGGCGGGCCACCCGCCGCTGGTTCCGTCACGCGGCCTCCCATCGTCATCCCTGCCGGCGACCCCGCCGCGGCGGGCCGTCGGCCCCGCCGTCCCGCGCCCGGGCAGCTGCCCCTGCCGCTCGCCACGCCACTCCCCGGCGGGCCGCTCGGGACTCCCCTCCCCGCCCTGCCCCTCGAGCCGGACTGGCAGGGCCGACCCCGCCTGTGGGGCCATGCCTACCACCCGATGTGCTCGTACCTCGCGAGCTTCCCGGCCGCGCTCGCCCACGCGTTCGTGGCCCGGTACTCGCGCCCCGGCGACGTCGTCCTCGACCCCTTCGCCGGTCGCGGGACGGTCCCCCTCCAGGCCTGCGCCGAGGGCCGCATCGGCGTCGGCAACGACCTGAACCCGCTGGCCCACGTCCTGACCGCCGCCAAGGTCGACCCGCCGACCGACCGCGAGCTCGAGAGCCGCCTGGCCGGCCTGCGCCTGGACTGGTCGTTCGGGGCTGCGACCTGGATCGACCTGGCCCGCCGCGTCGCCGCCGGCGAGCCGGCGCTCGTGCCGGCCGCCGGGTCGCGAGCCCCGGCGGACCTCGGCAGCGAGCCCGTCCCGGCCGAGGTCGCCATCGCCTTTCACCCGCGCACGCTCGCCCAGCTCCTCTTCGTCCGCTCGCAGCTCGACCTTGACGACCGGGCCGACCGCTTCCTCGCCGCCGCGCTGGCCGGCATCCTCCACGGCAAGCGCCCGGGCTACCTGTCCGAGCTCATGCCGAACACGTTCAGCATGGCTCCGCGCTACGTCCGCGACTTCGCGGCCCGAACCGGCTTCGCGGCGTCCGAGCGGGATCTCTTCGCGCTCATGAGCGCGAAGCTCCGCCGGCTCGGCCGCGACGGCCGTCCGCGCACCGCGGGGCTGGCGCTGCTCGGGGATGCGCGCGACGCCGGCCCGCGGGCGCGACAGGCGCTGCACCAGCGCGCGCTGCCTGACCGGATCCGGCTCGTCGTCACCTCGCCGCCGTACCTGCGGGTCCTCAAGTACGGCTACTACAACTGGCTGCGAACATGGTTCCTGGGTTTCTCGGCCGTCGAGATCGACGCCGCCCTGGACGACGCCCACCGCCGTGAGCCGTATCTCGTCTTCCTGCGGGAGGTCCTCGCGGGACTCCGGCCCGCCCTGGCCGACGACGCAGTCGTCGCGCTCGTCCTCGGCGACGTCGAGGCCGAGCGGGGCCGGGTCGCGCCGGACGGGAAGGCCGTCGGGCTCGCCGACGAGGCCTGGGAGGCGGCTGCCAGGCCCGAGGGCTACCTGCTCGCCGGCGTCGTCCGCGACGAGATCGCCGCGCCGCGGAAGATGACGAAGCTGTGGGGCGACGAGGCGGGCCGGGCGACGAAGGTCGACCGGATCCTCGTTCTCGCACCCGCCGAGCCGGGCCGCCGCCGGGCGATCGCCGGGGCGGGCGTGCCGGTCGACTGGTCCTGGCCGCCGCGTCGCTGACGGCGCACGCCCTGGCCGTCCTGCCGCGCTCGGTCCGCCTGCAGGACGTCGCTCCGGGCGTCGTGCCCGCTCCGCTACACTCCGACGCATGAAGCCGATGTACCACCCGGACGACCTCGCGGCGATGGATCCGCTGGTCCTCATGAAGAACCTTGACCACGTCCGGATGACGAGCCGGCGCCTGAGCTACATCCTTCAGCAGCAGGTTCACCTGTACACGCCCCAGGCGAACCAGCTCCGCGAGCAGATCGACACGTACGTGGAGGCCGAGCGCCAGATCGAAGCCGAGATGGCGCGCCGCCGGATCTCCGCGCAGCCGCCGGATCTCCGCGCAGCCGCCGGATCTCCGCGCAGCCGCCGGATCTCCGCGCAGCCGCCGGATCTCCGCGCGCCCGCCGGATCTCCGCGCAGCGGCGCCGCTACGCGACGGCCGCCGCCGGCTGAGCCGCTACCCGGCCCGCGGTCCGCCGCTCCGCCTCGACGACCCGCGCGGCCCGCTCCTCCTCGATGACCGCGGCGGCGAGAGCCGCGAGGTCACGGGTCCCGAACAGGCTGAAGCCGATCCCCCGCTCCTCCAGCTCGCTGAAGCCATAGCCGCGGAAGAGGCCCCGGCTGGCGACCGCCCACATCTCGTCGTAGAGCTCCGGCCAGCCGACGCGGCGCCGGGCCCGGCAGAACCGGACGAACTCGACCGCATCGGGGTCCGCTCCGTCGAGGGCGCGGGCGCACGGCTCCATCGATGACCTCTCCTCCCTGCAGCGCGCAGCCGTCAGCCGCGCGGCGATAGCCGTTGCTTGCGAGCCGGTCGGCGGTCCCCGCGTGTTCGGGCGGTCCGACCGCCGCGCCGGGACGTTGCTGGGGTCCCGGCCGGGCGTCGCGCCTGGCTCCGGCGACGACAGGCGACATGGTAGGCGGCCGGGCCGGCGGCCCGGAAGGGCCTTGTCCACGAACCCCGCCGCCGACTTGTCCACAGGAACGGGTGTTCGGTGGACGGCTGGGCCGGGCGCCGGCAAGTCCGTGGACAGGAGGCTGGCGGGAACCCTTGACAGGTGCCTCGCCGCGGGCGGTCGCGGCCCCGGCAGGGCAGCCCGGCGCCGCCGCCCATCACTGGGCCCGCGGCCGCACCCCCAGTCCGGGCGCCTCCGCCAGGCGCCAGCGGCAGTCGTCTCCGAGCTCGAGCCCCTCGAACGGGTCGGCGGCGAGGAGCAGGCAGCCATCGAGGTCCACCCACTCGGCGAGCGACGCGACCGCCGCCGACGCGGCGATGCCGACGCTCGTCTCCTCCATGCAGCCGAGGAACGTGCGGAAGCCGAGATCCCGGGCGCGCGCCAGCATCCTCGCGGCCGGTCCGACCCCACCGCACTTGGCGAGCTTCACGTTCACCCCATCGACGACGCCGACGAGGGCGTCGAGGTCCTCGTCGATCACCGCGCTCTCGTCCGCGACGATCGGCAGGGGCGACGCCGCCTGCAGGTCCAGCAGCCAGTCGTAGCGGCGCGGGGGGAAGGGCTGCTCGATCAGCTCGACGCCGAGGTCCACGAGCACCGGCAGGAGCGCAGCCGCCTCGTCCGGCGTCCAGCCGGTGTTCGCGTCCACGCGGAGGGGCCCCCGATAGACGGCCCGAACCGCACGCAGGGTGGCGACGTCCGCCGGGCCGCCGACCTTGATCTTGAGCGCGGGAAACCGCGCCGCCCGGCGGGCGCGCTCGGCGACGACGGCGGGCTCGTCGAGCCCGAGCGTGAAGTCGGTCGGCGGGATCGACGCGGAGAGCCCCAGCAGCCGGTGGACGGCCACGCCGGTCGCCTTGCCGGCCAGGTCGTGGAGCGCGATGTCGAGGGCGCACTTGGCCGCGCCGTGGCCGCGGATGGCGGTGGCGAAGGCGTCGCCGATCGCGGCGAGCGACCGGCCGGCCGCTTCCGCCGAGGAGGTGTCGAGCGCGTCGGCGGGCACGGCCGCAAGCAGGTGGTCCATGACGACCGGCATCGTCGCGAGCGTCTCGCCGTAGTAGGCATCCGGGTACCCCTCGCCGAGGCCCACCAGCCCGGGCAGGCGCTCCGAGCCCAGCTCGACGACCATCGTCGCCATCGCGTCGCCGGCCCCCGGGTGGTCGCGGGCGATGCGGAACGGGTCGCGGTACGGGATCCTGAGGACGCGCCAGCGGAGGTTCCAGCCGCCGCTCACCTCCCGCCTCCCGGGACCGCGGATGCGCGACCGACCCACGGGAGGGCGTCCACCGAACGGGTCACCTCGTGCCACAGCCTCGCCCCACCGAACCGAACCGGGTCGTCCGTCGGGAGCCCGGTGTCCGCGGCGACGGCCTCGATGGCCCGGCGGGCCTCGCCGTCGTCGGCGATGTGGCTCGTGTTGACCGCGACGGCAACCACCTTCGACGGCGCGACCGCGCCGGCGACCGCCTCGTGGAGCGCGATGAACCCCGGCAGCTCGGCGATCGGGAACGAGCGGTCCGGCAGGTGGTCGAAGTCCTTCTCGAGCTGACCCGGCCGGTGGACGAGGATCATCGCGTGCGGCGTCGCACCATGGATGAGCCCGACGGTCACGGCGCTGTAGGCGGGATGGTCGAGCGAGCCCTGGCCCTCGACGAGGACCCAGTCCCCGAGCCGCTCGCCCTCCTCGACCAGCCACTCGACGGTGCCGTTGAGGAAGTCGCTGATCACCCGATCGACGCAGACGCCCCAGCCGTCGATCATCATGCCGGTCTGGCCCGTCGGGACGAAGGCGACGGCGTCGCCCGCAGCGCGGCCCGCATTCCGCAGCTCGAGTGCCGCCGACATCTTCCCGACCGCGCAGTCGGTGCCGACGGTGAGGATCACCCGCTTCCCGGGCCGATGGAGGCGGCCGACGGCGGTCTCGTAGCGCTCCGGGGGGCGCCGATAGTCGACGATCCGCACGCCGGCGATCGCGGCTGCCGAGGAGAGCTCCGGATCGTCGCCGAGGAAGGTGTGGAGGCCCGAGTGGATCTCGAGGCCGGCGTCGATCGCCCCGTGAAGGACTGCGTGCCAGCTGTCCGGCAGGCGCCCGCCGGTCGGCGCGATGCCGATGACGAGCGCGTCCGGCCGCGGACGGCCCGGCATCTCGAGCGCCTCGTCGAGGGTTCCGACGATCGGGACGTCGTGGCCGGGGAGCCACTCGGCGACGCTGCGCCCGGCGTTCGTCGAGTCGAGCACGGCGACGACCTCGTCGCGGCCGTACCGGATGATCCCGAAGGCGGTCTTCGCGGAGTGCGGGCCGAACTCGCCCTCGGCCAGGATCACGAGTCGCCGCGGCGCCTGGGGTCGCATCTCGCCTCCGCTCCCGATCGTCCCGTCCCGGGGCCGGCCTCCCGCCGCCCGCCGGATGTCGGGGAAAAGGTAACGCCCCCGGGGCGCGGACCGGGGGCGTTGGAGCGTGCATTGGTACCGCATACCGGATTCGAACCGGTGATCTCCGCCTTGAGAGGGCGGTGTCCTAGGCCTCTAGACGAATGCGGCACGATCCGCGGGCGGACCCGCGACCGGCCCGCAGGATACCAGAGGCCTCGCGAAGCGGGCAAGCACACCGCCGCGACCGTGGGTCGGTCAGAGCCGGTGTGCCTCGAGGAAGAGCCGGACGCGATCGGCGACCTGCCGGTGCCCCTCCTCGGCGAGGACGAGGCCGTAATGGGAGGCCGCCCCGAACTGCTCGTGCTCGGCGCCGAGCCAGCCGGCGATGCGCTCCGCCGCGAGCGCCGCGGGGGCACCGTCGACCCCGGAGCCGATCACGAGCGTCGGCACTCCCTCCAGCAGCTCGGGCCGGACCGGCACGCCGGCGAGCACGGCCGAACGGGCGCGACCCGCCTCGTGCGGCTTCTGGCCGAGCAGGTGCTGGATGCGCAGGACGTCGTCGAGGGTCAGGTCGCGGTTCTCGCGCTGGAGCTTCTCGGGGAGGCGCTCCCACCCGATCACCGCGCGCCCGTAGACCGGCGGCACGTCACGGATCTCGTGGGGGCGGGCCGGCGGGCGGAGCCCGGCCGGCGCCTCCGCATCGAGCAGCACGAGCCCGGCGACGCGGACGCGCTCCGCGGCCGCCTTCAGGACGAGCAGCCCGCCCATCCCGTGGCCGACGGCCACGGCATTGGGGCCCACGCGCTCGAGCCCGGCCACCACGTCCTCGAGGTACGTGTCGAAGGAGAGCGCCTGGGGGTCGGCGGTGCGGCTCCAGTGGTGGTTCTGGAGGTTGAGCGCGTGCCCCTCCCAGCCCCGGCTCGCGAAGTACCGGAGCCAGCGCTCCCAGAGCCAGGAGCCGGCCAGCTCGCCGTGGACGTAGAAGAGGGGCCGCCGGCGCGAGCGGCGCTCTGGAAGCCATGACTCGATGTAGATGCCACGCTCGTCGATCTCGATCTCGTCCTTGCGCACCGGGCGTCCGCCCGCTGGCGTCGTGGCCTGGGGCGTCGCGGGACGGGGCCAGTCGCGGTCGAGGGGGTCGTCGTTCATCTCACCACTCGAGCGGGTTGAAGACGAGGCCGGAGAGCGGCTTCGGATAGAAGTACGTGCTCTTCTGGGGCATGACGTCGCCGGCCCGGGCCACGGCAGCGATGTCGGCCACCGGGGTTCCCTCGAGGAGGAACGCTGCATCGGCGCCATCGGCGCGCGCATCGACCCAGGCGATCGCCTCGGAGGCGTCCTTCGTGAAGGCCACCCGTCCGCCGGTCGTCGTCGCCGCCCGGTCGATCCCGCAGAGCCGCTCGAGGGCGACGGCGAGGAGCGTGACGTCGAGGCGGCGCACGGCCTCGCCGCCTGCCGGGAGCACGGGCTCGAATGCGGCGCGGCGCGCCACGAGGATGGCTCCTCCGCCGCGCGTCCAGAGGCCGAACCGGCCGGCGCCGCCCGGGGCGCCGGTGCCGAACGCCGCCACGAGCGCGGGCGCGTCGGCCGGCGTGACGTCGAACAGCCCCGATGCGGCTGCCATGGCGGGGAGGTCGGCCGAGCTCGGCACATTCCGCGCGACCCGGTGCGTCGGCAGCACGAGGAGCGCCCCCGGCGCGGCCTCCATGAACAGCGCCAGGACGTAGTCGAAGGCGGGGTCCTCCTCGCCGGGCGAGGTGCGGCGCCGCTCCTCGCGGTAGCGGAGCGCGGTCTCGTAGCGATGGTGGCCGTCGGCGATCGTGACCGGCTCTCGGCCGGCCACCTCGCGCAGCCCCGCGACGATGGCGTCGGTCGGGGGCGCATCCGGCACGACCCAGAGACGGTGCCGGACCCCGTCGTCGTCGGTCACGTCAGCGTCGGCGGGAGCCTCGGCCGCCGTCGCAAGAAGCCCCGCCGCGGCACCGGCCGGGTCCGCGTAGAGGACCATCACGCCCGAGAAGTTCGCCCCGGTGGCCCGCATGAGCTTGTAGCGGTCCTCCTTCGGGCCGCTCAGCGTCCGCTCGTGAGGCAGGACGCCCGAGCCCTCGCCGAACGGCTCGAGGCGGAGCCGCCCGTAGAACCCGCGCTGGACCCGTCGCTCGCCCGTGCCGGGAACGAGGTACTCCTGCTCGTAGACGTACAGGGCCGGGAGCCGATCCTTGCGGAGCGTCCCATCCGTGCGCCATGCGGCGAACAGGCGGGCGGCCCGGCGGTATTTCTCGTCGGGATCGGCGCCGCCGGCGTCCGCCGGCAGGTCGACGCCGACGACGTTGCGCGGGTCGCGCGCCGCCAGCTCAGCCCGAAGCGCAGGCGGGATCACGTCGTAGGGCGGCGCCACGACCCGGGACAGGTCGGGAACCTGCTCGGGGTTATAGCGTAGGGCGCGGAACGCGCGGATCTCGGGCACGCGACCTCCGGGGCACCGGGACTGGGAGGCCGGGGACGCCGCGCCACGGGGCGCGGCGAGATGCCGCAGAGTGTACCGCGCCGGGCGCGAGGGGCCCGCTGCCGCGTATTCGGCGGCGCACGCAACTTTCGGGAGCGGCCGGGCGTCTGGTGCGCAGGCCGCCCGCCGGGCGGGCCATCACGAGGTGTCCGTGCACCAGCATCGCCGCCGCGCCGGCCTCGCCCGCGCGGCCGCCGTCCTGCCCCTCCTCGTCGTCCTGGCCACCGCCCTCGCAGCGCCGGCCGTGATCGCTGCGGCCAGCCCGTCGCCGGAGCCGGCGCTGCCGGCCGGCATGACGATGGAGGCACGGGCGCTGATCCAGGGCCATGCCCGCACCGGTTCCTGGATGGCGATCCGCGTGGAGCTGAGCAACGACGGGCCCGCCTTCGCCGGCGAGCTCCGCATGGTGGGCGGCACCCAGGGCCGCACCCGGTTCGCGGTCCCGGTCGACCTGCCGACGACCTCCCGCAAGGCGTACACGCTTCATGCCCAGGCGCCTGCGTTCGGCAGCTCGCTCAAGGTAGCCCTCGTCGCGGACGAGAGGATCGTCGCCGAGCGCACCGTCGCCTTCGCCCTCCATGACCCGAGCCAGCTCGTCGTCGGCGTCGTCGCCGAGCGGCCCGGCCCCCTCGTGGCGGCGCTCGGCCGGCTGCGGGATCCGTCCGGACCCGTGCCGGCGGTCGTCCAGCTCGCGGTCGGCGACCTCCCCGACCGGCCCGAGGCATGGGCATCGCTCGACCGCCTCGTCTGGCAGGACACCGACGCCGGCCAGCTCTCGCCGGAGCAGCTCGCCGCGCTCCGCACCTGGCTCGCGGGCGGCGGCCGCCTCGCGATCGTCGGCGGGAGCGGCGGGCTCGGCCTCCTGGCCGGCTTCCCCGACGAGCTGCTCCCCTACCGGCCGACCGCCACGATCGACGTCGAGCCCGAAGCGATCCGGGGTCTCCTGGGCGGCACGCTGCCGAACGGCGCCGCCGCGCTCCCCGCGCTCGCCGGGTCGGCCGCCCCCGGTGCGCGACCTCTTGCCACCCAGGGCGATCGCGTCGTCGCCGCGGACCGATCGGCCGGCAGCGGCGCGGTGACCCTCGCGGGCTTCGATCCGGCGACACCATGGCTCGCCGAGAGCACCGCCGTCGACGTCCTCTGGGCGACGCTCGTGCCACCCCGAGGCACCGCCAGGGCGCCCCTGGTCGTCGGCGACGACAGCATCGTGGTCGGCCTTCTTGGGACGCTGCCCGCCCTGGCGCTGCCCTCGATCGAGGGCCTCCTGCTCCTCCTCCTCGCCTACATCGTCCTCATCGGCCCGGTGAACTACCTGGTCCTGCGCCGGCTCGACCGGCGCGAGTGGGCCTGGGTCACGATGCCGCTCCTCGTCGTCGGGTTCGCCGCGGCCGCGTTCGCCATCGGCGCCTCGCTCCGGGGCACCGAGGTGATCGTCAACCAGGTCGCGCTCGTGCGGGCCGCGCCCGGCACCGAGGCGGCCCAGGCGCAGGTCTACCTCGGCGTCTTCTCGCCGACCCGTGGCTCCTACGAGGTGAGCATCCCCGGGGGCGCCCTCCTCTCGGCCCCGTACGGCGGGGAGGGGTTCGGCCAGGCCGGCACCCAGGGCCTCGACGTGGTGCAGGGGGATCCGGCCCGCGTCCGGGCGCTCGAGGTCGGCTTCGGGACGCTCCGCGCCGTCCGGGCCGACGCCCCGGTGGCGGCGCCGCGGATCGAGGCGAGCCTTCGTCTCGAGGGCAACCGGGTCACCGGCTCGATTCGCAACGCCTCCGATCGCGTTCTCCAGGCGCCGGCCGTCGTTCTCGGCACCGGCGTCCTGGTGCTCGCCGATCTCGCACCGGGGGCGACGGCGACCGTGGATCTCCGCGCGGCACCGGACGCGTTCGGCCGCGCCCTCTCGGAGCGGATCTTCGGCCAGCAGCAGTGGCCGATCGACGGCGGCACGAGCCCCTCGTTCCTGCGCGACCAGGTCCGGCGCCAGCTCATCGACGCCCTGACGTATGACCCGTTCTTCGGCTCGATGGGCACGCTGCCGGCCGACGGGCCGGTGCTGCTCGCCTGGGGCGATCCGGGGCTCCTCCCGGTCGTCGTGTCGGGGTCCGAGCCGCGGACCGCGGGCGAGACGCTCTTCTACCTGCCGCTCGACCTCACCGCGAAAGGCCGGGTGACCTTCACGCCGGACCTCATGCGGAGCACCGTCGTCGAGAACGGAGCCCAGTTCTTCAGCAAGGACCCCTTCAACATCTCGCTCGGCGGCGGCTCGGTCACCCTGGCCTATCGCCCGATCCCGGTCACGGGCACGTTCCGGGCGACACGACTCGCGCTCGGCGTCAACATGGGCATGGTCGGGCCTCTCGGCGCAGGCGGGGGCGGCGCCGAGCCGATCGTCGTCGAGCCGGCACCACCGAGCGATCCCGGAGCCTCCGCGGCCCCCGGTGAGCCGTCGACCGGGCCGGTGGGCGGCGGCAGCTCAGGCTCCGGCGGAGGCAAGCCGGCCCCCGACGAGCCGCTCGTCCCACCGCAGGACCCCGGCCTGCCGTCGATCGAGGTCTTCGATCGCGACGCCGGCGCCTGGCGGGCCGTCGCCGGAGTCGAGACGGGCCGGGTCGTCGAGATCCGCAACCCGTCGCGCTTCGCGGACCCGGCCTCGGGCACCGTGCTCCTCCGCCTCGTCAACGAGCGCCAGGAGGCGGTCGGCCTCCAGCTCGCGGTCCAGCTCGAGGGCGAGATGCGATGACACCGATCGTGGCCGTTCGCGGCCTCGCCAAGCGCTACGACGGCACGCTCGCGCTCGGCGGCATCGACCTCGACATCGAGCCGGGCGCGATCTTCGGGCTCGTCGGGCCGAACGGCGCCGGCAAGACGACGACGCTGAGGATTCTCGCCACGCTCCTCGAGCCGACCGCCGGCGACGCCGAGATCGCCGGGGCCTCGATCCGCCGGAACCCCGAGCAGGTCCGTCGCGTCCTCGGCTACATGCCCGACAGCTTCGGCGTCTATGACGACATGAAGGTCTGGGAATACCTCGACTTCTTCGGCCGCTGTCACGGACTGCCGGCCGACCAGCGCCGCCGGATGATCGGCGACCTGCTCGAGCTGGTCGACCTCGGCGAGAAGCGGGACGCGTACGTGGCGACGCTCTCGCGCGGCATGCAGCAGCGCCTCTGCCTGGCCCACGCGCTGGTCCATGACCCGGCGGTGCTGATCCTCGACGAGCCGGCGTCCGGCCTCGACCCGCGGGCGCGGGTCGAGCTCCGGGAGCTCCTCCGCGAGCTGCGCGCCCTCGGCAAGACGATCCTCATCAGCAGCCACATCCTCCCGGAGCTCGAGGAGCTGTGCACGAGCCTCGCCATCATCGACGCGGGCCGTGTCCTGGCGCAGGGCACGATGGCCGACATCGAGGCCCGGCTCCGCATCGGGTCGGTCCTGCGCGTGCGGGTCCTCGGAGACGCCGGGGAGGTCGAGGCGGCTCGGGCGCACTTCGCCGCGGCCCCTGGGGTCGCCTCCGCCGAGCCCGCCGGCGACGGTCTCATCGCGATCGGCTTCACCGGCGACGACGAGGCGGCCGCGGCGCTCCTCGCGGGCGCCGTTCGGGCAGGCGTGCGGGTGGCCTCCTTCGCCCACGCTGCCAGCGACCTCGAGGAGCTGTTCCTCCAGGTGACCGGCGACGGCCGGCCGGAGGTCCAGTGATGCGCGGGGCGCTGGCCGCCGTCGGCGGTGGGATCGTCGCGATCGGCTCGAAGGAGCTCCGCGGTCGAATGCGTGGCCCGCGAGCGTTCATCGCCCTGACCTTCTACCTCGCCCTGCTCGCCGGGTTCACGGTCATGGTCTACCTGCTCCAACGCCAGCTCGCGGCCTCGCAGGCGGCATTCGGCGGGGGCAACCCGTACCTCTCGGCGCAGGTGGGCCAGACGGTCTTCGCGACGCTCCTGATCCTGCAGACGCTCCTCGTCCTCTTCCTCGCTCCGGCGGCGACCTCGGGCGCCATCAGCCTCGAGCGCGAGAAGCAGACGCTCGACCTCCTCGCCGCCACGCCGGTCAGCACGCTGGCGATCGTGCTGGGCAAGCTGACCTCGGCGCTGGCCTTCGTCGTGGTGCTCGTCCTCGCCTCGATCCCGCTGACGGCCGTCGTCTTCGTCTTCGGCGGCGTCGCCCCCGAGGACGTCGTCCGCGGCTACGTCGTCCTCCTGGCGACGGCCGTCGGGTTCGGGGCCGTCGGCCTGTTCTTCTCGAGCCTCACGCGCCGAACCCAGAGCGCCACGGTCGTCACCTACCTCGCCGTGCTCGCGCTCACCGTGGGAACCGCGTTCGTCTGGTTCTTCTGGGACCAGATGGCGGGCCAGCGTCCCCTCGCCGCGCCGATCCGCGATCTGAACGGCGTCGTCGTCGAGGAGACCTCGCCGCCGGCGACGATCCCGCGTCCGCCGGAGGCCCTCCTGTGGCTCAACCCGGTGGTCGCCGCCGCCGACGTCATGTGCGGCACCGACGTCAACCCGTATTCGACCGCGTGCCAGGTCATCGGGTCGGTCACGGGGACGACGCCCGGGACCGGGGTGATGGTGGAGCCCATCCCCGTCCCACCCATCGCGCTCCCCGACAACAAGGGCGGCGCGATCGAGCCCGGCATCGTGGTGGACGACACGGGCTTGCGAGCCGCCGCGGGCGGCGTCGTGGGTCCGGTCGTCGTGGCTGCCGACGCGGGCGCTGCCTCGACCTCGACGCGCGACAGCTACTGGCCGCGCTCGGCCGCGGCCCTGCTCGTGACTGCAGGGATCCTCGTGCTCCTCTCCGTCCAGCTCGTCAGCCCCACGCGCCGTTGGCGGATCTTCCGCCGCCGGCCCCGCCGTTTCCA
>FWPV01006242.1_pt1 | contig 22963 bp, 18 predicted proteins | sample 2228371 | NCBI WGS metagenome assembly FWPV01 (sample SAMEA103939776, study PRJEB20133) | metagenome | reverse complement strand
TTTCTCCACCCACACACATGCCGTAGAGATTCTTTACCGCTCCAGTCATATACGCATGGGAGTGTCCCTTGAGTTTGGGCAGATTGATGAAGTAGTCGCATTCGAAGAATTCTGAAGACAGATACACATGATCCACGTGACGGGAATGCAAAGGAACACTGATCGGCCGCTGCATAAGATTCACAAAGGTGTCACCTGCAGCATCGAGGATGCCCGCTGTTCGTGCACAACGTTCCTGTGCACCATAAGCTGTAGCACCAGGGTTGTCACCTACAATGATACGTCGTGCAGCCCGTCTTTTAAGTGCCTTGACAACCCCTTTTACGAGGGAAGGGTGTGTAGTCGCAGCTCTTTCAATGCTGCATTGGGCTGCAATATTTGGTTTGACAACTATTGTCTTGCCCCTAAAATCAAAAGGAGTGCGCTCCAGGATATCCTCAATTGCGCCATCAAGGGATGCCTCCCCATACTGGGCATCTCGTATGATGACTCTTTTTTCAGGGACCACCGTAAGTTTCCTCTCGCACTCTGGGCTTACAACGGATCTCCCCATTAGTGGACACCATGTCCACTTTAAGCATAGGATAGTGTGCCCATCGGCGCATGACAACAAAAAAGTACCAGTCGGTCCAGGGAGTTCAAAAAGCGCTCAAGCACTCTGAGCAACCGCATTTTACTACACATGCCAATCTTTTCGTTAACGCTCTTGGTTTTGGACACCTTTAGACAACGCATACGCCAAAGGCAGCTATTTCGTCCGAAAAAAAGCCCCCTCAAGAGGCTACCCACTTGTTTCAGTAAAGCTCCACCCACAAGAATGATTCGCATACAGTAACCTACACACACCACTCGGTTGGCATTAGGTGTTAGTCATAGAAACGAGCACTGACATGCGCTTCTTCCTTTAGTGCCGATAACGACCGATCCACACTTCGGGCATGCCGAAAAGATAAGTGTTGTCTCTGCCATCTTCGCCAGACAGAGTCGCGTGGACCAAAGGACCCCCTTTCCAAACTATTTGGCAAGCATGCCGTACGATTGACTCTTCAAACCACCCCCTCCTATAGTAATAATATGTGTGTCTTGCAATCCCTTGCGGTCCTTACATGAGGCACATCCATTGGTACCATGACCAGACAGTGCATTCGATCCATCCATTTACAGGTGTCATACCCAGAACAACGCTATAACCATGCAACAGAATGCCTATACGACTCCCTTTGAGGGGTTTCCAAGTGATCACCATACTGATGGCTCACCCCTGGCCAAGACCACGCTCACACCTGGAAGGCCCCTGAGCACCATGGAACGTGCAGGATGGCTGGCACGGTTTGCTGGAACGCACAACTGCCTCGCTATTGCCGAAATCGAAGGTCCCCTCACAGCGGAATCAGTCCAGTATGCCCTGGATCACCTGCAGAGGCGCCATGCGATCCTCCGCATGGGTATTTCTGAGGAGCGTGGCAGGCCGTACTTTCGAGAAACTGGTGCTCATCCGATTCCTTTGCGCGTCGTCGATGCTCCTAAAGGGCATTGGATTGAAGAGGCAGAGCACGAACTAGCTACTCACCTTCCGTGTGCTACAGGCCCTCTCATCAGATGCGTTCTCATACGCCACGGTCCACATGCATCAACCCTACTACTGAACTATTTCCATTCAGTCGCAGACGGATATGGCTGCGCGTACCTCCTTCGCGATCTCCTCGAGGCTGCCTCACACTATGACGATCCGCATTGGTCGCTGGGTCCATCTTTGCCTGTTCCACCGTCACTTCATGAACGACTGCCCCGAACACACAAAGGCCTCCGAGCGGTCATGCGCCTCTTGTGGCATCTATTGAAGGAATTCGTCGCACATATCAGGAAAGGAGGAAACCCACGAAGGCTTATGTTCGAGCACTGGCCTTCCTACGAGCACCGGAGGTCACGAATTCTCGCGTATGAGTTTGGAAACGAATTCACTGAACGTCTCGTGGCGCGAGCTCGCGAGGAACATACCACTGTACATGGCGCACTGTGTGCAGCAAGCCTCCTTGCTGTCTCAAGGGTCATGACCGACGGTTCACCAAGGACCCTCGCATGCACCTCCTCTGTCAACATGCGTTCGAGGCTCGACCCCCCTGTGCAGGAGGAACAAGGACTATTTGTATCCGTGCTCTGGTCTGTTCAAACAGTATGGAAGGATAAGCCGTTTTGGGGCCTCGCCCAAGAGGTGAGCAATAATCTCCACAAGAAGATACAGGAAGGAATTCACTACGCAGTGGTTGCAAGCTCGGACTGGATAGTCCCTTTCTTAGAGAAGATATTGCCTAAGGGCAGACGCGGATCCCTCCTGTTTGCACGAATCGCTGAAGCCACGATGATAAATTACAAGGGAACAGGTGTATCCAATGGTGGAGCAATGCGTCTGGATTACTACTTGGGTCCTTTTCGTATTACGTCCTATCGCGGCGGAGTGACACTTCTCAACACAGGCTACTTTACTGCACTCGTAAGCACATTCAACGGCCGCCTCTACATAAATTACGTCTACAACGAACCCATTATCACTCGGCCGCGTGCCCAGCTCCTTGCAGAAACAGCGGTAGCGCTATTGAGAACTGCTGTTGAAAAAGAAGCAAGGATAAAATAAGAACGGCGCTCGGCCCGAACCAGAACCATGCACGACGATTCCATCTTTCGGACTCTCATAATAGTGGTGGTACTTCTCGGACTTGCCGTTCGAGCGTACTATCTTTGCCTGCTAAAAAGACACACCACATCAGACAGGGTAAGAAAAAAGGAATCACCGGTGAACATGATGCTGCAGGCGTTCTTCTATATAGGTGCATGTGCTCTGCTCGCGACTTATCTGGCATATCCAAGGCTTCTGAGCTGGTCGTCCTTGCACCTCCCGGTCTGGCTACGATGGACTGGCGTTATGCTCGGGTTTGTCTGTCTTCCTTTACTTGCCTGGGTCCATCGCTGTCTCGACCTCAACTGTTCGTTTGTGCTACGCATACGTGAGGACCACACGCTCGTCACGCACGGTCCCTATGCCTGGGTCCGGCATCCTATGTACGCTGTCTGGTATCTGTTGCACACGTCTCTTTTCCTTATCTCGGCAAACTGGCTCATTGGCCTCTATCTTGTGGGCATCTATACCATACCGATCATGGTGCGTATGAAAGAAGAAGAAGCAATGCTCTGCGAAGCTTTTGGAGATGCGTATCGCACGTACATGAGAAGAACAGGCCGTATCTTGCCGCGTCTGAGACGGTATTAACCCACACTGGCCAAGAGATCATCTATGACCTCGCCGAAATGGTCTATGATCCAAAAGTGGCCCGCACCGCTAATAAAGCGGCATCGACAACCCGGAAGCGCTCTTGCTACCAGACGGGCCAGAGCAACAGGAACGAATCGGTCCTCTTCTCCGTGGTAGAGGCGAATCCCTTTTGGAAGTCCCTGCAAACGAAATCCCCATGGACGAGCAAAGATGGAAACTTCCTCGGCCACGTGGTCGACACCCTGACGAAAGGCTTCGATGTATTCCATGCGCATGTTCTTTACCACATGCTCCCTGGCAAGCACATCCCTGTCACTGGACGCACAAACCAACCTCGACTGAAAGGCTGCGAACCTAGGAACATACCGAGCCGCTACCGCCATAAATGCAGCAGGCATTCTGGCAGCTTCAGGAACAACACGGCACATCGAAAACATCGCTTGAACATGGAGAGGAAGGACTGCAATTGCCTCACTGCTATCGAGCGGGCCTAGACCACTTACCACCGCAACACCTGTGATGAACTCTGACAGTCGATACGCACAGGCCAACGCGTACGGGGCTCCTCCTGAATACCCGACGACTGCAAACCGGTCGAGGCCTAAGGCCTCTCCAAGGACCTTGACGTCCTCAGGCCAGTCCAGCAAGCTACGGCCCTTGCAGGGCTCGGAGCGTCCAATTCCCGGACGGTCTGGAACCACCAAACAAATGGCCTTGGCCTGTGCTACTGCTGCAAACTGGAGGCCCAGCAGACGGCATCCAGGCCAACCGTGCATGAGGACTATCGCAGGCGCACGCTCAGGACCCCACACACTGTAGGAAAGCCTTCGACCGTCCGGAAGACGAACTACGCGATTCTCAGATGCTCTCGTCATCGACTATGTCTGGTGTACACCACCCCCATGCATACGCCATCCTTATCAAACTAATAAAAACCAGCACACCTGTAAAGTCGATCGCCGAGGCAGTCTGGGTGCGCACCATGCTACTCCTGTGTTGAAAAACGGTGCCTTTTATGAAATAGGTAGTTGCTATCAAAACAAGATAACAGCCTTTCATGCAAAGGATAGGGATGAATAAAAGAGCTTGGTTGGTTCGTCAACGAGCACGGCTGCATCTTTTGTATGCTCAAAACTGTGCGCACGCAACCCTGCTGAGTTTGGAAGTGGTGTTCAACATGCGAGCACCACTCCTGATGAAGGCCGCTACCAATCTCGAGGGTGGGATCGTGGGGTGTGGTGAGACATGCGGAGTAGTAACTGCAGGTATGCTTGCCATTGGCGGGCTTCTTTCGAACGATCCCATCAAAAGCGCGGATGATAAAGAAAAAGCAATCCATCGACACGCTGGAGCATACAAGCGCTGGTTCGAGACAAGATTCGGATCGAGCTGCTGTCGTGAACGCGTTGGTGTTGACTTTTCAACTGCCCGAGGACTGATCCGGTATCTTTTGCCTGGAGATAAACTCCTCCGATGTCTTCATCATGTAGGTGAGGCTGTATGGTACCTGACGGAAACCATTGAAAAGGAGTTGTTCATTGCGCGCATAACAGAAAAAAAAGCAGAGCTCCACCAAGAGACTGAATCCCAAGGTCCTACGCAACCCCATTGCACCTTGACAGTCCTCTCAGATGTCTATCCGGACAGCATGGAATTTACACCCTATTTCAAATGGGCAACAACCGGTCTGGCAGGGGGGATAGCGCTAAGTGGGGCAACATGCGGAGCACTCATCGGAGGAATCATGGCGCTGGGCCTCGCCTATGGCTATGACCCGCGAACAACAACCATAGCAGACATCAGCAGGGCATTTGTTAGAGGCCATTGGCATTTGCTCAGACCTAAGAGTCCACCTTCTGAAGAAGCATTTGCCGCATCCCGTTTCTTCCTGGATAACTTCAAAGGCCGTTTTAACAGCATCCAGTGCAAGGACATAGCTTCTAGGAGTTTTTCTTCACCCCAGGACCTCCGAGGATTCCTTGACGATTCGACCCATTGCAAAGAGGTCATGTCATGGTGCACCGAACAAGCACGCGAGATGATTTCATCTCGTTCACATCCATAGTGTGGACAACAAGAAGGGAGATGAAGCGTACGTACCGATTCCAACCATTCTGAGAGGGGCACTAAGAAGTAGACAACCTGAGCGGTTGTAGAAAGGCCTTGCTGCAAAGCACGAAGCAACGCTACACATGACTGTTGCTACGATATCATCTTGACTAGTGCTATGTCGGGAAATAGTACATTGACCTGATTCAGATCGCACATCTCCAGGTGAATATCTCTTATGATTACCGTGCCATCTGTCTCTGTCTTCGCGGAATACAACCATGAGCCGGGCCCTTGATATTGTACACATGGCTACATCTTCTGGAGCATCCCTGGCAGGCATTGTCAATGTGTCTCGCTTGCTCATGTCTCCTTCCCACAAAGTATCTGGCAGACCTGAGTTCAATCGCACTACAAAGTCGATCCTTGTGTTTGGCCTCTGTCATGAGCGAGACGAATTACCTCTTGACTGGTGGGAAAGCGGAAGTGGCTCAGCCGGCAACCGGAAAATGGAGGAAATTGCCAAGGCACTGATCTATGACCTAAGAACGCATTTTCACATAACAGCCTGTCTACTGCCCTACCATCCGAAAAAGGGAGGGATATTTCTCAAGGATGCGGCAGTGCTCGCGGGCCTTGGTGCTATGGGCAAGAACAACTTGGTCCTGTCACCTGAATTCGGGCCAAGGATAAGATGGCGCGCGCTTGGAATGGACAGTAATGTATCTCCATTGGAAAGGAAATGCACATTCGATCCTTGTGCAACCTGTGACAGGCCATGTATGAGCGCGTGTCCGCAAAACGCCTTTGAGGGCGGAATCTACCAAAGGGAATCCTGTATGCAACAGATGAGGAGCGATGAATCAGCCCGTTTTCTCTCTACGGGAGATCTGATACACATCGATGCACCCCAACGGCCCATCAAATACTGCAGGGCCTGCGAGTTGTCCTGCGTGGTTGGACAGCCGGGCTGAGACTCACACACAATGTTTCTCACCTGCCTAGCCGGTGCGTGCATGAGAAAGAAAAAGAGACAACCTTTGTGGCAAAAGACCCTGGCTCTGGTGCTCTTCCTCTTGATGGGAGCCATTGCATTCAGTCTCTGGTCACCGGGTATGGATATTCAGGATGGACGCCACGACCGAGGCAAGAACGGAATCTGGATCGAGCACGGATGGTTAGGAGACGACGACTGGTTCAAGCGGCATCGAAAAATCGATTCCAAACATCGCTTCAGGAGCCCTGAGGCCATAACAGCACTACATGCCACCCTCAATAGCTATCACATTCTAGATGTGTTTCCACACCTGTGCCCGACCAGTGTGGATGGCAGCCTTCCTGGCATCGACAGTGCTCAAGCATTTCGTCTCATCAGTGGATTGCCTGGCATTCGCGTCATCCCCTGGATCGGCGGCGTAAGGGGGAAGACCGTCTTTCTCAGTAATCCACAATGGAGGTCATCGTTTGTGGCTTCTGTTGCGGAGCTACTGCAGACATATCCATTCGCAGGTATTCACATAAACATAGAACCTTGTCCCTCAGGAGATACGTCGTTTCTGCTCCTGCTGGAAGAGCTGCGTTCAGCGATTCCGCAAGGTAACATCCTTTCTGTGGCAGCATACCCACCCCCAACGATCTTGCATCCATTCAACGAGGTCCATTGGAATGAAGACTATTTTAGGGAGGTCTCGAGCCGTAGTGACCAACTGGCCGTAATGCTCTATGATACGGCTCTGATCAGTGAGAAGTTGTATATACATCTTATGAGCTTGTGGACCAGGGAGAGTCTCAATTGGTCAAATGGGAAAAACATTCTGCTTGGGGTGCCAGCCTACAGTGACCAGGGCGTTGGATATCATGTTCCAAGGGTCGAAAATCTGAAAAACGCGCTCCTTGGTATCCATAAGGGCCTGGCCAGTTTCCCTGAGCTGCCTCACACATATCAAGGTGTTGCCATTTACTGCTTGTGGGAAATGGACGACGAGGAATGGAACTATTTTGAAGCCCATTTTCTCCATCGGTATTAACATACCTATGAGGTTACTCTCCCGTAGTCGTACATATTTGGCTAGATAAACGTCATAAACTACTTTAAATGTTACACGTAATGAGTTAATATTAAAAGCAATTTTTCAAATGCCAACACATTTATTCCAGTTGTTGTAAGCCGCTTGGTAACTGATCCCAGAGTTTGGAAGCATTGACAAGTCAGTTATTCAAGCAACGGTCGTTCAACGGCTTGAGCAGGTAGTAGCTCCAAGAACGCAGGCTTGCTAACTTGAGGCGGGAGAACGACAAAAGCCGGGAGAAATGCAATGAGCAATGCGGATGCACAGATACGGGCCTTTTTGGACGAGGTCGTAAGAAAGCGGAGAATGGTCCCATTCTTCGACCGCTTCGAGCCCGACAGCGTGCTCTCTGGCAAACTGAGACTGCACGTGGACGTGATCCAGGTCGACCGAAGCCGACCAACCGTCGTTTTCATGCCAGGGACCAACGCCTACGCCATCCTCTACGGCGAGTTCCTCACTGCACTGGCAGATAACGGCTACAATATCGTGGGGTTCGATCCTAGGGGACACGGCAGGAGCGAAGGGGCCAGAGGTAGCTACACCGTTCCGGAGTTGATGGCAGATATGCGGGCTGTGGTCAGATACGCCAGAAGGCGCTTCGGAGATCCTATCGTGGTCTCTGGTTCGAGCCAGGGAGGTATCATCGCCTTCTACCTAGCTGCAGAGGGATTCCCCATGGCAGGCGCCATCTGCCACAACGTGGCCGACTTAGGTGACTCTGCGAGCATACGGCTCACCCGCAGCCCGACCTTGAGCCGCCTCATGAAGCCATGGGTGGCTTTCCTGGCACGCCTTTTTCCCGAGTTCAAGGTGCCCATGACTTCATACATCAACCTCAAAGCAGAGCCCATCCGAGACCTGGGAAACTCCCGGGACTTGCTTTATAGGGGTGCCCTACTCGTGCCGTTCATCCGGCTCAAAGGAATGGCTTCCCTTGCCAGCGAACCGCTTCCTTGCCCCGTAGAAGAGATAGCCACGCCGGTCATGATCCTACACGGGGAAAAGGACGCCATCTTCCCGCGAGATTATATCGAATATATTTATGGCCGCCTCACCTGCAAAAAATACCTCCGGGTATACGAGGGATTGCACCACTATATCCTCTTTGACCACGTGGATGCCGTACTCCCAGACGTCCTGTGCTGGCTGGAAGAGATATGCGGTTGATATAGGTACCAGAGGGACAGGAGATTCGGTTTGGTGTTGAGCGGCAAAACGCATCTGAGGCATCAAATCGCGCTCACACCATCTCGTAAGAGGCGATCATCCTGTAAGGCGGCGTTGCCACTGCCACGCTGGAGGACATGGAGAGAAGATGAAAAAGCTCAAAGGCAGGAACTGCGTGATCACCGGAGCAGCAAGTGGCATCGGACGCGCCCTGGCGCACGGGCTCGCTCGAGAGGGCATGAACCTCCTGCTGGCGGACATCGATATCCAAGGCTTGGCTACAGTCAAAAAGGAGCTGGAGGGGGCTGAGACTACTGTCCACACAGCGCGCTGTGACGTTTCCAAGTACGAGGACATCCTGGCCTTGGCCGAGGAGTCCCGCATCCAGTTAGGAGTGCTCGACATGCTCGTCAACAATGCTGGCGTGGCGTCCGCAGGCTTCATTGAGGAGCTCGACCACGAAGCATGGGAATACGCACTCAGCGTGAACGCGTGGAGTATCATCCATACTGTAAGGGCCTTCCTGCCCCACATGATCGAACGGGGCCGAGGCCATATCGTCAACGTGGGATCTGGTGCAGGCATCGTCGGTATTCCATACCATGCCCCTTACATCGCCTCCAAGTTCACCGTAGTGGGCATAAGCGAGGCACTCTACAGCGAGCTCAAACACAAATATCCAGGTATTGAAGTCTCGGTGATCTGTCCGACCTTTCTCAAGACCAACATCCTTCAAAGGACACGCATTGCCATCCCACGTGGCCTGCTAACCGAGGAAGATCGTCAAAAGGCCCTGGAGCGCATGGAGGAGTTCAAGACGATCTTCTGGGAAAAATACACAAAGGGCACTCCTGACGTAGACGCGGTGGTGGCGAAGTACATCCGGGGGATTAAGAAGAACAAGCTTTATATCTTCGACACTCCTCTCCTGCGCGTGGCTATGCTCATTAAGGCAGTCTGCGAGCCCCTCTACAAGGCGGTCTTGAGGCGGGAGGGCAAGAAGAATCTGCGTATGATCGAGGAGTCTCTGATAGAGATGGGGATCGGCATTTCCAAAAACACCTTGCGGGCAAAACGTTTCAGCTGAGGGTGGAGGGGCCGCGTGACCGAGCCATTGTACTCCTGATACATTCGAACCTAGATTCTGCGTCTGGTTGGTAAATTCCGTCCCGAGAAGGCTGCAGTATACAAAGACCAGCACGCGCTCACATAGAACGTGGCGCTCGTCAATCAAGAAGCGTGCGATTCCACTGACCTCTCCTTCCTCTTTCGCACTGGTGAGGAAAAACGTTAGGATGGAGCGGTACGGTACTTTTATTGTTATTGGACCCTACTACCGGATCGGCATTCAGATTGCGTTTCGTCCTTTCTTGCCGGTCCCAACGGATAACGATATTGGATGGCTCAGTAACGCTCGCGAATATCTTGCATCTCTATGCCAACGTGACCCATAGAGGATTTCCTATCTTCCAAAAAAAAGGACTCAGCATGCTAAGCCAAGTCCTTGATGAAATTGGTTGCGGGGGCTGGATTTGAACCAGCGACCTCCGGGTTATGAGCCCGACGAGCTACCTGGCTGCTCTACCCCGCAATTTACATATATTGATTCTATGGGTGCTTCAGCTGTTTGTCAATGCATTGCATGAGCTCCTTCTTGAGCTTGAAAACCTCTTCAGAACTAAGCCTCCTATAGCCACCAGGATGAATTCCTGTTATTCGAAGCGGACCAAATCCAATCCGCTTGAGCTTGAGAACTGGGTAGCCTATGGCCTGAAGCATCCGCTTTACCTGTTGGTTCTTTCCTTCGTAGAGTACAAGTGAAAGCCACGCGTTCCTCGAACCTGCCTTGATCAGACGTGCTCGACAAGGGAGGGTTACCCGACCGTCAATAGCCAAACCTCGCTCGAGCTTCTTTATGTCCTCGAGATCGGGCACCCCTTTTACCTTGACATGATAGATCCTTTGTACATGGTAGCGTGGATGGAGCAATCTCTCGATAAGTTCCCGATCAGTCGTACAAAAGAGGAGGCCTTCTGCATCGAAGTCCAGTCGTCCTGCTGGCACTGGATGTCCTTTGAATTTCCTCAGCACGTCGCCGACACACGGCCTTCCTTGCGGATCCTCCATAGTGCATACTACGTTCCTCGGCTTGTAGTAGATAAGATAGACGTGAGCCGAGGGAGCTGCTACCAGTCTCCCGTCTATTCTCAGATGGTCCTTTTGTGGATCTACACGGATGGCAAAGTCTTCTACTATTCGACCGTTGAGCGTAACCCGTCGTTCTCTTATGAGCTTTTCTGCATGTCTACGAGAACCTGCACCAGCCCGGGCCAGAAATTTATTTATCCTTTCCACCGTACTGCCTTGTCCAACCAGTTGCCACGTTCATTGCTGCTCTTCATCCACTACGTCATCTTTATGTGTCACCAATCCGAGCTCCTTTTTGATCATCCTGTGTCGGGCCTGGGTTGCCTTCAATATTTCGTCTATCTCTTGGGTGCTCACCTCTTCCCCAAGAGCGTCCTCATCGAGCCTTAGGTCCGCTGCACATCCTTCCTGGTGCTCATTGGCTCCTGCAGCCTCATTTTCCCCGACCACTCCCTCGTTCATCTTGCTCTCCTTATCTTCCATCCCATCGAGCACCTGGCCAAGAGCTCCTTGATCTGCATGTTGAGCTCTATCTTCATCTTCGACCTGCTCGTTTGCCCCGCTTCCTAACATCTCCTCGATTTCCTTGAGGGTCGGCAAGCTCTTGAGATTCTTAAGTCCAAAGACCTCCAGAAACTCGGGTGTCGTACCATAAATGAGCGGCCGTCCAGGAACGTCCTTTCTCCCGAGTATCCTTACCAGCTGCTTTTCAACAAGAGAGCCAAGTACTGCCATCGAATCGACACCTCGAATGTGTTCAATTTCAGCACGGGTTATCGGTTGATTGTAAGCGATGATGGCAAGGGTCTCTAAGGACGAGCGACTCAACCGTGGCGGCCGCTGCTGTTTGAGCCGCCGTATCCACGAAGCGAATTCAGGCCGAGTCCGCACCTGGTATCCTGAGGCAACCTCAACAATCTCAAGGGCGCAATCTCTCACAGCATACTCGTGTATGAGCTTTTTCAAGGCGTTCTGTATCTCGCTGCGCTCGTATTCCTCGAGCACCGTGTGCATCCTCTCCAAGGTCAAGGGACTCTCAGATGCAAATAGCAAGGCCTCAACTATTCGAACGAGCTTTCCAGCACCCCCGGAACACGACATGTCCTGCCCTGGTGAGGACACCTCATCAATTGATGCCTCATCTGCACCCGACCGAGCCGAAATATCTTCAGAATTCTCCAAGCCTCAATCCCTCCTTGAGCAGTGTCTTGTGATCGACAGCACCCGCAATGGGCACAAGGTCGATCGGTCCGAACGGTTCTGTCTGATAGGCATGAATGATCCTGAGGCGTACAAGCTCGAGAATAGAGAGAAATGTGACAACAACCATCGTTCGTGTAGGTGACCCTTGAAAAAGCTCTTCGAACCTTACTCTCCCCCGAGCAAGGATAACATCAAGTACTTCTACAATCCGATCGAGCAAACGAATCCTCTCCTGCCTCACCTCATGGCTGATTTCATCGGGCGCCCTTTTGAGGACCTCGCGGAAGGCATCGATAAGGTCGAACAAGGAGGCGCGCAGCGGTAGGTTTGTCTCCTCTGAGGCCGGCTCGTCAAGGACCTTTCCTGCTACTTTGAAAACATCTCGATGCAACATCGGACGGTTATAAAGGTCCTCGCCCGCCTCTTTGTACCGCTGGTATTCAATAAGTCGACGCCTTAGCTCTTCCAGGGACTCGAACGTCTCTTCTTCATCATCATCTGCGGTATCTGCCTCTTCTGGCAGTAGCATCTTTGACTTATGATAGGCAAGGGTTGCTGCCATCAAGAGGAATTCGCCCACCCCGTCAAGATTAAGGCTCTTCATAACTTCCACGTACTGGAGATATTGATCGGCAATCTCAGCCACAGATATCTTGTAAATGTCGAGTTCGTTTTTCTTTATAAGGTGAAGGAGCAGATCCAGGGGACCCTCGAATTCCTCGAGTTTAACGTGATACGTCACTTCTACATCCCAAGAAAGCTACGAGTGAGTATACTCATGAGGTTCCACAATCCCGTCATTAGTCCAAAAGGATCGAGCACCATAAGTCCCACAAGGATAAACATACCATACGGCTCCAGGCGACTCACTTGTAGCGCCTGGTACCTTGGCAACGCGCCCACCAATATCCTGCCCCCGTCGAGCGGCGGAATCGGGATAAGATTAAAGACAGCTAACAACACGTTGATCTTCACACTAAAGTGGGCCATGCGCATCAAAAACATGACCCCTTCACCACCAAGACCAACGGGAACGCTGTGTGGAACCACTGCATGGAGCCCTTGAAAAACTATGCCACTCAGAGCGGCCAGTACCAGGTTCGTCGCTGGGCCTGAGGCTGCAACCCACATCATATCCTTTCTGGGATTGCGAAGGTTCCTGAAATCTACTGGTACGGGCTTGGCCCATCCAAACAAAAATGGTGCGTGGGTGATGAACAGTAGCAACGGGATCACGAGCGATCCCATTGGATCAATGTGTGCGAAAGGATTGAGGGTGAGTCTTCCCATCGATTTAGCCGTAGGATCGCCCAGACGGTATGCCACATACCCGTGCATGGCCTCATGGAAAGTGATGGCGAGCAAAAACGGAGGCACACAAATTGCGAATTGTTCGAGATTCAATGTCACTGCCTTACTCCCTATGCAGACTCAGCACACGTACTGTATCGCCTTACCAATAGCAGCTATCCCACAGGACCTTGGTTTCCTACTGACACTATCTGACATGCTACCTCCTGACTCAGGTCTCGGTTAGCATGGCCGGCTAGGTAAAGGGTATCGTTGGAGTACCCACTCTATTTCGCTGCGACGGTCAGTCACTTCACCATTGAGGCGTGCCGCAAGAAGACCACTGAGGATCTTTTTGAACAGTGGTCCTGGCTGATACCCCAAGGCGATAAGGTCAGATCCTTTCAGAGCAGGCTGAACATCCCGAAGCCGCGTCAAGTATAGCGAGATAGCCTTTCTGGTCGACTCGCGCGTTGTTTTGATCATCATATAGAGAAGCAGCTCGACAGGGAAGGGTCTAAACAGCCCATAGATCTCATTAGCCGTTAGCTGCCTCGTAATGCCTGCAAGGTGTTTAAGCACTTTCTCTGCCTCGTTGCGGGCCTCTAATTTTTTCAGGATACGTTGCGCAGTAATACCCCAGCTCTTTGCCAGTTGGATAAGTTCCTCGTCGCTCAGAAATCCAGTCAGCACAAGCAAATATACTATCCACATATCATAGGAGACCTCGAGGTACAACAGGTTGAACCATGAACATACCTCCTGTACCCGGTCAAGCAAGAGACTGAGCCTTTCATCGAGCTTCAAAGAAGGATGAATGCAGACGAGCAGACCCAACTCATGAAGCCTCTTTATGATCCGCACAGGCTGCGCTTCTTGAAGCGTAAGTTTGAGCTCACCGAACACTCTTTTTCCATCGAGCTGGTGGGCGATACCCATCTTGATGGCGTGGTGCATAAGAAGCTGGGTTTGCTTGCCAAGTTGAAATCCGAATCGTTCCGCAAAACGTACCGCGCGAAACATGCGCGTTGGGTCCTCTATGAAAGAAAGGGTGTGGATCACTCGTATGGTCTTATCCTTGATATCCTTTTGGCCGCCGAAAAAATCCACCAACTCACCGAAAGCTCCTGGATTGATGCGAATGGCAAGGGCATTAATGGTAAAATCCCTCCTGTAGAGATCTAACTTGAGCGAGCTTTGTTCTATGCTGGGTAGAGCTGCAGGACGTTCATAGTATTCAAGGCGGGCAGTTGCCACATCAACCCTGAAGGCATCAGAAAATATGATCTGCGCCGTACCGAAGCGAGCATGGCTACGAATACGGCATGTCTGTCGCCGAGCTACTTCTTCAGCAAATGCAATCGCATCGCCTTCGGTAACCACATCCACGTCCAGGTTCTCCCGTCGCAGGAGCAAATCGCGAACGAATCCACCTACCACATATGCGTTCATGTTAATCGACGCAGCGATCCTCCCGAGTTCCTGGATCAGGTCGAATACCCGAGCAGGAATTCTTTCTTTCATCAATCGAGTGACGCGCTTTTCCCTGAAACTTTTCTGACTCGGCTCTTCTTCTCCGAGATCGACTCGGCCAGTCACTCCCTGTGGTGCCAGGACATGCATCACATCTGTACGGGTAATGACTCCAAGTAGTCCGCTATCATCAGTCACAGGTACTAGTCGCTGATTCCCACTCACAACGAGCCTATGGATTCTCTCAAAGGGATCCTCGGGGCGTACGCTCTCGAATTCAGTGCTCATGTAGCCGCTTATGCTGCTTGCCCCAAGGCCATGAAAGCGTGCCTTTTCGACCACCTGCCGAGTGACAATCCCAATGGGCTGTCCATCCGAAACGACAGGTACTGCGTTGATGTTGTAGCGGGTAAGTACCTCTTCTGTTTCCTGCACTGTCGCTCCAACAGGAACACTGATAACCGGAAAACTCATGAGGTCTCGTGCTCTTTTTCGAGGTCGCGTCTTATCCTCGAGCACCTTCACCAACTGTTCTCTCACTTGAAAGAGTGTCAGATCCCTGATAGTGGCAGATGCTGCGGTGGGATGTCCTCCGCCTCCAAATGCGCGCGCGATTTCACCAGCATCCACCTCTGGAATTCTGCTCCTGCCCACAAGAAACACTCGGTTTTCCATCCTTGCCAGTGCAAACAGCACATTGAGATTTTCCATGTCCCTTATCTTGTGGACCAAGACCGCTAAATCGCCGACATACCCATCGGCCGATGCCTCTGCAATACTCACTTCTATGCCATGGAAGTAATACGTCCGTCTCGACTCAATCAGCTCATTCAACAGACTGATCTGGTCCATAGTGAGTTCGCTTGTAATGAGGTCAGAGACGGCATTGAGATCTGCACCGCACTGCAAGAGGTAAGAAGCAGCAGCATAATCGTCCACCGTCGTTGAAGGAAAGGTGAGAGAGCCAGTATCTTCGTAAATACCAAGCATCATCACCGTCGCTTCTTCTTTGGTGATTGAAACATTCTTTGAACGCAGCAATTCGACCATGAGGCTAACGTTGGCGCCCACAGGCTTATACACCTCTATAGAGCCCTTTATGTCCTGGGCTGTCGGCGGATGGTGGTCATAGATATGAATCTCAACACCCTTGTTGTCCACAAGGGCCTCGAAACGCCCTATTCTGCCCCGCTGTCGGATATCTACCAAGATAAGACGGGTGATCGAGGATAGATCGATCTTACTGGCCTTCTCAGTAGCAATCGTGTAGAGCATGGACTGCACAAAGAATCGGCGGAGGCTTTTCTCCTGGGAGCCAGGAAACACAAGCACTGCTTCAGGATACAATTTTTTTGCAGCGATCATCGAGCCCAATGCATCAAAATCTGCATTGGTATGTGTTGTAATGACATCCATGTGAAGGCTCACTCATGTTCAGAAGCCACTGCATATCTTCACCCTTGCATTCTACAACTGCCCCATCGCTACACACAATCCAGGTTGTTCGGCTATCCCATGCCGTGAATAGAAACGATGATGCACCTGTGTTGCTATTGCGGGTAATGTGCACGTAGGCAGTTTGCACCGATCACACAAAAGGAGAACACAGCTCAACGACACTTGCTGTAGCTCTGGTCGTCTTCTGCCTCTCTCGTGGCCGATGTTCGAGGTAATATGCATTTCTGCCAAAGACCAAAAGGCTCGCGGCTACTCGTACCCTACCTCAAACGTGTCTTCTGCGTCACCATAGGCGGCAGTACTTCAAAATGAGGACAGTAGGCCAGACGGGAACGTGTCAGCACTGTCAACCGCCAGCCCTGTCAGGATGCCCTTGGATGATGACGGTCGTAAATTAGTTTCAGTCGTTCTTTATTGATGTGCGTGTAGATCTGTGTGGTAGAAATGCTCGAATGTCCGAGAAGGAGCTGGACAGATCTTAGATCTGCACCACGTTCAAGTAAGTGGGTTGCAAAAGAGTGACGAAGGCTATGCGGGGTTATATGAGAACGGATACCTGCCTGCAGCGCGTAGCGCCTGATGAGCTTCCAGAGACCCTGGCGCGAAAGTTTCTTTCCTGATCGGTTCAGGAACAGATAGGGAACCTTGTTCCCCTGAGCTAGCTTTGGGCGAACCTCTGTAAGGTACGTCTTCAGCCTTTCTATAGCCACCTCCCCTATCGGGACGAGACGTTCCTTGCTGCCCTTGCCATAGGCCGCAAGATATCCTACCTCAAGATGCACATCATTAACGTTAAGGTTGACGAGTTCAGATACCCGCAACCCTGTCGCATACATCAGATCGAGTAGCGCCTGATCCCTGATGCCCAGTGGACTGGTGGGATCCGGCTGAGCGAGCAAGGCATCTACTTCATCGAGGGTCATATCCTTGGGAAGCGACATCTTGCGCTTTGGAGATTCAATCGAAGCAGTGGGATCGTTCAGGAGCGCTCCCTCCCGCAGCAAGAAACGATAGAATCCTCTGATCGACGATACCAATCTTGCAAGACTCCGTGAAGACTTCCCCTGTTGGTGTTGTGCAATAAGAAAAAGTCGGATCTGCTCAGCCCTCACCTCAAGCGGATCGTGGTTACCGCTGGTGTCAAGATAGTCGAATAATGCTCGAATGTCCCTTGCATACGCATCGAGTGTATGTATACTCAGGCCCTTTTCGATGCTGAGATAGCTCAAGTAGGAATCTAACCATGTCTCAGCAGAGGCCATTGTCCTTGTCCTGTCTCCTGTAAGAGTGACAGTCTACTGTCATCTCTGGCGTCTCTTTATTGAGGAATCTTCTTTACTTGCAGCCGGTCTTTGAGCATCTGAAGCATCACAAGTGCGTCCACTGGTCTCATGGTCGATAGGTCTACGCGTCTAATTTCCTCAAGGACATCCTGGTAAGGCTCCCTGAACAAGATCAATTGTTCCTGAGCAGGACTACTGGCTTCGCCACCTCCTGTACCCATACCAATCCCTGATTGCCTCGCTTCTTCAGCGTGCCGCATCTCAAGCTGCGTTAGTATCTCCCTCGCACGGCAGATCACATCTTCTGGCACACCTGCAAGGCGGGCTACCTGAATTCCATAACTATGACTCACACTTCCTTCCACAACCTTTCTGAGAAACACGATCGTGTCTGCCCATTCTTTCACCGCAATATTGAGGTTCTTTATCCCGGCATGATGCTTCACGAGGTCCGCGAGCTCATGGTAGTGCGTAGCAAAAAGAGTACGACATCGTATTCTCGTATGGACGTATTCAGCTACTGCCCACGCGATGCTTATACCATCGAACGTAGACGTACCCCTGCCTATTTCGTCCAGAAGTATCAGACTGCGATCAGTTGCCTTGCGTAATATCTCAGCTGTCTCTTTCATCTCGACCATAAAGGTCGACTCTCCCCGGAGAATGTTGTCCGTTGCACCTATCCTCGTGAAGATCCTGTCGACACATCCTATCCGTGCTCCTTCTGCTGGCACGAAACTTCCAGCCTGGGCCATAATGATGATGAGCGCAACCTGTCGCATATAGGTGGACTTGCCAGCCATATTGGGACCCGTCAGGATAATCGTATGAATGTGTTCCCCGTCCAACACCATGTCATTCGGGACAAATCGCTCCTCAAGATCCATTGCCTCAACGACTGGGTGACGACCCTCCAAGATAACGATCTCTCTTCCGTGGGTTAGCTCGGGCCGACAGTACATCCTGCTGGCCGCAACCTCTGCAAAGGATGCAAGTACATCGATACAGGCGATTGCCTCTGCAGTCCTGGCAATCCTGGCCGAAGACGTAGCTACTTTGCTACGGATCTCCTGAAAGAGTACATATTCTAATTCGACAGCCCGTTGCTCAGCACCAAGGATCTTATCTTCGTACTCTTTGAGCTTCGGGGTGGTGAAGCGTTCACCATGGGCAAGCGTTTGCTTCCGATGGTATTCCTCGGGCACGAGGCGCAGGTTCGCTTTGGTCACCTCGATGTAGTAGCCGAACACTTTGTTGTACCTAATTTTCAAGGAGCCTATTCCCGTCCGTGCGCGCTCCTGTGCCTCCAGTGCAGCAATCCATCGCTTGGCATCTCGTGCGATCGATCTGAGTTCGTCGAGCTCCTCGTGGTATCCCTGACGAATGATGCCACCTTCCCGTATAAGCGCAGGTGCTTCTTCACTTATGGCCGTATCTATGAGCGACGCTATGTCCTCGAGAGGATCCAAAAGTGCTTCGAGCTCGACGAGCATTTCAGCTGTAAACGCTTTGAGCAGCTTCGAGAGGTCTGGTATCCGCACAAGGGCATTCTTGAGTGCGAGTAGATCACGGGCATTGCCTTGGCCGAGACAAATTCGCCCTACGAGTCGCTCAAGGTCCTGTATCCCCTGCAGTACTGCTCTCACCTGATGACGTTCGAACTCCTTTCGCTTGAACTCCTCTACCGCGTCGAGTCTTTTCTCAATAGCATGAAGATGCACCAATGGGTATTGCAGCCACTGCCGCATTCTGCGAGCTCCCATCGACGTACAGGTCCGATCCAAAACCCCCAACAGAGATTGTCGCCGTGACCTTTCCATAAGCGACTGGGTCACCTCGAGATTCCGTAACGTACCATCCTCCAGGATCATATACTCCTGCATCTCATAGGGGACAATCTTGTAGATATTGCTAGGCGACTGTTTCTGGGTATCCTTCAGATACCCTAACACCGCACCTGCGGCTTGGATGGCTGCATGATATCCGCCGGATATCATGGCCCGTATCTGCTCAGCTCCAAAATGTTCCTCAAGAAGCCTACAGGACATCTGAAAATCGAATCGCTCTTTCGGACTCACATTGAACAAAGGTGCGCTTCGATCCTTGAATAGCCCCTTAAACCTCTCTGCATCATCACCTCCCTCTGGAACGAGAATTTCCCTTGGGTCGATCCGTAGGATCTCGTCGCTCAAAGAGGCGTACTCCTGGCACTCCGTGCAGCGAAATTCCCCTGTGGAAATATCGGCATAGGCAAGACCGTACGTACCTCCTGATGGCTGCTCAGGAAGTGCGATACCCAGCAGGTAATTGTTCAGGCCTCCATACAAATTCTCGGCTTCTAGAACCACCCCAGGCGTCACAACCCTGGTGACTTCTCTCTTGACAATTCCCCGTGCGAATCTCGGATCTTCCACCTGCTCACATATGGCTACCTTGTAACCCCGCGCAACAAGTCTCGCTATGTAGGAGGAAGCAGCATGATACGGTACACCACACAGAGGAACTTTTTCTTGAGCGTTCTTGTTCCTACTCGTCAAAGTCAGTTCGAGCTCCCGCGAGGCGATCTCTGCGTCTTGGAAGAACATCTCATAGAAGTCACCCAATCTGAAGAAAAGAATTGCATCAGGATACTGGCTTTTGATCTGCATATATTGCCGTATCATCGGCGTTACTTCAGCCATAGAACAATCCCATGTAGCTGTTCGTACGAGGACGTGATTTCTTACTCCTGAGTACACAACACATTCAAAAAAAACCTCCCATGTACTTGTACCTCAGGAGCTCCACTCTTATCAATAATGGGTTTGTACAGCCTACCAATTGAATAAAACTTTTCGTCCTAGCTCACTCCACACTCCATTAAAGGTCTAGTGTAAGGCAGCCGAAACGATAGTAAAGGCTCCTCTCGTTTGCAAATTGACAGTCTGCGTAATCAATACGCTCCAGGTCAACGCCCCTGAAAGGTGGTGCAACAGCAATGGAACCCTTTCTCGATTACTATGAGATACTGCAAGTTCACCCCAAGGCAGACCAAGAAACCATAGACCGCGTATACCGATTATTAGCGCGACGATACCACCCCGACAGAGGCCCGACAGGAAGTGGAGGAAAATTCGACCTGCTGACTAAGGCCTACCGGGTATTGTCTGCACCTGAGAAACGGGCCGAATACGATGCCAGGTACGAGCCAGAAAAAGCACGACACATGCGTCGGCAGATTCAATACATTACTCTGGACAGTGCCGAGGAAGATAGGCGTACTTACCAGGGGATCCTCTGCATCCTTTATGTTGCAAGACGACGGGATGCCACAAGGCCTGGCGTTGGGATCGTTGCCCTCGAAAGAATGCTCGGCCTAAAAGAAAACGATATTGAATTTCATATGTGGTATCTCAAGGAGAAGGGATGGATCGAGCGTCTAGACAGCGGCAGCTTTGCTATCACTGTAAAAGGTGTAGAGGCGGTTCTGGAAAACAACCTCCTTATGACAAGTGATCACCTCCTACCTCCTGGGGAGGCCCAAAGAGAAAAAACGAATCCCAGCGCCGATGGACAAGCGCCTTTGGCGTCCGAATTCCATGGCGGAGCACCCGACGACCAATAGAACTGACCTCACACGAGCTACCTCCGTTCACGGCACCCTAAAGCTTTCTGTTTCCAGTGCTTTCGTCAGCTGTTCTTAACAATTTGGCATAATCCCCTGCCCGGGAATATACTTGTGCTCTGCCAAGGCCTTCAGCAGCTTCATATGCCTTTAGGGAGGAAAGAATATGGTGTACCACTACCGAGTATTGCTACTTGCTTTGGGAATCCTATACCTATTTTCAGACCTGCTTGGCTGTACGTCAGAAAAAGACACAATCCCGGCTTCGGCTGACGCCTCATGGAGTGGATATCCTCTCGTCTTTACGAGATACGGGCCAGTTAAGGGCTTCGAAGACGAACGAGCTACGTGGGTCTGGAAGGCCATTCCTTTCGCCAAACCTCCTGTGGGACCTTTGCGGTGGAAGGCCCCACACGATCCTGACCCTTGGACTGAAACGAGAGAAATGAGGAGCTTCAGTCCAGCCTGTCCGCAATACTTCATAACAGGGGATCTCATTGTCGGAGATGAAGACTGCCTGTATCTCAATGTGTGGCGTCCACAGTCTCAAGAAAAAGGGCTACCCGTGTATGTGTGGATCCATGGAGGTGGAAACAGTATGGGGGCTGCAGCGCTGAACGACTATTATGGCGCCAGGCTTGCTGATACCTCGAGGCTGGTAGTGGTTACCGTAAACTATCGTCTTGGACCCTTCGGATGGTTTACCCACAGCTCATTGAGAACCGGGAGAAAAGGAGACGAACGAGATGATTCAGGTAACTATGGAACACTGGATCTCATCAAGGCGCTGGAATGGGTACAAGCGAATATCAGCGCCTTTGGTGGTGATCCGGACACGGTCACAATCGCAGGCGAATCTGCCGGCGGTCTTAACGTACTGTCACTCCTCACCTCTCCCCTAGCAAAAGGACTTTTCCACAGAGCTATCGTCCAGAGTGGCCTAGCTCGCTCCTCTTCAATTGCAGCCGGTGATGCTCAAGCTCACGACGTACTTATCACGTTGCTTGTGAGAGACGGTTTAGCACCTGATGAGCGCAGCGCAGAGGCACTTCTCGCATCGATGCCAAACGCTGAAATAGAGCGGTATCTTCGCTCAAAGACTGCTAAAGAGATCCTCTCCTGTTATGTACCGTGGTATGCAGGCATGCTTTCCTTTGCCAACATTTTTCAAGACGGCATTGTGATCCCTTACCAAGGTTTTGCTACGTTGCAGGACGGATCCTATCCTAACAAGGTTCCAGTGATCATTGGCAGCAACAAAGAGGAAAAAAAACTTTTCATGTTCGCAGATCCTTATTTTTCAGGCAAAGACGACCTCTACCAGATAGTTGCAACCTACGGCAGCGACGACTGGAAGGCTCGAGGTGTTGATGAGATAGCACGACACCTACGTTCCCACAACGACCAGCCCCCAGTGTTTGCCTACCAGTTCCTGTGGGGTGCATGGAACCCTCCTGGAAAAAGCCTCATACCGCCGCCATGGGGATTCAAATTGGGCTCATGTCATACGCTTGAGATTCCTTTCTTCTTTGGAAACGACGCAGTGGACGCAGTACTGCAAGTAGTGCTCTTTACCGAGCAAAATCGACCAGGCCGACAAGCACTTTCAAAAGCAATGATGCAGTATGCAGCTCAGTTCGTACGGACAGGAGACCCCAACACAACTGGGACATACCTGCCGAGGTGGGAACCATGGTCCAATGATCCTAGAGGACCAAAGTGTATCCTGTTCGATGTGAACGACAACCAAGAATTGGATATAAAGATGTCGTTCACCGAACTCACCGTTTCTGGCGTAAGAGAAAGAATGGCTACAGAGGTCCCTGAGCCGCTCTACTCTGAAGCCCTCTCGTATCTTGGATGGTAATGCACACAAGAGGCCCTAGGGTCCGAAACCCAGGACATTCTCTGACTCGAGCTGTGCCTTAAGGAGCTTAAGCTCGGTTCT
>FWPV01006241.1_pt1 | contig 22965 bp, 15 predicted proteins | sample 2228371 | NCBI WGS metagenome assembly FWPV01 (sample SAMEA103939776, study PRJEB20133) | metagenome | reverse complement strand
TGCCGTTGCCCAACGCCCGGCCTTCGAAATAGGTGTTGGTCAGGTCATAGAGAATGATCTTTTCCTTCAGCGAAAACAAATCCCGTTCCTTACAAGCCAGATGGGCCTCCATCTTTTCTTGGTGCTCACAGAGCTTGTCGGATACCTCATACAGGGTGTTGAGCGATAAATGCTGAAAATCGCTGGACATAAGATCGGCCAGGCCGGAAATCTGGCTCGCCCATAAATGGGTGCGGCGTTCGCTGGCCGGATGTACCATGCGACCGATGATCAATAATTCCGCCACTTCGCTTTCGCGGCGGCTGAACCCAAGATCGCTTAACAATTGATCCAAGCCCAGCTTTTTAAAGAAGTGATGGGCTATATATTCGGCGCCGATGGTTCTGCTCTGGGAGTAGTTGGTAGAATGAACATCCACCTTTTGGAAGTCGGCTGGGGTATCGTCGTATTCGGCTTCGTATTTGCGCAACAAAGCCTGGGCGTATTGGTTGGCCAGCTGTTCGATTTCTGGTTTGTCGCAGAAGAGGCGCTCTTGTCCGTGGACGATCTCGTTGATGCGTTTGGCCAAAAGGGGCCATTCTTCTTTGGGCAGTGGCAGTTTCCCCAGGTCGAGGAGAAACCGTTGCCTTGGGCCGTTGGCGGTACGTAGGCATTCGACTAGGCGTTGGTATTCGTAGACTTTGGGGCTGCCTTTGTTTTTCTTTTTAACGGAGATGATATACATGTAAAGAATATAGTGATTTTTAATGAGTATGTCAAGGGGTATTTTTAACTATAGGTGACTACAAATGATATTTGGTTTCAAAATAAAGGAGTTAAGTGCTTTTTTGTATAAAATTTGGCTAATTTTTGCCCTTTTGACCTAAATGAGAGGTGAAGTTGGGTTAATATATTCTCTCAAAAATCCCCCCTTGGGGAGCACGCGTCCGTGACGTTGGAAGGCCTGTGTCACTGACCCAGGCAAGACGTCGTCGGGGACGACTTCTTACCATTTTAATCTATTTTTAAAAGAAGCGTCGTCAGGGACGATTTCTTTCCCATGATGCATGAAATCTTCAAATATCCAAAGGATCCAATTCTATCAATGAATGATCATCCAAATGATAATTCCGTGCGTTTGAAAATCAATAATCCTCGATGCTCTGCACCAAACCTGCACGCCATGGATTTCTATGCATATACTCCAATTTCTCAATCGCTTTCTTCAAACTCAATATTTCCACATCTACACTACCCTGCTGAAATATGCGATATTCATGCGCTTTATGTCCCTTACGAGGCACACTTTTTATTTTAAATTTCAATAATTCCTCTGGATGATATTTTTCCAATTTTAAAATTATTTGACGTGCGATGTATTTATTCATGTCCTCTTTAATCTTTTTGATGTCGTGTTTTCCCCATGTATTGATCAGCAAATGATAATGATCTGGCATAATAACAAATCCATATAGAGCAAATTCAAATTTCTTGCGATAAAAATTGAGGTTTTCGATTATAATCATCGCATAACGATCATCCAAAGCAAAAATGGGTACGCGACGATAAATAACCTTGGTAATGAAATAGATTGCAGGAATGGCTTCTATTGTATCTTGCATTCGATTCGCTCTCAGATGACATCATTTGCTATCTTGAAAACATTTACAAGCTTATTAGTGGCGTCGTCTGGGGTTACCTGCGTCTTCCACATATTAAGTCGTCAGGGTCGACTTCTTACCATTTAATTTTTATCATATTCAACCAAAAATCCCCCTCATGGCAAGCACGCGTCCCTGACGCGTGGAAAGCTTGAATCTTCGTAAAATTAACGTCGTAAGGGAAAGCCTGTGTTCTTGACGCAGGAATTACGTCGTCAGGGACGACTCCTTGCCATTTTAAAATATTTTTCAAAAAAACGTCGTCAGGGACGACTTCTTGCCGTTTTTCATTATTTTTTAAAAATCGTCGTCAGGGACGACTCCTTGCCATTCTTAGATATTGCAAATTGAAGCAAAAATCCCCCTCGTGGCAAGCCTGCGTCCCTGACGCAGGAAAAACGTCGGCATGGAAAGCCAGTAGCCTTGACACAGAAATTACGTCGTCAGGGACGACTCCTTGCCATTTTTCATTATTTTTTTAAAAATCGTCGTCAGGTTCGACTCCTTGCCCGCGAAAAATAATTTCAATTATGCAAAAATTTATACACCGTCGTCTGCTGATAGGTCTGGCCAGGCCGCAACACCACCGATGGGAATTGCGGTTTATTGGGCGAATCGGGAAAATGCTGCGCCTCCAAACAAAAACCATATCGATGTTTATAGACCTTCCCCCCTTTGCCAATATTGCTGCCATCGAGGAAATTACCACAATAAAATTGCAGTCCCGGTTCGGTGGTATATACCTCCATCACTCTTTTGCTGTTCGGCTCAACCACACGAGCGGCAAGCGCCAATTCCCCCTCCTTGTGATTCAGCACCCAATTGTGATCATAGCCACCACCGTAGCGAATCTGCTCGTCATCTGCATCGACGCGGGCGCCAATGGCCATGGGCTTGGTAAAATCCATCGGCGTGCCCGCCACTGGCCGCAATTCGCCGGTCGGAATCAACGTGGCGTCCACCGGCGTAAAGCGATCGGCATCGATCATCATCTCATGACCGAGGATATCGCCATTGCCTTGTCCAGCCAAATTAAAGTAGCCATGGTGCGTAAGATTCACAATCGTTGGTTTGTCCGTCTGTGCCCAATACTCAATCTTTAACTCATTCTTTTTCGTCAACCAATAGGTGACGATGGCCTTCAGTCTTCCAGGATAGCCCTCCTCCCCATCTTCGCTGACATATGTCAGTTCAAGACCGACCGCGTCCATGGCTCTGACCGGCTCGGCGCTCCATAGCACTTTATCGAATCCCTTGACACCACCGTGAAGATGGTTCGGGCCATTATTGGTGGCAAGTTGATAGGTCACACCATCCAACGTAAATCGCCCATTCGCAATGCGATTGCCGTATCGGCCAACGATACAACCGAAATAGGGAGAGGCTTTCAGATAATCCTCCAAATGATCGTATCCCAAAACCACGTCTTCCGCTACGCCATTGCGATCGGGTACGTACAAAGCCGTGACAATGGCGCCATAGTTGGTGATTTCAGCCCGCATCCCCTTACCGTTTTCGAGAATGTAAAGGTTGACTGGCTGATCCGGCCCTAATAAACCAAAGGATTTAACGTCGATTTTCATGCCTTGATCCTCCTTGCCACAATAGATGATCGCCATAAAAAAAATGATACCCAGACCGATCGTATAGATTGTTTTTTTCATGTTGCACCCTTTCAGTTATGGATACAAGTGTAATTTCTCAAAATTGATCGATTCTTTTGATTGGTTTTCCAACTTTAAAACATCAAAAGAATCAATGTTCGTATCGAGTCAATATACAATCAAGCGTGCTTTACAAAATATAATGTTAGGGATCCCTCTCCACCCTATCGAGCAGTTTGTCAAATTGTCAAATATCCTCTGACGCCTTTAGCTATTCGCTTCGATGCCATTTCCTGGCCTGGGTGGTATCGATTTTAATCACCGCCCGATCATAGGTCATCAGGCCGTTGGTTTCGGTTTCCACGTCCGTAGTTTGCGTGTACACGGCAGCGCTGAGGCCATCGGCTTCCAGCTGCCAGACTTTTTCCCACAATTGATGATACTTTTTATTGAGTTCGTCGAAATCGGCCATTTTTTGGTAGCCCCAATGTTTCTCCGTCCAAGTATGACCTTCCACTTTAAGACCCAGACCGCCGAATTCGCCCAATACTGCGGCGCGATTTTTTTCGGGCGGCGGCGCTGCCGGTCCGGGATATTTGTGCCAATCGACCACATCGCCCACACCGCGATCGCACCAGCCGCTGGCGGGATTGATGAGGCGGGTCGCATCCTTCTTGCGAATAAAGTCCACCACCTCCGCGGTATTGAACTGCCCCCACCCCTCATTGAATGGCACCCACATAACTATGGAGGGATGATTATACAGCGATTCGATCATCCGTCCCAGCTCGAGATAAAATTGCTGTGCCGATTCGGGAGTGCGCTGAAAATCCTCCTCATCAGGTTTGATATAATGGTCGCCGCTGGGCATGTCCTGCCACACCATCAAACCGAGACGATCGCACCAATAATAGAACCGTCGAGGTTCCACTTTAACGTGCTTGCGCAACATGTTGAATCCCATTTTTTTCAATACTTGTAAATCGTACACCATGGCCTCTTCCGTGGGCGCGGTATAGATGCCATCCGGCCAAAAGCCCTGATCCAAGGGACCTTTATGGAAGATATACTGCTGATTCAGCAAGAGCCGCGTAATCCCCTTTTCATCGGCGCCGATGGCAATTTTGCGCATGCCGAAATAACTGCGAACAACATCCACTTCTTTTCCTTTACGGAGCAAACGCACCTCCAGATCATAAAGGAAAGGTCGATCAGGTTGCCACAAAACCGGTTTCTTAATTTGTATCCTCAAGGGCTGATCGGCTCGACCCTTACCCTGGGCAACTTTTTTATTTTCGGCGTGGATAATCGCTGCGAGAACATCCTTTTGATCCAAGCCGTAACAATCGGCCGAAAGCGAAACGGTGCCCTTTTCGATGTCGGAAGTGATTCGCAGATCACGAATAAAAGTATCAGGCACCGGCTCCAACCACACGGTGCCCCAAAGGCCACTGACCGCTGTATAAAAAATGCCGCCAGGTTTCTGCACCTGCTTGCCGCGCGGTTGCGTCCCCCGGTCGGTGGGATCCCACACAGCCACGATGAGTTCCTCCTCCTCACCCTGGAGATAGTCGCTGATATCAAAGGTGAAGGGATCGTAACCGCCTTTGTGTTCGCCCACATAGCGACCATTGAGGTACACCTGTGTCCGCCAATCGCTGGCCTCGAAATGCAGCAATAGCCGCATGCCAGTCCATGGCTTTGGAACGGTAAAGGTGCGGCGATACCAGAGCTGTTGATTTTCATCGATGGATTTACCGACGCCGGACAAAGCCGATTCCAACGGAAAAGGCACCAAGATCATGCCATCGAAATCCGCAGGCTGTGGCTGCTCCAGTGGCCGAATGGCGTATTGCCACAGACCATTCAAATTCAGCCACCTGTCGCGCTGCAGCAGGGGACGCGGGTATTCAGGACGGGCATTTTCGGGCGTCACCAATTTGCTCCAAGCAGTAGGCAACGGACATTCTGCCGGTTGATACTGCGCATACGCCATGACCGCGATCAAACTACAGAATAACAACATCAATCCATTGGCTCGCATCTTCTCTCCTTCTGTTTGATTGTTAGTTTTTTGTTCACTTTTAATTTTCATTGAAATGAACAGGATTTCAATGCTTATTTACAATTCATGTATGGGCTACCTTTCCATGTTTCACAACAACACGATGTCCTCGTGTATCCTGTGTAAATGGTCTTCTTGAAAACCAGCTCGAGGCGGATACCCCACCCTCTGCAAATACTTCTTCTCGTATTCTATGAGAATGCTCTTTTGGTAAAGCAAATCCTTTTTAACCCACGGGGTGAATGGAGAAACTCAACACATAATTCGAATGAATGCCTCAAAGAAACGATCAACGGAGTCAAATTTTCACATTGTCTAACAATTGTGTTCAATATCTCCCCACACCATTTTCTTCATCGCTCACTAATTCATAAAGGAGTGGAGCTTTCATTACCTGAAGCAAATCCGCCACCTTGCCATCGAGTATGAAATGGCGGTTGATGAATCGGATTCCGTGACTATAATCGACGTAATAGTCCCAATGAATATTGCTGATCGGTTGAATGGCTTCGCCAGAGAGTCGATGCCAGCCATAGATGACCACATGATTTGGCCGCTTGGGGTCATTGATCAATGGATGGAGGATGACATCTTTTTTGATGCCCGCCACCAGTTCTCCCAATCGTCCGCTAATGGCTAACCGCTGCGCCTCGATGTCGCGTTGGTGGCGTAAAAACTGACTCGGCTTTTCATTGGCATCGCCAATCGGATAATAGGGAAGCGGAGCCAATTTGATCACCGCCTTTGCATAGATCAAATCCACCAATTTGCGGGTGGGCAGAGAAGTGCCGAACAGATCAGCGAGTTTCTGCGCTGTGACAGGCCCCATGGGCATACGGCAGAAATCATCGTTCGAGCCGATCGCCAAATAATCGGGCATGACCTGAAACAGGCATCGGTGCCATTGTCCGGAGGCGTCTTTTCCTTCAAAACTTATCCAAACCCAGCGCCGCAAAAAATCCGGCAGATTCCCTGAGGCGATTTCCTGGTAAATGGCGTCTTCGCGGTCGGCAAATGGAAGATCCTTGATTTTCTCGATGAAAGCGGAACCAGTCAGAGCCTTTGACGATCTTGTGGGAATCATCGGTTGCGGCAAAGTCGGTAGATCGACATGGATCAATGGCTCATACACGCGAGGCCCAAAATAGGTATAACCGTGGCTTTCCCACTGGGTGCCCGCGAGGACGCTATGGATCAAACCATTGCGTTCAACCTGCTCGGTGTGATATATGCCGCGATTTGGATTCTTTTTCAGCAAAAACTGGATACGGCCGTTCAAGGCAACATAGCGAATAAAAGAGGTGCCTTCTTGCAAGGAAAAATGAAAATAAGCTGAGAGATCGCCAACCATTCGCCGGCTCTTATGCCATGTGCCGCCACGTTCGCTCACCACCGGCTTGCCCTGATAGAGAGCAACGCTGTCATTATAAGCCATCACTGTCAAAACGCGTCGTTGATCGGCCTTGAGCCATGTTGCGAGTTTTTTACCCGCCTCCTCCTCATAACCGTAATTGCTGTCGAGAAAACAGATGCGTTGCACAGACGCCGGGATATGGTTGACGCCTTCGAGATAACTGAAGATGAATCGACCGCCGCCGCTGTGGCCCGAAAGAATCAAAAATGGACGATGATTACCAAACATGGTCAGCAGACTATCGACCACCTGTTGCACGCGACGGACATAATCGGGATGGATCGATTTCCACGCCGGCCAGCTGAGCTGATCCGTGGCCAGATAAACGGTCACCAGATTGTACGGCAATAATAGCGTGCGCAGATACCGCGTCTGCGCTCCGATGTGCTGAATATCGAAATGCCAATCGTCTCCTTCGGTCAGCTGCTTGCCAAAGGTCTGCTCGATGGTGTTGCCGTTGGGCAATGCATACAGCAGCAGCACTGTGGGTTTGGTGGTATCCCATTGCGCAACTGCCGGCGCGTTGATCAAAGCCTGGATATCTTCCCAATTAACACGGCATTCCTGTTCATCAAAATAGGGTGAGATGGAAAACCCAGGCAACGAACCGCTGATTCGGTATCCGACACAGTCCTGCATTGCCCATGCAACAGGGTGCAATGATAGGAGCAGACAAATCAATATTAAAATCAGGACGGCTCGTTGAGACATTTGGTTTACTCGTACGCTTTATTCTCTCATCGTTGTTATCGGCAGATCCCCAACGATTTTGATCGATACCCTCCGCCTGACTACCAGATAACCCAACACGGCCGGTATCGTCGATTTTACACAGATGGTGTACAACAACTTTACAGCAAGTTCAATCGCAAAGCCCGTATAAGGAGAGGTGGAGATCCGATCATGAGTTACCACATAATTTTCGGTTCGTCTTTTTATTCTTTTACTAAAATTACTCAACTGGATGCAAAAAATCCAGTAAAATTAAATATTATGGTTCGATTTTTGTCTATTAAATTTACGGAAAAATGGGATGTTATTCAGTATTTTTATAATACATTAATATTATTATATTTATCGATACTAATTATTCTTCATTCCCTACGTATTAAGGGACATTTACAGCATTCTGTGAGTAGGGAGTGTCCCATTTATATGACGAAAAAAGCTGGAGTGAAATAAAATGATGACAATCGACAAACAAAGACTCGTTTTACCTTACATGATCATCATCTTTGTTTGGTTGATGAGTGCGATGGTAAGCGGGCAGAGTTGGGAATACTCTTGCCTTCAAGGTTCCGAGGTGGAAATCCTGGGAAAAGGCATGGGCACCAATACGATGGTGATCGAAAATCCAGTGACGATTGCAATCAACAATGCTAGTGAGGTGGACAGTATCATCGCCCAGGTGATGTTAAAGGTCACCCCAGAATCCGAGCCGCCGCAGAAGGTGGAGATAACCACCGAGGGAGAATCGATAGAATTTTTAGCACCGACTCTGACTACCGTCGGTGCGGCATGGTATTACGAATGCAAATTAGCGCCTTCTTCGTTTGTCCGCGCTGAGGTAGTCGGTGAGGGTAGCGATACCTATAAATCGCCGCGTGCGCTCACCGTGTACGTCTTCCGCAAAAATGGCATTGGCAAGGTGGAAATCGGCAAGCTCATGCACATGGCGTTGTGGTGGCACGCTGATGATCGTCCAGCTACCCACCAGGAAACATTTGCGATTCCCACTGGTTCGACGGCACGCGATATTCGCGTCACTTTTGTGATAACCGACAAAGATGGCGTCACCGATCGCAACCTCCACTTGCATGCACAAGCCGGTTCTGTTCAACAAGAAGTCTACTTACTTGCGCCGACACATGGAGAGGAATTGCTGATCTATACATTGACTTTACCGAATGTGCCGGCAAGCGTAACATCACTGACCGCCACGGTGACTTCTCCGCAATATACCGGTGATTCGGTTTACTGGACCGGCATTGACATACAGATTCCTTGTGAAGGCGATTTGGGAGATGCACCGGATCCCCCTTTTCCGGTATTACTGGCGAATCAAGGTGCCTTTCATTATTATCGGCCGAACTTTTTCCTCGGTAGTCTATGGGATTCCGAATTGGATGGTCAGCCGAGCGCTCTGGCCGATGGTGATGACCTCAGCGGCATCGACGATGAAGATGGCGTTGTATTCACATCGCAATTGGTACAAGGTTTACCCGCCACCGTAGACGTTACTGCCACTGCGCCAGGCGTCCTCAATGCCTGGATCGATTTTGAAAATAATGGTACCTGGGCAGATGCCATCGACCATATCTTCCATAATACCGCTCTTAACGCAGGCGTCAATCATCTTTCGTTTATGGTACCGATCACCTACAAGCCCAATGTCATTTCCGCCTGCCGTTTTCGTTTCAGCAGTGCCCTCAATCTCTCCTATACAGGCTCAGCAATAGACGGAGAAGTGGAGGATTACGTAGTTGATGTGTACACTCCTGTTGAATTGACCTCTTTCTCAGCATCGACGCAGCGCAACAGGGTGGTGTTGGAATGGACGACACAAAGCGAGATTGAGAATCTGGGCTTTAACATCTTCCGTTCAGAGTGCGAATCAGGTCCTTTTGTTCAGATCAATTCCGAATTAATCAGAGGCGCGGGCAACAGTACTGGCCGCCAAAGTTATCGTTATATCGATTACAAAGTCGAATCGCATCGTAAGTACCATTATCAATTGGCCAGCATCAGTAATAAAGGAACCATGCAGATGCAAGGTTCCCTTGAGATCGAATTGAAGGAACCGAACCTGACCACTCTGGATCCTAACGTGCCTAATCCATTCAATAACAAGACGCGCATCTCTTATTCAATCAAGGATAAAGGTTCGATCTTATTGGCCGTATACAACCTTCAAGGACAAAGGGTGCGCACCCTTATTAATCAAACTCTCGAAGCTGGCACTTATTCAGTCCTCTGGGATGGTCGCAATGAAAATGGCATTGATTTGCCCAGCGGTACCTATCTTTGCATCCTAAAAACGAGTGGTGGTGAATGGACCCGTCGCATGACTTTGGTGAGATAACGACTATTGAGATTTTTGAAAGGCGTTCAGGAGCACGGCGCAAATAGCTGCCATCTATTAAATAATCAATTGATCGCATAAATTTACATCTTATCACTTAAAGTTAGTGTAAAAAGAAAATAACCATAGAAACCCAGTAAAATCACGGAGAACCATCTCTGTAAAAAGAAAAAGTGTTGCAACCTCCGAGAGGCTCTTGATGCTTGTCAGGGCGCTCTCATACAGAGCCGGCTTTGGCCGGCTCTTTTATATTTTGTAAAGTCAGATCACTTTCGAAACACTTGCAAAAGATAAATATATTTTGTATGTTTAAATTGAATGCCATGTCATCATTTTGTGTTCTATTTCACATTCATTTTTATATCTCCGATGTATCTATCAGTGAGAGCATAAATCGTTCTCTGATAAGATGCTCAAATCAGTCCATAAGACCTTTCGCGGCCACCTCCTCACTCGCTATCGGTTAATTGTATGGTTCTAAAAAAATTCCTTCTCTGAAAGGTCGCATTCAGCTCAGATTAGCCGCAACATTATTCAATCAGGAGGTCATCATGAGAAAAACCTCTAGCTCTTGGAGGGGGCGCATCCTTTTGTATGCATTGATGATTTTGCTTGGTTCTTGTTTCACTGCTCTGCCACAGCATATTACCGGAACATATACCACCAGCGCACCCGAAGCTAACCTATTTTTTCTCAATCCAGCCTATCTGAATCCCGCCTGTGGCAGCGGTGTACTTGGCATCGGTGCTAATCCGGCTGCGTTGACGGCTATCAAGGGCAGAAGCGCGGCGATTGCTTTTGGATTACCGCAGTCTTCCTCCGGCCGTTTCAATGTACAAGTGAGCGATTCAACGGATGTCTATAGCCCAATTTATCTTGAGACGAAATTAGGATTGGAAGAACTGGGCGGATTGGCCGCCATTGGTTTTGGGCAACAAATGGGCCGTTGGCGCTGGGGTATTGCGCTCATGCAACCACGTCGAGGTGGTGTGACCCTCGAAGCCAATGGCAGTATCGACCTGAGCACCCATTTTCAGATCGATCAATCCATCACGCCGAATATAGATCCAACCATGCCGGTGCCGGAATTACCGGTGACATGGGAAGTCGACACCCACGCCTCTGTAACATTATCAGGCAAGCCGGCACAGCTCTATCTCTCCACTCTACCGATCATCGCCGGAGTGGCCTATAAACGAGGGCCATTGTCTTTAGGCGTTGGTTTTACTTATTATCATATCCGTTCCAGTCGCGGAACAGCACAATTGAACACCCATCTCAGCGCCAATGCCGTCAGCATCGGCACGCCTTATGGCATCGACCCCATCAGCCAGCAGCCATGGACTGGCTCCATCCAAGGCAACCTGTCGTTGGAGGACGATCCTTTACAGACAACCTACAAAATTGATGTTTCTGGCAACCGCTTCGCGGTATCATGTGGCGGCCAAATCGAATGGAAGTCTTTGGCCCTCGGTGGTTCCTATGCCTATGCCCTTCGCGGCAACATCCGCGGCCGGTATTCTCTGACCACCATCGAGACGGTGAATCCACCGGATGAGACGCAAATTTTCAGCGCCAATATAAACTGGAGCGCAACCCCAAAGGTAAGCGGAACAGTAGATTTGAAATTAGCCAATTTTCAAAAAGATACGACGGAATATAAGGATACTGGCAGGCTATCGCTCGGTGGTGTACACACGTATAGTGCTGGAATGCACTTTTTTTTCCTCGGCGCATTTGTCGGTGGCGAAATTCCAGAACGGGCGCCGGATTTGAGTTCCTTTTACGCAGGTATCTATGTGGATTTCCCTTTGCCTTGGTTACCGGTACAGATCAACGCCGGATTCATCAATCGTGTTGATGGCGTGCGGAGCGAAGACTCGTTTCTCACCCCCTATCGTGTCGTCACCCATGCCGGTATGGGTATGTCCGTACGACTGCCACTCAATCGCTGGCTGCAAATCAACGATCGAAAGAATTGGCTGCGATTTGGCATCCGTTCCTCGTTGGCCTCGTTGGCGCTCAAGTCGTTTGCTGAGAACGGCAAAGCCACTTTCAACAAGTCGCTTCCCTCCATCGGTGAAAGTCTGTCGATGAGCATAGGGTTGGAGATGCCACTATAGGATGAGGTAGCCGGCTCTATGCGTCAACAAGCATACTGAAAAAGCGCTAAACGCAGAGGGGATCATTCGAAACAAAAAGATATTGAGAGGTATGTAGGTCTTAATGTTGGAGAGTTGTCCGATAGTAAGACCAGCGATAGCACCAGTCATGTATAAAACTTGCTAATCCATCGTCGGATGGTGAAGGGATGTTCGATGGTGATAATTTTTCCCTGCAAGATAATGGATATGCGCCTAAAAACGCCAAACTTATTCTTTACGGCCGATTTGTACTCTGCCGTATCTATTCCACTTTAATCTCATCCACGAATATCCAGGCCTTACCTCCGGCGCCGGGATGCCAGGGTGGGCATTTATCGATATTTTTGGCGAACACACTGATAAAGCGCGCATGGGTGTTCAATAAGACTTCACGAAAAGACTTGACTATGGGATCTTGAACCTTTTGCGGTACATCATGGGTGATGTAAGCCACTTCTGTAAATTTTTTGCCATCCTCCGAAATGGCATATCGTATCTCTAACGGCAGCCAAATCCACGAATGCACATCCTGCAAAAAATTGCATTCGATTGCTTGAACGGGCATGACTTTACCGAGATCGACGACTGCTTCAAAATCGACGGATTCGAATCCCTGCCAGAAACCATCGCGAAAGGTATTAGAACCGGTCATCCCATCCACTAAAGACCCAGGCCCCATGGCCGGGTATTTGGGACTGTATGGTTTTTTATAACTAATCTTTTTTCCTACGGCTAAATGGAATTGGAAGGACTTTTCCACCACTTCTCCATAAGGTAAATCTTCGCGAAAACCACGGGCTTTGAGCTTTAGATCACGCGTAATCACGAATGGTTTTTCATATACCGGAGAATGGATCGTTGGTTCGCTGCCATCCATAGTATAGCGAATTTGAACCTTTTCCTCTCCCGCTTGGAGTTGAACAGTATATTGGCGAAGGGATGGCTGAAAAGTTGGAAGGATCGTCACCGGTTTTGACTCGGCGCCAAAAGAGACACCAAGATAATTCAAAATACGATAATGATGTCTTACACGATTTAAAAAGGCTTGGTAATCGCGATTATCTGCTGAGGACCAAAGCCGTTCGGCCATGGCTAATAGTCTGGGAAAGACTTTACGATCCACTACCTCTTGTGGTGCATGTTCGGTCCAAATGTTACATTCACCACCGATGATAAACTTACGCTCATTTTCGGTCAATTCATTCGGAACTGGTTCAAAGCTAAATACCCGGCGCAAATCGATCGTCTGCACGGGGTAATCGAAATAGGCATGAGTGACGGGTGAGACGATGGCGTTGTGACCGGAGCGTGCTGCAGCTATGGCACCCTCCATGCCTCGCCAAGATTGTACCGTTGCCTCTGGAGCAAGACCACCTTCGAGTATTTCATCCCAGCCAATCAAATGGCGATTATTTTCCCGTAAGAACGATTCGATTCGTTTGATGAAGTAACTCTGCAATTCATGTTCATTTTTCAATTTTTCTTGCCTGATGCGGGCCTGGCATTTACTACATTGCTGCCAGCGGGTTTTTGGTACTTCGTCACCGCCAATATGAATATACGGTGATGGAAAGAGCATCATCACCTCGCTGAGCACATCCTCTAAAAACTCGAAAGTGCTGTCGTTTCCGGCGCAGTACACATCTTGAAAAACACCCCATTGTGTTTCCACTTTGAAAGGCCCTCCAGTGCAGGAAAATTGCGGATAGGCGCTCAGGGCTGCCAAGGCATGACCAGGCATTTCAATCTCTGGCACAACGGTCACCTGACGCTCTTGAGCGTAGGCGACCACATCACGGATTTGTTCCTGGTTATAAAAACCACCGTAAACGCTATCGTCGTCGTAGGTTCGCCAGGCCCCTATTTCTGTTAGTCGTGGGTACTTTTTAATTTCAATACGCCAGCCTTGATCTTCGGTCAGATGCCAGTGCAGCACATTCATTTTGTACAACGCCAGCAGGTCGATCATCCTTTTGACGAAAGAGACTTCCATGAAATGGCGGCAGCAATCCAACAATAAGCCGCGCCAGCGGAAACGTGGATGATCGCGGATGAAAAGACAAGGTACCTTCCATTCTTCCTGCTCATGTTCGGTTTTTTCAATTTCTGGCGGCAGTAGTTGTCGCAATGATTGTACGCCGTAGAACAAACCGGCTTTGCCCCGCGCGCGAATCTGAATGAATTTGGGAGTAATCTCCAGCTCGTACGCTTCCTCATTCTCACTTGAATTTTTCTTCAAACCCAAATGGATAACGTTCTCACTTGGATGAGGCTGAGAATTTATTGGCAAAGGGAATTTCATCGCAGGGCCAAATTTGGCTGCCAGGTATTCTGCCACTGCGACCACTTCGTTTTCTGCTACGATCTGCGTTTGCGCATCAAACTTGAACCAACCTTGCCGTTGTTCTACATATTGGGGTTTTGGGATAATATTAACCGCTGTTGTGTTCTGCTTCTCTATTGCCATGCCGTTGGTTCCCATCAGACCTATTAAAAACAAAACAACGTAATACACATGACCTCACCTTCATTATTATTTTTATTGTATAAACACCTTTAAATCAACGATCTGAGGCACTTGAATTCTATATTAGCTTGCTAGCGAGTCGAAAAATATCATTCAAAAGGCAAAATAGATTGATCTTAAGATGATATCTAATACAAAATCAGGGATTCAGTGTAACATATTTAATATAAAAAATATTCTCCTCTCGATCGATCACAAATACTTGATTATGATAAAATGGCCTCTACAAGATTTGATGCATATAAGATACAAAAAATTTTTGACAATTCATATTTTGAAACTTCAACTTGATGGCTTGGTTTCTTTTCTACAAAAAAAAACTACATTAAGATAAACAAATTTTCGACAGGTGCAAGCAAAAAATAATTCGGATGAATAATTTTTATTGTTGCAAAAATCCATTAGCTTTCATAAAATGCATTAGGTAAATAATCATCTCTACGGTGGATTCGGTATCAAGAAGCCAATCGAGTTCAGGACTCCTGCTCAAAAGGGGAATGGAATTAAGCCTAAGGCGCTATTAAACACACGATGCAAATCACACGATCCATAGATGTTAACCATAGGATTTTTTATAGGTTATCAAACAAATGATGTGAGATGAATATGAAAATTGAAACCTTTTTTACCCAAAAAGATCTGGATGAGATCAAAGAAACAGTTAGGAATGCGGAGAGAGAGATATCGGGAGAGATAGTTCCGGTGATCATCGAGCGTTGTAGTTCCTATACCATCGCCTATTATCGTGCCTTTTTAAGCTTTGCGTTATCTGCGGCTTTAGCTATTATACTCATCGATCGATGGTACTCTCCTTTCATTTTTTATTCGCCATTGATCACGCTTCCAAGTGTAACCGCAGTAGCCATTACAGGCCCCCTCCTGCTGGCAATGTTTCCACGACTCAAAAAGCTATTCATCACGAATACATTTATCGAGCAGAGCACTCAGGCAACAGCCGATAAATTTTTTCTCGAACTAGAAGTATTTCATACGCGCGCTCGCACAGGAATTCTCATCCTCTTGGCTCTGTTCGAGAGAAGGATCATCATCAAGGCAGATAGAGGCATTGCCGCTGTGGTGGAGCAGAAGGTCTGGGATGAATTAGTTAAAACCTTTATCATTTTTAGTAAGCAGGGTGACTTGAAAGCGGGGTTGATCAAAATTATTCATGACTGCGGCGCTCTTTTGTTGGCAAAGGGATTCACCAAGACGGCTGATGACGTAAATGAGTTATCGGATGAGGTTAAGATAGCGAGGTAACACTATGAAGAAACTTCTCTTAGCCATTGGCTATATATTCATATTCGTTGTCGCGGTCGTTGCGTTAGAGGTGCCTTATCTGACCGGGCGGGTGAACGATTATGCACATATCCTGTCGGAAGAGACCGTCAGCCAATTGACCATAAAATTGGAGCAACACGAAACTTTGACCACCAATCAGATTGTCGTGCTTACCCTTCCCTCCTTGGAAGGAGAAGATTTAGAGACATTTACCAACAAAGTTTTTGAGACGTGGCAATTAGGACAAAAAGCCCGAGACAACGGGGTATTGTTGTTGGTTTCTATCCAAGATCGAAAGTTGCGTATTGAGGTGGGTTACGGGTTGGAGGGCGTTTTAACCGATGGGCTGTGTGGCACGATCATTCGCAATGAAATCGTGCCACCGTTTCGGCGTGGTAACTATGATGCTGGCATCACGGCCGGAGTGGACGCCATAATCTCGGCCATTAAAGGCGAATTCAAGGCCGAGCAGGCTGGAGAAAGAGCCATCCAATTCAGTGATCTAAAATTTCCCTATAATCTCATCGTCGGTCTTTTTGTCTTTTCCATACTTGGGGTCTTTACCTTGATAGGGCTTTTTTCGAAAGGTTTTACAGCTTGGTTTTTATATATATTTCTCATTCCTTTTTATTTTGCGCTAACCATCGGCATCTTCGGTTTACCAGCTGGTTTGATACTGACAGTAACTTATCTGATAGGCTTTCCACTGGTAAAGAAATTCATCGGCTCTCAATCGGGTCAGAATTGGATGGAAAAACATTGGCCGGAGGTGCACAAGACTCTTCAGAAAGGCATCAGTTGGTCGTCAGGAAGTGGTGGGGGGAGCAGTTGGACTTCCAGCAGCGGTTGGTCGAGTGGTGGAGGCTTTTCAGGCGGATTTTCCGGTGGTGGCGGCAGTTCTGGAGGGGGTGGCGCCAGTGGATCGTGGTGAAAGGAACGTAAAATATGTTTAGTTTCTTATCAATTGTTTTTTGCACAAATCGTTTAAAAATAATGAGACAATTCAATACATGTCACACATGGATCTGTTATACAGATAGACAATGTGCGATGGTATGAACGTTAGAAAAATCAATATTTTTAAATCGATGATAGGATATCCCATACCAAGGTAAAGATTTTTTGATAGAAAATAGTAATCTGGAGAGATCCATCTTCTAACCGATTTTGCAAACAAAACGAAAAAAAGAATCTTGTATTTAATCAAAAAACTCCTATTTTAATACAAATCTTGTCGCTAAACCAAAAAGGAAAGGAGATACCCATGAAATTCTCAGCCACCTGCTTCGTTTTTTTGTTGATTCTTTTCGCCTCGCTCCAGCCGACATTTGCCTTTATCGGCGTTGGGCCGCGAGTAGGCTATTATGAAGCAAAAGAAGCCGATGCGGGACGCTATTTCATCGGTGCTGCGGCGCGCATCGGTATACTTGGGCTCGGAGCCGAAGCTGCCATCGATTATCGCTCGGAAAAATATGACAACGGACTGCTTACCGTGCGTAGCTGGCCAGTAACGGTTTCGCTGATCTATCACCCCCTCCCTGTCATTTATGCATTGGCTGGCGCCGGATGGTATCATACCACCATGGATTATAACGAAAAAAAACTCGGTTACAAAATAAAAAGCCAGACCAGCACCGAAATGGGCTACCATGTGGGCGTGGGTGTTGAACTGCCCCTCGGATTCACCTCCAAAATCGCCGCCGACGTACGCTATGTGTTTCTCAACTATGATCTCGGCAACACCGCCGGCATGGAAAACAAGGACGCCGATTTTTATTCAATCAACATTACTCTATTTTGGGATTTGTTCTAACATTCATCTTGTTGACCGACGGTAGGGCATTCATATACACCGGCAATTTTTTTCGTTCAAGTCGCAGAAGATTCTTTCGCTCATCTTTAAGATTATGATGGATGTTTCGATAGCTTTTTAAAACGGATCTTTACACTAATTTCACTAACTTTTGCCAAACTATGCTCATTCCCATATATCAAGTGGACGCCTTTACCAATAAAGTGTTCAGCGGCAATCCGGCGGCGGTATGCCCTTTGACCCAATGGCTCGATGACGAACTCATGCAGGCCATCGCCGCCGAAAATAATTTATCGGAAACAGCGTTTTTCGTCCCTATAACGGATGATACCTTCGAACTCCGCTGGTTCACACCGGTGGCGGAAGTGGACTTGTGCGGCCACGCCACATTAGCCACAGCCCATGTATTATTCCATCACCTACGGACTGACCTGCAAAAGCTTCATTTCAGCACCCGTAAAAGTGGCGTTTTGCATGTCATTAAAAAGGAAGATCGTATTGTCCTGGATTTTCCCGCGCGTGTACCCGAGCCCATCATAGCTCCAGTGGATCTGGTGTTGGGATTGGGTCTCAAGCCAAACGAAGTGCTTTGCGCCGGTAAGTATCTGGCCGTATATGCCACCGAAGAAGAGATCATCCAGTTACAGCCCGATTTCAACATGCTGAAACGACTGGAGCTGCCGGGCATTTGCGTTACTGCGCCGGGGAATGAGGTGGATTTTGTCTCACGATTTTTTGCACCAAAACTCGGCATCCCCGAAGATCCCGTCACTGGTTCGGCACATACGTTGCTCGTCCCCTATTGGTCGAAAAGACTGGGAAAAAAATCCTTGCATGCACGCCAGGTATCTAAACGCAGAGGGGAATTATTCTGCCAATACCTCGGCGAGCGCGTGGCGATAGGTGGACAGGCGGTGACGTTTTTCACAGGTGCAATTGAAATTTAATTATATCCTTCAAAAAATTGGATTTCGTTTAAAGAGGAACTGTTGCTTAGAGACCTCTAATATTGAGGATTGATTGTCAATTAACCATTTATTCATCTCGTAAAGTGGGAATCCTTTTACTATCATGCGCCCAGAACTCGTACCCTTGAGTAAATTTATCAGCAAGGTTTTACGACACCGGCCAGATAAAATCGGCCTGACGCTGGATCAACATGGGTGGGCGATGGTGGATGAGCTTATTCAATGCGCCAACCGTCATAACGTAAAACTGACTCGTACCATCCTCGACGAGATCGTTGCCACCAATGACAAGCAACGCTTCAGTTATTCGCAGGATGGATTATCCATCCGCGCCAATCAGGGGCACTCCATCCCCATCGATCTTGAACTCGACAGAGTCAAACCACCGGATATCCTCTATCACGGCACCGCGCAACGCTTTTGGCCGTCGATCCAAACACAAGGTCTGCGCAGACAGCGCCGGCTCCATGTGCACCTTTCGCCTGATCCAGAGACCGCCCTATCTGTGGGCAAACGGCATGGCGAACCTATCGTTCTAAAAATTTATAGTCAGCAGATGCACACCGACGGATTCCGTTTCTTTTTATCGGCGAATGGGGTATGGCTAACTGAGTTCGTTCCACCAAATTATATCAGCGAATATGAATACTGAAAATAAATATACACCTAGATTGAGCGATTGTCGCTCAAGTAGATACCTTGCAAAAATCGAGAACCTTCGCAAAATTGGGATTATCGCTCAGTTTAGGCATACAGCATCATTCAATGGAGAACGAAAACGTGATAATTTCATTCTATCGGATTGATTAGATGTCTTTGGCTCTCTTTGCAGCTCAGATATTTTGGTTTAATGGCTGCATCTGATTTTTACCAAATAATAAGCAACATTTCGGTTATTGTTCTAATTAATACTATGAAGACAAACAAGATAAAGCACCTGATACAGAACCTTTTCATTTCTTTCATCCTCTTATCGGTCGGATGCCATTCTTCCTCCGATCGTAAAGCAAAACAAAATGTTAATGATAGAACGACTATGACGACTGATCAATGGAAAACCGATTCCTCGTGGACACCCGCCTGGGCAAGAGAAGCCATTTGGTACCAGATCTTTCCTGAACGATTCCGCAATGGCGATAAAAACAATGACCCGAAGCTTGCGGACATCCGCGGCGCCTGGCCGCACGACCTCAGCGAACCTTGGCAAATCCATCCATGGACGAGCGATTGGTATCGATTGCAGCCCTATGAACAGGCCAATGGCAAGGACTTTTGGTTCAATGTACAACGCCGGCGCTACGGTGGCGACCTCGCCGGCATCATCGAAAAGATCCCCTATCTCAAGGATTTGGGCATAAATGCCATCTATCTGAATCCGGTGTTCATGGCGCCTTCCAGCCATAAATACGACGGTGCCACTTATCACCACATCGATCCCACCTTTGGCCCTGATCCCCAAGGTGATCTAAAGATCATCTCCAGCGAGACGCCCCATGATCCGACCACCTGGCAGTGGACATCGGCCGATCGCCTCATGTTGCAGCTCATTCGTCAGCTGCATAGTAATGGCATTCGTGTCATTTTCGATGGCGTGTTCAATCATATGGGAATCAACAGCTTTGCCTTTCAAGATGTTCTAAAAAATCAGCAAAATTCGCCTTATCATGACTGGTTCGACATTATTTCTTGGGAAGATCCGATCAAGAAGAGCAAATTTAAATATAGGGGCTGGTTTGGCGTCAAAGAGTTGCCAGAGTTGCGCGAGGATGCAAACGGCATCGTAGCAGGGCCGCGAGAGTATATTTTCGCCGCCACGCGGCGCTGGATGGATCCCGATGGTGACGGCCATCCGCAGGACGGCATCGATGGCTGGCGGCTGGATGTGGCGTTTTGCGTGGCGCATCCCTTTTGGAAGGCCTGGCGGCAAAGGGTGAAAAGCATCAACCCTGAAGCCTATCTCACAGCGGAGGTGGTCGATCCGCCCGAGATCATCAAACCATACGTCCAGGGTGATGAATTCGACGCGGTGATGAACTATAATTTCGCCTTCATCTGCAGCGAATATTTCATCGACGAACAGAAGCAAATAGCAACCACTGTCTTTGATCGCCGATTGGCTGAATTGCGGGGTGCTTTTACACCCTGCGTGACCGCTGTCATGCAAAATTTATACGACAGCCACGACACCAACCGGCTGGCTTCTCATATCGTCAATCGCGATAAATACTCCATGCGGCAATGGGGGGCTTTTTATGAAAAAACTAAAGGAGCCAACCCCAATTACGATACGCGCAAGCCATCGCCCGAGGAGTATGCGGTACAGAAACTCATGGCCATTTTTCAGATGACCTACCTTGGTGCACCGATGATCTATTACGGCGATGAAGTAGGTATGTGGGGTGCCAACGATCCCTGCTGTCGCAAGCCGATGATTTGGGACGATCTGGAATATGAACCCGAGTCTGTCTTGCCAGATGGCCGACCACGGGATGTGGTGGACAGTGTCTCTGTAAATCAAGATCTCCTCCAGCATTATAAAAAACTGATCCACATTCGCCGGCGGTTTAAAACCCTCAATCATGGGGAGTATCGGACTTTATTGGCAGATGATCAGCGAAAGATTTTCATCTTCGAGAGGTCATTGCCACAGCAACGCATCGTAATCGCAATTAATAATAGTCGAGAAGCTCAACCAATCCCGAAAGCGATCATCGGCGATGGCAGGTATCAAGATGTATTAAATGATGAGATAGTTGTTGAGGATCAGGAACACATTTCGTTAAAGGGGAAATGGGGTAGAATTTTGATTCAAAGGATGGGTTGATGAGGCAATGTTTTAGATAGGGGGAAAAGGTGCTTTTTATCTGCAGGGTAAGGATTGCATGGAGGGTTTACCAATCCCGAAAAAGGCGGGCAAGGATACCGGGGCTCAAACTTCAAAAGCTTTTAGCTATTGTATTGGCGACCCATGCGGCTAAAAAGGCGGGCAAGAATGCCCTGCCTCCAATTTTTAGGGCGACGAGGACTGCGGTTTTTCAGATACTTTTCCTCACAATGGCCTTTAGACACTTGCACCTTTTATCACAGTGGCGAATATTTCAGTTGAATATATACTATTGTTTTTATTAAATTAATAACATCGTAATCACTCGATCAAGCTAAAGCTTGAACAACGTACACATTTAAGGCGGACAAGGATGCCCGTCCTCCAATATCATATTCGCCGAGAACTGCGACCCGTCCCATCATTCTCATACCATAGCTTTTCTCTCACCGATCAAAATATTTCAGATGCTCCAAACGAAATGTCCATTCCGGAGTGTATAATTCATCGGACTCTGGAATTCGATACCATGGGGAGATGGTTTCATCGTTTGGATTTTTGAGGATATGCATCTCTTGAGCCGGCATATAACTCTGTAATAACAGGAATAGTTTTTCTCCACTGGTTTCCGACTGGACCATATCCACCACTAACACAGCATGTCCTGGAAAACCGCTTTGAATGAAAACATCCCCTATCTGCATCTCCTGAGGCGATAGTCGCGCTTTCAATTCCCTGCTCAAAGAATAGGTACCAGCATAGATGAAAATAGTGATGAGGTATTTGCGAAAGGTAAGATAAGAGGAATCCTCAGGAGCCGTTTTGCGCCAGGTCACGCGGTTACTGTCGACCATCGGCCGTTCACCGCCACGCCAACGATCATAGGGAACCAGATGGCCGCTGGTAAAATGGAACTGAATGGAGAAGAAATCGCCGATGGAATAAAGATACTCCGCCCGCAAACGGATGAGGCATCGGCGCACTGCTGTAAATTTTTACTGCCGACGTCGATGTCGATCCCCGCCGCATGGGCATTCTGGTTAGCCTTCCATCGACCATCATATAATCGTACCACTGAATGGGCAGGTTTTAGAGGAAGATGCCGCAACCAATCGGCGAAACTACCGCTCGCCACCGGTTGCCGTTGATAGCCTAACGGCGGTGCGATGGCAGAAGCGATAGTGCGTTGATGATGACCAACTGGCAACCAAGGATAGGTAAGCGATTGTGCCGATGAATAGGCCGAAAGGTAATTTAGAATGAGAAGGGAAAACGAGGCAATCCTATTGTAAAATTTTGATCCATCCATTCTTGTTCGCAAACATCTATTGGTGTGAGAAAACAAAACATTTCGCTGAAAATGATAAACCAACCCTGTAACTATTAAGGTTCAAATCTGTAATATGTTTTATATTATCAAATAATTGCTGCGATGCGATTCAAGAGGTCTCGTCGCTGGCGCTCCTCTACATGACACGTTTTTAAAATTTTTCACCCACTCATACCTGCTTGACCCAACTTCACCTCTCATTTAGGTCAAAAGGGCAAAAATTAGCCAAATTTTATACAAAAAAGCACTTAACTCCTTTATTTTGAAACCAAA
>FWPV01006240.1_pt1 | contig 22965 bp, 22 predicted proteins | sample 2228371 | NCBI WGS metagenome assembly FWPV01 (sample SAMEA103939776, study PRJEB20133) | metagenome | reverse complement strand
GCTGGCTTCCTTTAAATTAATCAGTTTTTTATCTGTTTTTTCGAGGAATGTTAGTTGATCCATTGCAGGATTATTATATTCAATTTTGATTGATATTTGTATTATTTTTTACACAATTGGTAGTGTAAAATTTTCTATGTAAACAATGGAGAAACTCGCCCTTAAAAGAATTTACACAAAATTATTGACATTACCAGGCAATTCGGAATCTTGACAAAATAATAGCAATTGATTATTATTTTTATTAAATTAGTTAGACTTCACCCGTAAATGTAATTTATTCGAAAGCGAGGCGATGTAAAAACATTTCGGGTCTTAGAAAATAGCCAGAATGCCATATATAGTTTGGTATTTCTGGCTTTATTGTCTTAATAGTACCAACCACATCAAACAGGGGGCAATTATGCAAATACATAATCACAATGCGATTAAAAGAAACATAAGTTTTATCGGAACTTTTGATGTGAAAAAAAATATCCGCGCATCTGAACGTTGTTGCTGGAATTGCAGCAAATCTCTTATGACATATGAAAGCTTATGGTGTAAAAAAGAGATGTCAGAAGTTGATTTTAGAGACTTATGCCCATCATGGAGAAAGCTTAAACATTTAACCTGTATTCCAATAAAATAGTGCTGTTGATATAAAAAACATTTTCCCCTGACAACATAAAATATGGGAAGTTTTAAAAATATTGTTACAACCGGGATTTATTATCTGAAGAAAGGTTCCCATGATTTTCCTTCATGGTCAGATGCAATGGTCAGCCATTTTGGAGATAGCATAAAACCTTTCTTATTTGAAATATTAAAGTGGTCGCTATCCATTTCTTATAAAAAAAGTTTAATTGGAAGAAAAAGTATTAATTGCTGGGACTTCCATAATTGCAGGTTTCATAATATTTTTGGGGGAAATGAAAGTTCAAAGATTTGTCCTGCTATCACTGAAACAAGGTTAAATGGCATACATAATGGCAAAAATGGGGGCAGAGCCTGCTGGGTAATAATTGGAACAATGTGCGGCGGATGGATACAAAAAAATTATGCTCAAAAATTTATTTCCTGTAGTTCATGTAGTTTCAAAAAAATGGTATATAAAGAAGAACAATCTTTCTTTATCTTTTCAGATGACTTGTTAAAACAATTTATTAACTACTCGAATAGTTATAATCTTCAAGCCTGACATTTGCATTATTTGCCTTAATACAAAATTTGTTCCAGGAACAATCCCTGTGCCGGGGCTGTGGGTCCTGCAAGATTTCTATCTCTGGATTCAAGAATCTTCCTAAGATCTGACCCAGAAATTCTACCAGTTCCAGCTTCAATCAAAGTCCCTGCAATATTTCGGACCATGTGCCTCAGAAAACCATCTGCTTCTATTCGTATTTTGATGAAATTTCCCCTCAGGGTTACAGACATAAAATCAATTTCCCGGAGAGATTCTAATTTTAGCGAATAAATTGTTCTTATTGTATTTTTTATTGAACTTCCAGTACCCATAAATGCTGCAAAATCATGCTCACCTATTAGAAATTTTGAAGATTCAATCATTGAATTTATATCCAGATACTTTTTTACAGTAGTTGTATAACGCTGAAGGAAAACCGAAGATTTTCTTTCATTGGCTATGATGTAAAAATATATTTTACGTAATGCATCATCACGTGGATTAAAAGAAATATCTACTTCATCAGCATCTAATATTCTAATATCAGGTGGAAGGGTTGCATTCAAAGCTCTTTTTATCGTTTCTGTATCATGTATGGTTAGTGTATTAAATGCTGCTACCTGTGCAAGAGCATGCACACCCGCATCTGTTCTGCTTGCTCCATAAACTCTGGTTGGAAAACCATTCAGCCTTGATACATTTTCTTCAATTATTCCCTGAATGGTAACAGTTTTATCCTGAATCTGCCAGCCATGATAGTTAGTACCGTCATATTCTATAACAAGCTTTATTTTTCTCATTTCAAAAATATTTAAACACAGTCAAAAAAAATAGTCTAATTGATTATCCGGAAATAGCACAAATTTCTATTTCAGGGCAAACAATTATAATTATTGAAAAATGTAATGATTTATAATATTATTAATTTGACGAAAATTTCATAAATGTCCATTTTAATAGCTTATGCATGAATTAAATGGCTCCAAAAATTTATTAATTGTGTTTAAATATTAAAAGGAGAAAACATGGGGGGAGCATTTGAAAAAAGTAGTGCTCTCATAATTTATTTCAATTATTCAATTGTTTTGACCCAGACAATTCTAAATTTATTCAAAGTCTCTCCATATATGAATGCATCTTTCACAGGGATAAAAACCAGTAAAATTGTTTTACTATTGATAATAAAATTTGAAAGGAGGTCGTAAATTATCTTTATGAATAAAAAATATTCAGGAGCATTTATTCTAATATTTATTTCTATTTTTACAATTTGTGTAGAAAGAATTCATGCAGATGGAACTTCCCTCGAAAAAGGGATAGAAAATTACAGGAATGAAAATTATGAAGAGGCTCTTAGTTTTCTTATTGAAGCAAGAAAAGAGCAACCAGGTTCTTCTATAGCTGCCTTTTATCTTGGAGTTACATACAAGCAATTAAAAGAATATCAATTAGCAGAAAAAAACCTGAGGGATTCTCTGCAACTGTCTCCACCTGTAAAAGATGCTTATCTTGAACTTGCTGAAGTACTTTATACACAGGAACAGTTTAATGAAGCTGAAGGCTGGACTTTGAAAGCAGAAACAGAGGGGATAAATCCAGCAAATGCAGTTTTTCTTAGAGGAATGATACTCTCAAAAAGAGGAATGACAGAAAACGCTATTATCTCATTTAATAAAGCAAAGGAAATGAACCCGGCTCTTGCTCAACCAGCAGATTTTCAGATAGCTCTGATTCAATTAAAGACTCAAAACTTTAAGGATGCCCGAAAGACCTTCAGAGCTATTGAAGAAATCGACCCAACATCAGAACTCGCTTCTTTTGCGAAAGAATATGAGAAGTCATTATCAAGAACTCTTGATATTTATAAAACATGGAGATTTAATATCGGGGTAGCTTATCAATACGATGATAATGTCATCCTGAAACCGACTACAAGTATTCCAGGAGTAGAAATAACAGAGGAAAAAGACAGCAGCATCCTTGCAACACTCGGGATAATTTTCAGTCCGATTCTGAGGGAACCATTTTTTATTAACTGTCAGTATAATCTTTACACAAACACCTACTTTGAAACATATACACATAATCTTATGACACACAATTTATCTGTTAATCCTGGCATTAATATTAAAAATGGTAGTATTTCTCTTCCGATTTCCTATTCACATATCTGGGTGCATGGAAGAGAGTATATGAGTTTAATTTCTGCAAGACCTGGTATTCAAATTGCTTTTTTGCCTCAACATATAGCAAGGGTTTCAATCGGTTATGATAAAAGAGAACTTATTAAAGCTCCTGTTGATAGCGATGAAGACAGGGATGCGAATGTTTTCAGCGCATCGGCTGGTTATATCCATCCATTCTCAGAAGGAAAAGGTTTATTCAATTTGATTTATGAGTTTTCATATGATAATAGCGACGGTAAGAACTGGGACAATACTGGAAACAGATTTACAGCAGGTTTGCTCATTCCTGCATTGATTTTAAAAACAGATTTTATTCTTTCTGGCGAAGTTTTTCTCCAGAATTATAAAAATAACCATACAGTTTTCGACAGGAAGAGAAAAGACAAGAATTACGCAGTATCCATAAATCTTGTAAGGGAACTTGTAAGGGGCCTGTTCTTGAATCTTAAGTATTCATATACAAGAGCAGATTCAAATATAGCTATTTATGACTACGACCGCAATATATATACAGCAGGCGTAGAGTATAGATTTTAAGGAGAGAAAACATGAGAAATAGAAGCAGAAAGAACATTATTTTCTCAGGGAGAATAGCTTTATATTTGTTCATTTTTTTTATACTGGGTTATACAATATTTATGACTGAACTATCCAATGCAGCAGAACCAGCGGGGAAATTCACATATGTTGAGGGAAAAGTAGATGTTCTTAAAGGTGGTTCACCGCCTGCTGTTATTGCTAAAGTCCCTGACAATGTTTTTCCAGGAGATATTATAAGAACTAAAAGCAACTCAAAAGCAGAAATTATACTGAGAGACAACAGTGTATTGCGTATAGGTCAAAGGAGCAGGATCGATATAAGCGAATACCTGAAAGATGATAAGAATTCCAGGACTGCGATTAAACTTCAGAGGGGTCAGATCAAGGCAATTGTTAACAAAGAAATTTCAAATCGTATATCTCTTGCGCCTGATGCCAACCGCTTCGAGATACAGACACCGAATGCAGTAGCAGGTGTCAGAGGAACAGAGTTTTTTGTAGCATATGAGCAAAACACAACAACCGTACTTCTCAAAGAAGGAGAAGTATGTGTCTATAATATAAAATCTCCTGATAATGTAGTATGTTTACCTCCATCATATATAGTTACAATTACAGGTGTTTTAATTCCGCAGCAACCAAGAAAAGCAACAGAAACAGAAATGCGCATATTTGAAAATGCAACCGCTCCTGCTGGTCCATTCTCAAAAACTTTTCCTGAAAATCTTATCGCAGAAAAACCTGAAATCACAGGTAGAGAAACAGATATAGCCGGAAGTCATCGTCCTGAAATAATTTCTATTGCTGAAACACCGACGAATATAACAGATATACCCTTAATTATCCCTATAACAGACATTATTACTCCTGAACCTGAACCAGAGCCTGCAACTGAAAGATTCAGGAGCGTTTTCAGTACAAATGTCTGGTCAGCTTATCCAACAAATTCAGACGGAAGTATAGGGGCTGCAATGTCTGGTAATACAACTCCATGGACATCTTCAGCTTCATCCCGGATAACAGGTTCATATTTAACAAACAGTGGTGCTCCACATATCTGGTTTGATAATAATATTTATAGTTTTAATGGAAGAAATTCGACAAATACGACAATCGATGGTGGTGCATACAGAGGTTTTCTTTCAGGAAAAGAAATCAATGGCTCTGCTGATGCAAGATTTAATGGTATTTACATTGATCCATCAGGAAATATAGGAATTTTAAAGGGAAGCTTTACAGGCACAACAGGAAATAATTCCATTAATTTAAATGGTTCGCTTTCTACTGTTCAACTTGGAACTTCTTCAATGAATGCTTCTGATTTTTACAATAATGTTATTTCTTTCACCGCTCCTTTTTCAATAAACAGCGAAACAGGGATAGCAGGCTCAGGAACTTTTAATTCAATGAATATATCCGGTCATAATGACTGGGGAATATCACAGATTGAACTGGGGGGATCATTTATAGAGACACCTCAAAGTTCATGGCTATTTACAGCATCTGGCTCAGGCGGAGGTTTTACTTTTGAATCCGATATAACAGGCTCTCAATGGTCTTTAAACAGATTATCAGGGTCTGCTACAGGTTACTGGATGGATTTAAGAACATCTTCTCCTTCAACCGGAATTTATATAGGTGAAACAACAGGGACTTTCAATCCATCAGATCATACATGGCAGACAGTAACAAATGGAACATGGCTTGAGACAGGCAAATTTCTACAGATGGCATCAGATGCAGCAGGAAGAACCAGGCTTCAGGAACTCAATATACCTGCATTTGAAGTCGGAAGAACAGACCTTTCAGGTTCTTTAATCGCTGGCTCTGAATCATCAATTGATTACGTCAGCATTACAATGAACAATGTTGCTTTCTTTGCTCCTTCCACTGGTGGCAAACCATCAATATGGGCAACAGATGATATTACAGGCCAGTATAATTTCAGTAATGGCTTTTTGAGTGCTGGCAATATAACAAGCGCTGAGAATACCTTTACTTTGAGTAACGGAGACAGTATCAGTGCTGATTTGCGTTTCACTCAATGGAATACATCAAATAATACATGGTCTGCAAATATTTCAAACGGCACAGGTAATCTAAGCGGAGGTTCATATAATGGACCGATTTCATTCAGAGGAGGTGCTGCTGGAACTCTAACAGGCACAAACTCTGGAAATCTTACTGGAACTGGAGCAGGAATTGTAAAGTAGAAAATACAATTTTAAGAAAAATGAAATTAGAGGAGTGATAAAAATGGAGAAGAAAATTAAGAATAAGTTTTTTATCTGTTTTTCCCTTATTGTAAGTATGTTATTTTTAACATTCACCAATGTATTCGCTGATAATCATCTCAGCCAGAAAATTAAACCACAGACAGGGAAAATACAGTTACCTTTTATTGCCAATGAAGGACAGATTGACAAAAATATCAGATATTATGCACGCACTTTCAGCGGAAATGTTTTTATCACTCAGAGTGGAGAGATTATATATTCTATACCACAAACAGAAAAAGATTCTCGAATTAATGAAAAAACTTCAGGGCTTATAATAAAAGAAATATTCTCAGGTCAAACTTCAACACCAACTTTCAGGGGTGAAGGGAAAAGTACTACTGTTAGCATATTCAGAGGAAATGATCCTTCGAAATGGAAAAAGAATATACCATCATATCAACAACTAAGTCTTGGAGAGATTTATAAAGGAATCGAGATCAAATTAAAAGCCTACGGAGACACAATTGAAAAAATATTTTCTGTAAAGCCTGAAGCCAATCCTGAAAATATAAAGTTAAAAATTGAAGGTTCAAAAAGACTCAATATTAATGAAAAGGGTGAACTCGAAGTTTATCTTGAAAACACAAGGATGATATTCAGCAAGCCAGTCGCATATCAGAAAAAAACAAATGGTGAATTAGAGGATATTCAGGTCTCTTATCTTGTAGAAGAAAATCAGTACAGCTTTAAAGTTGGTGATTATGATAGAAATCGTGAACTGATAATTGACCCTTATGTTGCCAGTTATGTTGGAGTAAAAATCAGAGGTTCTGCTGAAGATAGAGCTTACGCAATAATGAGTTATTTTGATGGAGATGTAGATCGTATTTTTGTTGCAGGATATTCTTACTCTTCTGATTTTCCGATAAATGGTTTTTACGGTACTTCTGGATCAAATGATGCTGATGCTTTTGTTGCTAAACTTTCAGAGGATTTAAGCTCAGTTGAAAACATTGTTTTCATAGGAGGTTCAGCAGATGATTTTGCTTATTCTATTGCAATGGACAGCTATCAAAATATTTATATTGCAGGAACCACAAATTCATCCAATCTTCCTCTGCCCAATGAATCAGCATATGATAAGGAGAGCAATGGGACAGACGTTTTTATTGCAAAACTTTCATATGAACTTAATGATTTAATATCTCTTACATATCTTGGAGGAGTTTCACTTGATGCTGTCAATGCAGATTCACTCCTGATAGATGTCAATTATATTGTAGTTACAGGTTATACAAATTCTACGGATTTTCCAACTCCTGATAGTAATGCATATGACACAACTCATAATGGTGGTGATGATGTCTTCATTGCTATTTTAAATACAGAACTTGAGAATTTAATCAGTTCTACATTCATCGGTGGCTCAGGAAATGAAAGACCATTTGCTCTGGCTGTAAGACAGGGATACAATGAATATTATGTTGCTGGTTATACAACTTCAAATAACTATCCAACAACTGGTAGCGCATATGATACAACTTATAATGGTGGAAGTAGCGATGGATTTATATCAAGAATTATCAATTCAGGATACAGCCCGCTTGGCTACCTGGCATCTTCCACATTTCTTGGAGGAAATGGTACTGATGAAATTCACGGGCTAATAATAGATGGTTCACCAGATTATTATGTATATGTAACCGGAAACACTAATTCTTCTGATTTCCCGGGCACATGTGATCATGGTAATTGTGGTGGAATAGATGCATTTATAGCACGCTTTGAACCATTTTTATCAAACTCTCCTGCACCAGTTTTTACAAAGCTTGGTGGTACAAGTTCTGATTATCCGAAGTCTTTAGTCTTAAACAGTGGAATGGTTTTTGTTTCAGGTGTAACTTATTCTAATAATTTTCCAACAACTGTAAATGCTTTTGATCAAACATTCGGCGGGACACATGGTGTAAATTCAGATGGGTTTGTCTTAAGATATGATGGTGCTTTAGTAAATTTTGATGCATCAACATATCTTGGAGGTTCACTGGATGATTTTGCACCTGCAATTTCGGAAATATATATGTCGCTGGAAGCACAAATTCATCAGATTTTCCCACAACATTGAATTCAATAGGAAGTGCAAGCGGAAACTTTGAGGCTTATGTTGCAAAGTTTGATGATATGTTACATGGAACTTCGTGTATCTATACATTCAATCCTGAAGAGACAACTATTTCTTCAGCAGGAGGAAATTTCAGTCTTGGCATTACTACCTCTTCAGGTTGTTCATGGGAAGCATCTACAGAAGATTCCTGGATAAACATATCCTCAGGAGGTGGAAGCGGAAGTGGATCAATAAATTACACAGTTGCTTCTAATTCAGGAAGAGTAAGAAAAGGCAGCATTTACATTCAAGGCAAGTATTTTGATATTTATCAAAATGGAGTAAATTCCGCAAGAATTACCAACACTACAAATGGACATCAATATCAAAGGTTTGATTTATTAAGAAATTCTAACGGAGCACAAACCTATTGCGAGGGACTTGGAGGTTATCTTGCCACAATAACATCAACTTCAGAGCAAAGTTTTGTTTATGACAATTTAGTTTCAGGAGCAGAAGAAATCTTTCAACAATGCTGGATTGGAGCTAAACAAGTTGCTTGCAGTCCAGAGCCTTCATGCGGATGGCAGTGGGTAACTGGTGAAACATGGGGATTTACAAACTGGGGGACAAATGAACCCAATGATTCCGGAGGAATAGAAGACAGCCTCGTAATGATGGATGATGGCACATGGAATGACCTGTATCAGAATCAACTCAGGAGCTTTGTATGCGAATGGACAACTCCACAAACTTTATTATTAACAGTCGCAAAATCAGGCACTGGCACAGGCATTGTAACAAGTAATGAGACAACAAATCCAAAAATAAGCTGTGGAAGCACATGTAGCGCTATATATAACTATAATGAGTCTGTAACCTTAAATGCTGTGCCAGCTGAAAACTCTGAATTTACCGGGTGGAGTGGTGCAGGTTGTACAGGCACATCAACATGCACAATATTGATGGACTCTAATAAAGCAGTAACAGCAATATTTACAAAAAACAAATTCACGGTTACCCCCATATTTGACGAACATGGAACAATGAATCCATCAACTCCTCAGCTTGTAAATTCAGGCGAAAGAGTAGAATTTACTATAACCCCAAATTCAGGTTACAGAATTCAGTCAGTGGGAGGTTCATGTGGAGGTTCACTTAATAACAATATTTACACAACAGAGCCTGTAACAGCAGATTGTAATGTAAGAGTCTTTTTTGTGAGTAATACAATCAATATAACAGCAAGTGCAGGACAGGGAGGTAGTATAAGCCCGGCTTCTGCTACTGTAAATTACGGTGAAACAGTTGAATTTACGGTCACGCCTGATGACGGATACCATATTTCATCTGTAACAGGCTGTGGAGTAACAAAGAAAACAACACAGGCAGCTGGCACTAAAAAGAAAAAGAAGTCAAAAATAACAGCAGCTTCTGAGGTATATGTCACAGCTCCGATAACAGATTCATGTACTGTTACAGCAACTTTTGCCCTTAACACATTTACTGTAACTCCTCAGGCAGGTGAACATGGTAGCATAAGTCCATCAACACCACAGACTGTGAATTATAATGATACAATCACATTCAATGTAAAAGCAGATGAAGGCTATCATATAGCATCTGTATCAGGATGTAATGGCACAGCATATACAGCATCCAGGAAGAAAAATAAGAAGAAACTTCTTAAAGTAAGCGAATACACTTATACAACAGGAAAAATAACAGGAGATTGTACAGTCGAAGCCACATTTGCAATTAATACATATACAGTAACACCAAAAGCAGGTGAACATGGTAGCATAAGTCCATCAACACCACAGACTGTGAATTATAATGACATTGTTTCCTTCACTTTAACACCTGATGCACACTATCATATTTCATCTGTATCAGGTTGCAATGGAAGCCTTTCAGATAATATTTACACAACAGGGAATATAAAAGGAGATTGTACAGTTGAAGCCAGTTTCGCTCCGGATACCTTTGGAGCAATGATTCAGCAAACAGGTGGAAGTGGAACAATAACCGGGAACGGAATTTCCTGTGAGGCCGGAGCATGTTCAGGCACATTTGAATATGGTTCCAAACTTGTTATTAAGATAAAACCTGACGCAGGATATAGGATAAAAGAGATTAAGATAAATGGTGTCTCAATTGGAGCAATTTCTGTGATTACCATAAAACAAGTTCTGAGCAACTATACCATAGAAATTATATATGAGCCGGTTTAATTTTTATCTGTTACTCTCTTTTAAATGAAAAAACAGGTTATAGAATCAGGGTGATTATTGTAATTTCAGATGAATCCAGTTTCTATTATCAAGAAATATTATCACCCGGATACAAGAGCATACTATTTTCTTGTCCACCATAGCTGGATGGTTGCTCAAAAAGCACTTGATATTGCAAAAAGAGTAAGCCATCTAAATCCTGATTTAGAATTTATAGAAGAGGCTGCGATGTTACATGACATTGGAATACTTGCCACTGACGAACCATCGATTGGTTGTTACGGAGATAAGCCTTACGTATGTCATGGTTATGCTGGAAGAGAAATTCTTGAAAATGAAGGACTGTACAAACATGGACTTGTATGTGAAAGACATATAGGTGTCGGCATTTCAATTAAGGATATAAAAGACAAAAACCTTCCATTGCCTGAACGGGATATGATGCCTGTTAGTATAGAAGAGCAGATTATATGTTTTGCAGATAAATTCTTCTCAAAAAATCAGGAATTCCTTCTCAAAGAAAAACCAATTGATTTAGTTCTTAAAGGAATTTCAAAGTATGGCGATGAAAAACTGGAGATCTTCAAAACCTGGTTAAAGCTTTTTGATTTTATCTATTATGGCTGTAGTTGATATACCTTTTAAATAAGGAAGGCTGTGGGTCTCTCCAGCGATGTCAGAGCCAATGATATCTTTTTTCTTCCAGTCCCCTCCTTTTACAAGCACATCTGGTTTTATTGACCTGATAAGTTCATATGGTGTGTCTTCATCGAATATAACCACATAATCTACCATTTCAAGCGAGGAGAGAACTTCTGCTCTTTGTTGTTCAGAATTAACAGGTCTTCCAGGCTTTATTCTGGATACGGATTTATCTGAATTCATTCCAACTATCAAAAAATCGCCAAACTTTTTTGCTTCTTTCAGATAGCGTATATGTCCTGCATGGATTATATCAAAGCAACCATTTGTAAAAACAATTCGTTTGCCTTTTGCTTTAAGCTGGCTTATTATTTTTACTAAATCATCTTTCTTTAATATCATTCCCATATATTTACAATTCGTGTTTTAACTGAAAAAATACAATTAGAACAATAGAGATGCTCCGAAAAAAATCTTTTTATATATGTTAATGTACGTTTGTCAAATTACGGAAGTTGTTTTCCTGTTATCAAACGTAATATATCGTAATAGAAAACTACTACCATAAGAGTAAGCAGTATAGCAAGTCCAACTTTCTGGCTGTTTGCTATAAATTTTTCACTTAGAGGTTTCTTCCTGATAGCCTCTATACCAAAAAACAGTATGTGGCCGCCGTCAAGTATCGGGATAGGGAATAAATTTATTACACCAAGATTTATGTTAATAATCGCCATAAAAATAAAGAAATTCAGAACGCCTCTCGACGCCTGCTCTCCAGCCATCTGAACTATCATAATAGGGCCACCTATTGTATTCATGGGTAATACCCTTTGTATAAGTTTAATGACAGATACTACTGTGAGTTCAGCAATTTCATAAGTTCTAACAACACTGTCTTTCAATGCTTCACCAACAGATTCCTTTTTTATCATGGTGCTGCCTGAAGGTTGTATTCCGATCAGTCCGACTTCTTTTTCTTCACCGAAAATATTCTGTGTTTTTTTCTTTTCAGGAACTATATTTATCTGCAAATTTTCATGTGCTCTTGATATTTTCAATGTAAGAGATTTACCCGGGCTATTATGAATTATTTCTGTCATTTCATCCCACTGAGAGATTGATTTGCCGTTAATTTCAATAATCCTGTCACCCTTTGTAATTCCTGCTTTTTGAGCAGGTGTATCAGGCATCACATTACCAACCTCTGGCAAAAGAACGGGCAATCCATTTATAAAGCTGAAGAAAAAGATAATGGCAGCAAATGCTATATTGAAAAAAGGTCCTGCAAAAACAATGACAAATCGTTTCCAGACAGGCTGGAAATTGAATGAAAATGGTTTTTCCTCTTCTGTAAGTTCAGTCTCAGTGTTTTCGCCAAGCATTTTAACATACCCACCAAAAGGAACTGCTGATATAAGATACTCTGTGTCTCCATATTTTTTACCAATAATTTTGGGCCCGAAGCCAAGAGAAAACTTTAAGACTTTTACTTTAAGTAATTTTGCGAATAGAAAATGTCCAAGCTCGTGAACAAAAATTATAATCCCGAGCAATACTATAGCAGATAAAACTGACATCTAATTAACCTCTTTTTTTCTGTATTATTTCAGACGCTGTCTTTCTCGCCCATCTGTCTGATTCAAGAATATGCTCGATATTTTGATCGGACAGGGCAGTGTGAAGTTCCATTGTCTTTTTTATTATAACTGGAATGTCACAGAAACCGATAGCTCCCTTTAAAAAAGCATTGACAGCTATCTCATTTGCAGCATTGAGAACTGAAGGCATTGTGCCACCTTCTTTGAGAGCTTCATACGCATAGGATAGACAGGGGAATTTTTTGTTATCAGGTTCCATAAAATTCAGTGTGCCTATTTTTTCTAATGGAAGATTTTTTATAACATCGTCAAGACGCTGGGGATAATTCATGGCATATGCAATAGGACCTTTCATGTCAGGGACAGAAAGTTGTGCCAGAATGCTTCTGTCATTGAATTCTACCATCGAATGAACTATGCTTTGAGGATGGATAAGAACTTCTATTTTTTCGGGAGAAAGATTAAAAAGATGATGTGCTTCTATTACTTCAAGACCTTTATTCATTAATGTCGCTGAATCAATAGTTATTTTTTTACCCATCTTCCAGTTTGGATGTTCAAGAGCTTCTTCAGGCTTTATATTTTTTAAATCTTTCTCAGGACAATATGCAAATGGGCCACCCGATGCTGTCAGAATAATTTTTCTCAGAGATTTTGTTTTCTGTCCCTGCAGGCATTGAAATACAGCGCTATGTTCACTGTCAACAGGCAATATTCTGGATTTATATTTTCTTGCCTCCTTAAAAACAATGTTCCCTGCCATAACCAGTGATTCTTTATTTGCAAGGCCAATTGTTCTTCCTTTACGAACAGCAGAGAGTGTTGGCATGAGTCCTGCTGCTCCAACAATAGCAGATAGAACAAAATCTATATTCTCGAGCGAAGCAATATCTGATATGCCTTCCTGACCATGAAGAATTTGTAACTTTTTGAATTTACTTCCGAGTCTTCTTTTTAGTTCCAAAGCACCTTCAGCATCAGAGACCGCAACTACCTCAGGGGTGAAAGTCCTGATTTGCTTTTCAAGAAGGGGAATATTCTTCCCGGCTGTAAGCGCAATTACATTGAATTTATCCTTATGTAAAAGGACAATATCAAGAGCGCTCCTTCCGATAGAGCCTGTTGATCCAAGAATTGATATGCGTTTCAACTTATCTGTCTTACAATCCAGTAAAGTACCGGTCCGGAAAATAATGCACCATCAAGCTTATCAAGGATACCACCGTGTCCCGGTATAAGGATACCTGAGTCCTTAACCCCTGCATCGCGTTTTAACATTGATTCTACAAGGTCACCTATAATTGTTACAGTACCTATTATTATACCAGCAATAATCGTATTATAAATACTTATTGAATCAAGCAGGGTATATTTTATTAATAATGAGCCAAGAATTCCACCTAAAATAGAACCCCATGCTCCTGCGATAGTTTTATTCGGGCTCATTTCTCTATAAAGTTTTGTCCTGCCAAAAGATTTTCCAACATAATATGCAAGTGAATCAGCAGCCCAGACAGTTGCATATAAGAAGATAATCCAGACAGGGTTTATTTCTCTTAACTGTATCTGAAAAGAAATAAAGCATGGTATGTATATAATTCCTATTACAGACGCTGAAATATCCTGCAGGGAATACAGAGGTGTTCTCTTGAATAAAAGTCTGATTGTCATAATTGCCATTACTGAAACCACAATAACTGAAATTATTTCTTTTGGGAAAAAACTCATTGTAGTTATTATGAGAATACAAGAAATAACTCCAGTATATTTTATGAGTCCATGAACTTTATACATCGAATAAAATTCAAGAATAGCTACAACAGAAATAAGAGCGACTAAGAAAAAGAACCAGTTTTTATCAAGAAACATTATATACAGGTACAATAAGGGTAGAACAATAGCTGCAACAGCAATTCTCTTAAAATGCATTAGCCCTCACATTTACAGCTCCAAATCTTCTGTCTCTACGTTGATAATCCTGTATTGCAAGAAGCAATTCTTCTTTCCCGAAATCAGGCCATAAAGTATCTGTAAAGTAAAATTCTGAATATGCTGATTGCCATAACAAGAAATTGCTTATACGCATTTCGCCGCTCGTTCTTATGATAAGATCCGGTGGAGGAATTCCTGCTGTATCAAGATACGACTCAAAAATTTCTTCTGTTAGCTCTTCTGCTTTTCTGCCCGAGGATATTATTCTTTTCACTGCTCTTAAAATTTCATTCCTGCCACTATAGCTTAAAGCAGTGGCAAGTATCATTCCTTTATTTTGAGATGTTCTGATCTCAGCATCTTTAAGAATTAATTGTATATTTTCAGGAAGCCTCTCAATTTCGCCTATGGTCTTGAATATCACATCATTCTTTATTAGTTTTTCAAGTTCTTTTTTTAAATATATTTCAAGTAGCTTCATCAGGGTAGATACCTCTGAAGGCGGTCTCCGCCAGTTTTCAGTGGAAAATGTATAAAGTGTTAAAGCCTTAAGTCCAAGTTCAATCGAAAATTCAATTATCTCCTTTGAACGTTCTACTCCTCTTCTATGCCCTTCATTTCTTGGAAGTCCTCTTTGTTCAGCCCATCTACCATTACCATCCATGATTATTCCTATATGTTTTGGTATCCTTCCATGTCTTAACATTTTGTATATTAAATCCTTTTGAGAGAATAAACGTATAACTCTGTTTTAAGAGGATTTTCACCTTTCAAGATATTTCCGGGTTTGACCCCGAACATCGGACTTGCTATTACAAGCAAAGTATCTCCGGAAATTGCATAATCGAAAATAGTGCCTTTGATATTGTCAATCAATACTCTTTCTTCCATTGACATCCCGTTCCAGAGATAGCTTTTAATTACCGATCTTTTATATCCAAGTCCTTTAATCATATTTAAAAAGGGCAGCCTCTCAACAGATAAGATATTTGCATTTCTTATGAAAATTCTATCTTTTATTGCCCATTCGCCTTTATCAACCATAATAGATGGTGAAGACCTTTTAAATGTTGTCAGAAAACCACCGCTGGGACTCTTGCTCTTCCACAATTTCATTGCTTTATCGTCATAAACATTTAAGTGCCCCTTTTCATCATATACAATTGTTAATCTACCGAGACGAGGATCATCAAAAAAAACAAAGTCATAAATATTAACATCCTTGGGCAGAGACAGTTCACTGGATCTTTTATATCCATTATCCCAGACAATCTGAAAAACAGAACTTCCAAAACCATCGGTTTTAGAAAAGGCCTGACCTGCAAGGAAATTATTTATCTTCTTTATAAAAATATTGTCTTTATATAAAAGCTTGAATTCAGAACCACTGTATTCATAAATATATGAGACAATTTCATCCTGAGCTATTGAAGTAACTATTACCTCGGCTTTACCATTATTATTCAGATCAATTGTATCAACCCATATGAAATCTTCTATTTTCGACCCTTCAATTTTCAAACCACCATATATCGGATTAAGATCTATTTCGAGGCTATAAAACCTTATATCTTTATCCGTAATCAAGACAATTTCTTCTTTACCATCTCCATCAATATCACCTGTAGAGAGCATTTTTGCATTAAATGGAAGCTCAATACGTAATGTTTCTTCTTTTTTACTAAAACTAAAATAATTTTCACCAATCTTCAGTTCTTTAGAAAAAGAAGGCGGAATCACTATTTCTTTTTCTGAAAACAAAATTCCGTCAGGAACATAGAATAATTTTTGAATTATTGTTCCTCCAGTATCTCCAGGTTTTTTCGTAAGTAACAGTGCAACATCAGCATTCTGCTTTCTACCTTCTTCGAGTATTTTTGATGTTTCATCTGTTTCAAGGTCAGTATCAATCATATTGAATCTTCCTGTATCCCTGAGTTTTTTATAATAAGAATCAGAAAGGCTCCAATCGATTCCCTTTGACTGACAGAACAAAAGATTTATCTTAATCTCCGAGATTCTTACCTTATCGCCTTCAGCTGCGGTTCCCTGAATAATAATAGCTGTTGATGTATCATTGTTAACTTCCTTTATTTCAACTTTTCCCACAAGAGATTCGAGCCTTCCAAGAAGCTGTTTGGTAACAGGGTGCCTGAAGGGAGCTTCTTCTCTCAGGACATTCAAACGCATTCCGGGCTGCATCGAATCCTTTGCTCCTATATTTATAGTAACCTTTCCCTCCTGAACACTGATAACTTTCCCGCTAACAGGCATGAACATTCCTGTTGTGAAATCTCTCAATGAATCAAGCGGATTGTTTTCTTCTGCAAATACAGAATATGAAATTCCAAAACATATAATTAATATTAAAAAAAAGCGACCCCATAAATTCATAATTTTTCTTTCTCTCTTTTCCTCACAATTCATCTTCCAACTGCAAGCCTTTCAATAAGATGTACTGGCATGTTATTCATTCTCATCTTTTCCTGAACTTTTTCAATATCATATGAAATTCTTACAATATCTATTCTATCATCCTCAACAAAAATACAACACGCCTTTGGATTTCCGTCTCTTGGCTGTCCAACACTACCAGCATTAATTATATATCTACTGGCTTTCTTTATAACAGTATTATTTTTATAAACTAATAGCTCACCGGAAGGAGTTTTTTCAATAATAAAAGGCTGGTGCGAGTGTCCTAAAAAACAAATTTTATTATTAAATAAATGAAAAGCAATTTCAGCATCCCTGAGATTCAATATATAATTCCATTCCTGTGGGTTTGAAGGAGTCGAGTGGACAAAAAAGCTGTCCCTTTCAGGGTCTTCATGAATAAGCGGAAATTCTCTTAGAATATTTTTATTTTTTTCAGTTAAAACCTCTTTGGTCCATTCAACTGCCACTCGTGCATAGTCATTAAAATATGAAGTATCAGTCAAATCTAAAACTGCCCAATCATGATTTCCTGCAATGAGAACTTTGCACTTATTCGATAAAATTTCAACACATTCATTCGGGTCAGGGCCATAACCAACAGCATCACCGATAAAATAAATTTCTTTTATGTTTTTGCGTTCTATCTCAGAAAGAACTGATTTTAGAGCTTCAAGATTTGCGTGCACATCTGATATTACAGCAAAGCGCATTAAGCTTTACCAGCCTCTCTTGCAAGTTTGTCGAGAACTCCGTTCAAAAAAGATATTGATTCAGCAGAGGAATATTTCTTTGCTATCTCAAGTGCTTCGTTTATTGTAACAGCAGGAGGTATATCTCTACGGAAAAACAACTCATATGTTGCAAATCTTAGAATATTTCTATCAACAGCTGCCATTCTGTCAATAAACCAATTTTCAGCAACTTTTTCTATCATATTATCGATATCTTTCAATTTATCTATCGTGCCTTTAACAAGTTTTTCAGTAAAAACTTTCACATCTACAGACTCACTTTTATCAGACCAGAATTCCTCGAAATCTTTCTTTTCGAGTGCTCTGTTAATAAACTCTGACTGAAAAAGCAATTGAAGCGCATACTCACGAGCTTTCCTGCGTTTCATAATTAATCCAAATAATACAATCAGAATAATGCAGATGTTAAGAAAAAATTTATTTTTCGGGACATTAACAAGACAAATCCTGATCTGAAAATATAATCATCTGTTTAAAGTTTTTTTAAGAGTTGAGCCATCTCAATAGCAGTCATGGCAGCATCCCATCCTTTATTTCCACTTTTTGTTCCGATCTTTTCTACAGCCTGTTCGATTGTATCACATGTGAGAACTCCAAAGATAACCGGAACCCCTGTTTCCATTGATGCCATTGCAATTCCTTTTGATACTTCTGCTGCAATGTATTCAAAATGAGGGGTAGCGCCTCTGATGACTGTACCGAGACAGATTACTGCATTGAATATTCCCTTTAAAGCCATTTTCTTTGCGACCAGAGGAATCTCAAAAGAACCTGGAACTTTTACAACTTCAATGTCCTCATCTTTTGCTCCATGTCTTAATAGAGCATCTCTTGCTCCTTCAAGAAGCTTACCTGTTATAAATTCATTGAATCTACTGAGAACTATTGCAAATTTTAAACCTTTTGCCTGAAGTTCACCTTCAATTATTTTCATTTATCCCTCCTTCTCACACATTTTCAAGCATGTGCCCCATTTTTTTCTTTTTCGTTTTCAAGTATTTTATATTTTTCTCGTTAGGATTTATTTCAATAGGAACTCTTTCGACTACTTTCAGACCATAACCCTCGAGTCCGATAATCTTCTTCGGGTTATTCGTCATTAATCTCATTTTTCTAACACCAAGGTCAACGAGCATCTGTGCACCAATGCCATAATCTCTTAAATCAGGTTTAAATCCAAGTTTTAAATTTGCTTCCACAGTATCAAGACCCTTATCCTGAAGTTCATATGCTTTTAATTTATTTAAAAGCCCTATCCCTCTTCCTTCCTGTTTCATATAGAGAATTACACCCTTACCTTCTTTCTTGATCATCTCCATTGCCTTATGAAGCTGGTCTCCGCAATCGCATCTGTTTGAACCAAAAACATCACCGGTGAAACATTGTGAATGAACTCTCACAAGCACCTCATCACCTGGTTTTATTTCTCCTTTAACCAGGGCTATATGGACATTATCGTCAAGTATATTGCCATAGGCTATTGCTGTGAATTCACCACCATATTTTGTTGGCATCTTTACTTCAGCAAGCCTTCTGACAAATAGTTCTGTGCGCATTCTGTATTTAATAAGATCTTTAATTGTCACTATCTTAAGATTATGTCTTCTGGCAAATTCCATAAGCTCGGGGACTCTTGCCATCGTTCCATCATCACTCATTATTTCACATATAACACCTGATGGATTGAGTCGTGCAAGTCGGGCTAAATCTACAGAACCTTCTGTCTGCCCTGCTCTCTGAAGAACACCTCCGGGCTTTGCTCTAAGAGGGAAAACATGTCCGGGACGCGCAAGATCTTCAGGCTTTGTTTTTGGATCAATAGCAGTCAAAATAGTTCTTGCCCTGTCAGCAGCTGATATTCCTGTTGTAACACCTTTTTTTGCTTCAATGGAAATAGTGAAAGCTGTGCCAAAAGGTGACGTGTTTTCTTCTGTCATCATCGGAAGTTTTAATTCTTCGACTCTTTCAGGGGTAAGTGAAAGACATATCAAACCTCTTCCGTATTTTGCCATGAAATTAATAGCCTCTGGTGTAACCTTTTCTGCAGCCATACACAAATCACCCTCATTTTCTCTATCTTCATCATCAACAAGGATAATCATGTTACCTTTTTCTATCTCTTCTATTGCTTCATCAATTGTATTAAATTTATACTTTTCCATAATATCAGCTCCCTTTTATGAATAAATCTCTTAAACAAAGAATGCAATCAGAATAATGCAGATGTTGCGAAAAAATTCATTTGAGCAAAGGCTTCATTATCCGGATTAACAATAATATGCATTGATTGTTTTAATTATAAATATCCTCCTTCTGATAAAGCTCGCCTTAAATTTGAATCTTTTCTATTACTTGCACTTTCCTTATTTAAAAACTTTGCTACATATTTTCCAAGAATATCTGTCTCAAGATTAACAGTGTCTCCGGGATTTTTAAATCCAAGTGTAGTCAGTTTAGCTGTATGAGGTATTATAATCAATGTAAAACTTTCTTTTAGTATATCAACAACAGTAAGGCTTATTCCATCCACAGCAATAGAACCCTTTTTTACAAGATAATTTAAAATATCAGGACCTGCCTGAATCTCAAATTTCAGCATATCACCAAAATTTTCCTTTGATTTTATTTTCCCGGTTGAATCTACATGCCCTGTAACAAAGTGCCCACCTATTTTAGTATCAGGCGTAAGAGAAGGTTCAAGATTAACTCTGTCACCAGTTTTCAAACTACCGAGATTAGTTGCCATGAGTGTTTCATCAGACAGATCAAAAGAAAGCTCATTGTTATTTTTAGAAACTACAGTAAGACAGACTCCATTTACTGCGATGCTATCCCCTATCCTTGCGTTAGTCGCAATAGTCGGGGTCTTGAGTGAAAGTACTGCCCCACCTCTTCTTTTTTTTAAAGAAGTTATCTGCCCCATCTCTATTATAATGCCGGTAAACATCTATTCTTCTATATCAATATTAAAAGAAAAATCCTTCTGATATATTCCCATAAAATCTACTGTTTCAGTCCATGAGGTATTTACCTGAACAGTTTTTTCTTTTCTGATAACAGAAATCGCATCCTCTTCAACTGGAATTTTAAGTTCATGGGCTTTTTCAATTAACATGGTTTTTGTCCTTTCAACATCTCCAAGACCTATTCTCGCAATCTCTTTTGCATCAGATTTGAAAGCAGAATAACGATAATACGGCATACCGATTTTGAAACCAACATACACACAGAGAACAAGTATTATAAGTATTAAAGCAACCTTCACAAAACCTTTTTCATTTACATTTGTTTTCATTCTATCAACCTCCCTATTCTCTCAAATCTTATTTTATCAAGTCTTAAGAGTGAATAAGAAATATCCCTCGAAAAATATATAATAAGAGCTTTGCCTTTAATATCTTTCATATCAACAAAGCCCCATTCCCTGCTGTCTCTACTGTTATCACGATTATCCCCCATAACAAAAAATTTATTTGGAGGAACCGTTATCGGTCCAAAATTATCCCTGTTTGGAAAGACAAAGTTATCAAAATGTCTTATATAAGGTTCATTCAGAGGTTGACCATTTACATAGATAATTTTATCTCTCCCTTCAATAGTATCTCCTTCAACAGCAATAACCCTTTTTATAAAATCCTTTGAAGGATCAACAGGAAATTTAAATACAATTATTTCACCTCTATGAGGTTTCCTCAAGCCAGGCATTCTGAAAAGATTTATATTTGTAAAAGGAACATCTATGGGTGAACCGAGTAAAAATTTATTGACAAGTATATAATCTCCAACGAGTAAAGTTGGTATCATTGAACCTGAAGGGATTGTAAAAGCCTGAACAACAAATGCCCTTATAATCAGAGCAAGAATTAAAGCAGTAAATATAGCTTTTACATACTCCCATAATAGATTTTTTTTACTTTCCACTAAATATCCTCCTGTAAAATATTTTTCCACTATCTTTTAAAAACAAGCTCTGCAGCACCTGTTATTCCTGCGTCATCCATAAGTTCTGATCTTAAAATCTTTGTTCTTTTGAATAAATACCCAAAAGCTCTTTCTGAAGCAACAGTTATCGCCTCCTTAACATATATATCCCATGCTCCTGTCAGACCGCCTGTTAAAATAACAGCTTCAGGGCTCAGGATATTTATTATATTCGAAATGCCAATCCCGAGAAATTTTCCTGCATTTTTAAATACATCGATTGAGAGTAAATCTCCGTCTTTTGCTGCTCTGAATATTTCTTCTGCAGTAATATTTTTATAATTATTACTCTGCCCTTTTAAAATACTTTCCCTGCCATTCTCGATAAAATTAATTGCTGATGAAACAATAGCAGTTGCTGATGCATATGATTCGAGACAGCCATAGTTTCCACATGAACACTTGCTTCCTTCTGAATTTATGCTCATGTGCCCGATTTCAGCTGATACATTCATTAGTTTCTTATTATATATAATGCCACCGCCAATACCTGTGCCAAGAGTTAAAAGCACAAAATTAGAAAAACCTCTTCCAGCCCCGGCGCATAGTTCTCCATATGCTGCAGCATTTGCGTCATTTTCTATAATAACAGGAACATTAAATCTTGCGCTTAGTTTATTTACAAAATCTTCACCTTCTATGGCAGGCAAATTAGGGGAAACAAGAACAGAACCCTTTTGATAGTCGATCAATCCTGCGACCGCAAATCCTATACCTTCTATGTTTTCTGAATAGAGATTTTCAATAGTTTTATAAATTGCTGTAATAATATCACCGGATGATTTCTTTTTTGATTTCTTTATTATTTCACCTTTGTTAGAAACTATCGCTGCCCTGATATTAGTGCCGCCGATGTCTATCCCGATAGCATATTTATTCTCCATTATTTTCTCTATACACCTCAATAGCAATTTCAGGACACATTCTTGCGCACATCGAACATCCTGTACATTTTTCAGGGTCAACACAGAAAGCAGGCATAAATCCCTTTTTATTGAAATTTTCCTCGATCATTATAATCCCGAGAGGACATGTAATCATACAATATTTACAACCTTTGCACATTTCTCTATCAATTACTATTCTACCCTTCATCTTACCCGAATAACCTCGCACTGTTAGTGCCTGAAACAGTCTTTTTCCCCTCGACTTCAATAAGTTCTCTTGCATGTT
>FWPV01006239.1_pt1 | contig 22966 bp, 26 predicted proteins | sample 2228371 | NCBI WGS metagenome assembly FWPV01 (sample SAMEA103939776, study PRJEB20133) | metagenome | reverse complement strand
TCTCCAGAAGAGCTTCTCCACCTGGCCTCGTCTATCGGGACGAAGATGCTGGTGGAAGCCAGCGCCGACCAACTCTACAACTCGGCCGAAGTGGTCCTGAAAGCATGGTCCGGATCAAGCATATGCAGCGGCGGCATCCTGCGTGGCTACAGCGCGCGTGGAACCAAATCGAATCCAGGGGCTACGCAGGGGCAGGACAGGCTTCTTCAGTTGGCGGCATATGGCCATAGCGGGTCGGGTGTTCTGATGGGCGGCCAGTTCCGCTTCATTGCCGCAACAACTTGGTCCAGCTCGAACGGGCCAACCGATATTCACATAGATCTCAATGGCCCGAATGAGACTGGCTTGCCAGCAAAGTTCCGCTTCGAAGGAGTGGGGGCGTTTACGATATTCCAGTCCTCGCAGACTCCAGCATCTCCGGCAGCCAGCGCTGAGGCAAAGATTTACGTGAAGGGGAACAAGCTGGTGGTGCAGTTCAACGATGCGGGCACGGTCCGCTACAAATGGCTGGATCTGACCGGCACGGGCGTGACGTGGCAGCACAGCACCACGGCGCCGTGAAGCTGAAAGTTCGAGGAGGAAGCACGCAATGGCAAAGATCACCATCACGTTCCATGAGGAGGGCCGGCAGCCTTCCGTGATAGAGATCCCCGAGGAAATCGCAGCGATGCTGGATCAGCATGTGTCCTACCTGCAGGCCGAAGGCCAGCCGGTGCAGGGGAAGACCGACTTGTTCATCCGCATGACCTGGCAGAACTGGCTTAGGCCCGTGCTGGATAGGCAGGGTCTGAGCGTGCGCCGTCTGGCCGGCGAGGTCGGCCAGACGGCCGCGGAACTTGAGGCCCAGCTTGCCCGGGCCCGGGCGGCCGAGGAGATGGCGGCAGTGCGTAAAGTCGTGCGGCTTGTCGAGGAGGATCAATGACCGACCGGAGATTGATCGACGCGATGGCTGAGGCGATGGCGACCAAAGAGGGTTTCTATGTCACCGAGGAGCAGGCTCGGCGGCGCGGCATCCAGTGGCCGACCATCGCCCAGAGGTGCTGCAATCCGGGTAATGTTCGCGCGTGGCAGGACGCTCAGGGGCGATGGTATCCGACCACTGGCGGTCTTGGGTCAGATGGGCGGCCTCGCGGGTATGTGGATTTCATGGCGTGGGCACGCCGCAAGTTTGGCGGTCTGCCGGAGGCAGAATTGCGGCAGCGCGCGTTGGTTGAGGGGTGGCGGGTGTTGAAACGCCAGATCGAGATTTACCTGAGCGGGCGGCACACGAAGGGGAAACGCCCGACACCGCTCCAGATGTTCCAGAAGTACGCACCAGCGAGCGATGGCAACGATCCGGAGGCGTATGCCAGCTTCGTCGCTGGCCGTCTCGGCATTCCAGTGGACAAGCCGTTTCCGGTTGACTGGGGAGGACATGATGGATGATGCAATCGAACTGAGGCCACGCCAAAGCCTTATTATGCGCCTGCGCAGCTGGTTGGCCATCGCAGCGCTTGTGGCTCTCTCATGGCTGGCCATTGAGGCGGCCCTTGCAGTGCGCGCTGTGGCTTCGGCGGCCCGGACGGCCGAGGCCGCGGCGGCCAGCCTGCCGGGCATTATGGATCGTCGGGCGGGCGAGATCATCGCCCGCGCGGATGCCCGCGCGGCATCTCTCGAGCGAACGGCGGCGGCCCGGATCGCATCGCTGGAGCGCACGGCTGATGCGCGCTTGGCGAGCATTGAGCAGCGGCTCGATGCTCGCCTGGGCGAAGCGGTCTCTCTCGCCGACCGGCGGTTCGGTGAGACGACGGCATCAGTGGCTCATCTGGTGAGCCAGTCTTCGGCCACGCTGGCTGCCGCCAACGGCCTTCTCCGCCGGGCCGATGGCACGCTGGCAGCTTGGCACGGCGCCGTATATCCGTGGTTTGACTGCGGAACGGGGATGATTGGCGAGGGGCGCCCGTGCCTTCAGAACGAGTTCTGGTGGATGACGCGCAAGGCAAACCTGACGCTGTCGTCCGTCACGTTGGCTGCCGAGACGACCAGCGACACGCTCCGGCGCTATGGCCCGACAACGGCGAAGAGCGTGGATGGCATCGCCGCCAGCCTTGACCGGATCGGGAAGTGGTACACGAGCAAGCGGCGGCTGTTCATTGAGGGCGGCTTGACGCTGGCGGGAGCCGCGTTGCGCGGCGGATTCTGAGAGGAGGTACGAGGTGCAAAAACTGATTCAGGTGTTCACGATGCTCCCTGCTCTGATCCAGGCGATCCGGGCAGCGGAAGATGCTATCCCCTTGCCGAAGGCAGGCAAAGAGAAGCTGGAGCTGATCCTGGGTATCATCGATGATGTCGTTGGCGCGGCGGATGACTTGAAGCCCACTGTGGCCCGAGTTGTCAGCCGCGTCGTCACGACTTTCAATGCCCTGGGCCTATTCCGACCTTCCAGCGCCTAGCCGGCCCCCTTGCTTTGGTTCACCTGGCGCAACAACCGAATCCCTAGTGCCGGACTATGGAATGCCCTTTTGTTGCACCAGGTGAACCGACAGTTTTTGAGCAGTTTCTACCAATATCCACAGAGTTTCTACCACCCGTGCACAGGAACGTCTCCGCCCGGTCGACCACTTCACTCAGCTCGGCGCCAGCCCGGTTCTGGTCGGCGTAGACGCCAACGATGCGCCGCCCCCGGTCGACGCTGCGCAGGAGCGTGCCGGCCAGCTCGCGCCAGCGCTCGTCGGACGCCAGCAGCTCCGCAGCGTCCGAGATGGTCTCGAAGATGTTGTTGAGGTCGTGCACGAGCCCCGGGAGCGTGAGATCCGCGCTGCTTCGTGCGTCCTGTTCGCTCACGGCGTCCCCTGGCCGGCGGCCTCTCGCAGTTTACTCCAGAACTCGGGGAAAGACACCGAGGCCGCCTCGGCGCCTTCAATCGTCACGGGTCCGTCGGCCGAAAGTCCGGCAACCGCAAACGCCATGGCGATGCGGTGATCGCCAAAACTGTCCACGGTCCCGGCGCGGAACCGCTGCCGGCCCTCGACGCGCAGGCCGTCCGGCGCCGTCTCCACCTTGACCCCCAGCCGCCGCAGGTTTTCCGCCACCGTCTCGATGCGGTCCGTTTCTTTCACCCGCAGCTCCGCCGCGTCGCGCACCGTCAGGCCTTCTTCGCTGACGGCGCCCAGCACGGCCAGCACCGGAATCTCGTCGATCAGCGCCGCCGACAGCCCTTTCTCGATCACGCCCCCGGCCAGCTTCGAGCCCCGCACCCGCAGCACGCCCACCGGCTCGCCGTGCCTCATGCCGATGTCCAGCACCTGGATGCGCGCCCCCGCGGCGGCCAGAAAATCGATCAGCGCCGCGCGCGTCGGGTTCAGACCGATGTTTTCGAGAATGAGATCCGAGCCCTCCAGCATGGCGGCGGCCGCAAGGAAAAACGCCGCCGAGCTCAGATCGCCTGGCACTACCAGCTCGCGCGGCTCCAGCCGCGCCGGACCGCGCACCCGCGCCCAGCCGCTGCCCGATTCCACTTCCGCCCCGAATTCGCGCAGCGCCACTTCCGTGTGGTCGCGCGTGCGGGCGGGCTCGCGCACGCTGGTCACGCCATCGGCCATCAGCCCGGCCAGCAGCACGCAGCTCTTCACCTGCGCGCTGGCCACGGGCGATTCGTAGTCGATCGGCTGCAGCTCGCCGCCGCGGATCACCAAAGGCGGATACTTTCCTTCGCGCGCCTCCACCGAAGCTCCCATGCGCCGCAGCGGCTCCATGATGCGCTGCATCGGCCGGCGCGAGAGGCTCTCATCGCCGACGAGCCGCGACTCGAACGGCTGCCCGGCGAGCAGTCCGGACAGCATGCGGATCGTCGAGCCGGAGTTGCCCGCGTCCAGATCCCCCGCCGGCGCCTGATAGCCGTGCAGGCCGCGGCCGCGGATGCGCACTTCGGAGCCCTGCACTTCCACCTCGATGCCCAGGGAACGGATGCAGCGCAGCGTGGAGTGACAATCGGCCCCGGATGAATAATTCCGGATCGTCGACAGCCCTCCGGCCACCGAGGCCAGCATGGCGTAGCGGTGCGAGATGGACTTGTCGCCCGGCAGAGTGAGGCTGCCATGCAGGCGGCGCGCCGGGTGGATCACTTCAACCATCCGTCTTCCTTTCGCTTCTCTTATTCGATGGGATAAGGACCGCTCTTCACCAGCGGGTAATGGCGCCGGTCGCGGTCCTGCATTTCCAGCCGGATTGAAACGGCGCGCGCGGGCGGCAGCGCCTGCAGCAGGAACACCGACTCTTCTCCCGGCCCCAGTTCTTCGGGCTCCAGATCCGTGCGCCGCGTCGACACCACCTTGTCGTCCGAGCTCAGAAACTCGAACACGAGCACCGGGAAACGCACCACAGCGCTGCCGGTGTTGCGCACGCGGCCGTCGATGTGCAGACGCTCCTCGTGCCGCTGCGCCCTGAACTCGACCACCTCGAAACGGGGCGGTTCCGGCTTGCGGCGGGGTTGTCCGGAGGCCCAGAATAAGGAAACTGACGCGGTCAGCGCGAGCAGCCGCGGAATCATCAGAATCAGTGTAGCGAAGGAAGAGGATCGGAGAAAAATGCGCAGAAGGGACTGGCTGGCGATGAACGCGGCGCTGCCGTTCGCGGCGCAGGCGGCGCAGACAGGGCCGAAGGATCTGGTTGTTTCCAGCGCCAACGGCCTCAAGGCCTGCGCGCGCGCCATGGAAGTGCTGAAGGCTGGCGGCGACACGCTGGAAGCGGCCGTCGCGGGCGTCACTCTCGTCGAGGACGACCCCAACGACACCAGCGTCGGCTACGGCGGACTCCCCAACGAGGAAGGCGTCGTCGAGCTGGACGCCAGCGTCATGCACGGCCCCACGCGCCGCGCCGGTTCGGTGGCCTCCGTGCGCAACATCAAAAACGTCGCGCGCCTGGCGAAACTCGTCATGGAGCAGACCGACCACATCATGCTGGTGGGCGAAGGCGCGCTGCGTTTCGCGCGCGCCTGGGGCTTCGAGGAAACAAACCTCCTCACCGAGCGCGCGCGCATGGCCTGGATCGCCTGGAAGCAGTCCCTCCGCGACCGCGAAGGCAACAACAACTGGACCGACGGCCTCGATTCGCCCGAAATGCTCAAGGCGGCCGAAAGGCTGAAAAAGCAGTTCCCCGGCGCCAGCGACGAGATGATCGCCTGGGCGCTCGACGTGGCGGCCAACCCGCCGACGGGCACGATCAATCTGCTGGCTCTCAACGCCAAAGGCGAAATCAGCGGCGTCACCACCACCAGCGGGCTCGCGTGGAAGATCCCGGGACGCGTCGGCGACTCCCCCATCATCGGCGCTGGCCTGTATGTGGATCAGGACGTCGGCGCCGCCGGCTCCACCGGCCGCGGCGAAGAAAACATCCGCATCGCCGGCGCCCATACGATCGTCGAGATGATGCGGCAGGGCATGGCGCCCCGCGAGGCCTGCCTCGAGGCGCTGAAACGGATCGCCCGCAACTTCCGCAACAACACGGACCTGCTCAACCGCTTCGACATCAACTTCTACGCCCTGCGCCGGGACGGCGCCTACGGAGCCGCCTCGCTGTGGAACGGCCGGGTGCGGCGCGGCTACTGGGCCGACATGCAGTTCGCGGTCAACGACGGAACCGGCCCGTCCAGGCTGGAAACCTGCGCGTTCCTGCTCGAGCGGAAAAGACCCTGAATCGGCCGGAAAGCCCGCCCGCGCGGCCACCCGGAAAGGGGGGAATTCAACAGCTGAATTCCGCCCGCTCAGGGAATTTGACAAAACTCCTATCCGGGTGATATCAGAGAATTGAAAGCGCTTTGTCCGGGGGAATGTCCTTTCCCCTGGCGGATGATTGCGGCCACGCGCGGATCCCGGACGGCGCCCGAGGCGCCGCGGCTCTGCTCCCCGCCCCCTGGTGCGCCCCATCCGCCGGACCGCCCGCAGGCCCCATCGCATCCCGATCGCCATTCACGCGGAGGAAGCGCCAGCCCATGCACGCCGCCGTCAATCCGGATGCGCCGCTGCTGATTCCGGCCGCCGGCGCGCCGCCGACGCTCAAGAAGATCGCCGTGGTCGGCAACTACCTGCCGCGGCAATGCGGAATCGCCACGTTCACGACGCACCTGTGCGAAGCCCTCGCCGCCGCCGCGCCGGACCTCGGCGTCATCGCCATCCCGGTCAACGACCGGCCGGAAGGATATCCCTACCCGCAGCGCGTCCGCTTCGAGCTCGACCAGAACGAAATCGACTCCTACATCAGCGCCACCGACTTCCTCAACATCAACAGCGTCGACCTCGTCTGCGTCCAGCACGAGTACGGCATCTTCGGCGGCCCCGCCGGCAGCCACATCCTGGCGATGCTCCGCCAGCTCCGCATGCCCGTCGTCACCACCCTGCACACGGTGCTGAAGGAGCCGGATGAAAACCAGCGGCGGGTGCTCGAGGAAATCGCCGCGCTCAGCGACCGCGTGGTCGTCATGACTCGGAAAGGCGTGGAATTCGCCCGCGATATCTACGGCATTCCGGAAGAGAAAATCGACTGCATTCCCCACGGAATCCCCGACGTTCCCTTCGTCGATCCGAATTTTTACAAAGACCAGTTCGGCCTCCAGGGCAAGACCGTGTTGCTCACGTTCGGCCTGCTGTCGCCGAACAAGGGCATCGAGCACGTCATCGCGGCGCTGCCGCGCGTGCTCGAACGGCACCCCAGCCTCGTCTATGTCGTCCTCGGCGCCACCCATCCTCACGTGCGGATGCGTCACGGCGAGAGCTACCGCTATTCGCTGGAGCGTCTCGCCCGGCAGCTGGATGTGGACCGCCACGTCGTCTTTCACAACCGCTTCGTCAGCCAGGAGGAGCTGCTGGACTTCATCGGCGCCGCCGACATCTACATCACCCCATATCTGAATCCGGCACAGATCACTTCCGGCACGCTGGCCTACTCCGTCGGCGCCGGCAAGGCCGTGATTTCGACTCCCTACTGGCACGCCGAAGAGCTGCTGGCCGAAGGGCGCGGCGTGCTGGTCCCGTTCGCCGACCCCGCCGGTATCGCCGACGCCGTGCTGCGGCTTCTGGACAACGAGGCCGAGCGGCACGCCATGCGCAAGCGCGCCTACCTCGCCTGCCGCGAAATGGCCTGGCCGAACGTGGCCGCCATGTACCTTCGCTCGTTCGAAAAGGCACGCGAAGACCGCAGCCGCAGGCCCCGGGCCGTCTTCACCGCCGCCACCCTGCGCGAACGGGCCGTCGAGCTGCCCGCCCCCCGGCACGATCACCTGCGCACGCTGACCGGACCGGCGGGGCTTTTCCAGCACGCCATTCACACGGTTCCGAATTACGCGGAGGGCTACACCACCGACGACAACGCGCGCGCCCTCGTGCTGAGCGTGATGCTCGAGCGGCGCGGCATCGAGTGGCCCTTCGCCGAGCGCTACCTCGCCTTCCTGCATCACGCCTTCCGGCGCGAGACCGGACGGTTCCGCAACTGGATGAGCTTCGACCAGCGCTGGCTGGACGAGACCGGCAGCGAGGACTGCCACGGGCGCTCCGTGTGGGCGCTGGGCATGGTGCTGGGAGAATCCAGGCGCGATGGACTGCGCGGCGCGGCCGGCCTGCTTCTGGAAGCCGCTCTGCCTGCAGTGGAGAAATTCACGAGCCCGCGCGCGTGGGCCTACGTCCTGCTCGGCCTGCATCATTACCTGCGGCGCTTCCCTGGCGACCGCGCCGCCCAGGCCCTCCGCGAGGACCTCGCCGGCCGCCTGATGCGGCTCTACTCGCTCGTCAGGCAGCCGGACTGGCTCTGGTTCGAAGACATCCTCGCCTATTGCAACGCCCGGCTCAGCCAGGCGCTCATCGTCACCGGCCGCAGCCTGAACCGCAAGGACTGGCTGGAGGCGGGGCTCGAGTCGCTCGACTGGCTCGCACGCGTGCAGACGGCCGAGCAGGGCCACCTGGTGCCGATCGGTTCCAACGGCTTCTGGCGGCGGGGGCAGGAGCGGGCGCGCTTCGATCAGCAGCCGGTGGAAGCGCACACCATGGTCTCCGCCTGCCTCGACGCCTGGCGCGCGACAGGCGATGAACGCTGGCGCACCGAAGCCCGCCGCGCCTTCGAGTGGTTTCTCGGCCGCAACGACCTCGGCCTGCCTCTCTATGACGCCACTACCGGCGGCTGCCGCGACGGGCTCCATCCGGACCGCGTCAACCAGAACGAAGGCGCCGAGTCCACGCTGAGCTTCCACTTCGCCCTCGAAGAGATGCACCAGGCCGGCGACATTCTTGGTTCGTGACGGGAATCGCGAAGCCATGACGAATCTGGCCAACAACAAGCACGAGATCCTGTTCCACCGCTACCGCCACAATCCGATCCTGCGGGCCGAGGACTGGCCCTACCCGGTCAACTCCGTCTTCAACGCGGGCGCGTGCCTGCTGAAGGACGGCACCACGCTGCTGCTGTGCCGCGTCGAAGACCGCAGCGGCATTTCGCATCTCTGCGCGGCGCGCTCGCGCGACGGAATCACGGGCTGGGAGATCGACCCCGAGCCGACGCTGCTGCCGGACCCGGTGAATCACCCCGAGGAAGTCTGGGGCATTGAAGATCCCCGCATCACCTTCGTGCCCGAGCTCGACCGCTACGCCGTGGCTTACACGTCCTATTCGAAAGGCGGCCCCGGCGTGTCGCTGGCGCTCACGGAAGACTTCCGCCATTTCGAGCGCTTCGGCGTCATCATGCCGCCGGAAGACAAGGACGCCGCGCTGCTGCCCCGGCGCATCGGCGGCCACTGGGCGCTGATCCACCGGCCCGTCACCACCCGGCGCGGCGCTCATATGTGGATCTCCTACTCGCCGGATCTGCGCCACTGGGGCAGCCACAAGCTGATCCTCCGGGCGCGCGAAGGCGCCTGGTGGGACGCCAACAAGATCGGCCTCTCGCCCCCGCCCATCGAAACGGACCGCGCCTGGCTCGTCATCTATCACGGCGTGCGCCAGACCGCCTCCGGCGCGCTCTACCGGCTCGGGCTCGCGCTATTCGATCTGCACACTCCCGAGCGCTGCCTGCTGCGCAGCGACAGCTGGATCTTCGGTCCGGAAGAGCCCTACGAGCGCCAGGGCGACGTAGCCAACGTCGTCTTCCCCTGCGGCTACACGATGCGCCCCGACGGCGACACGCTGTACATCTACTACGGCGGCGCCGACACCTGCGTCTGCCTGGCGACGGCCAGCGTCCGAGCGATGCTCGACTGGCTCGGGCAGCACGGCCGGCCCGACTCCGGAGGGTACGCCTGATTTCCCGCGCAGTGTTAGAGTGAAACGGTGCAGGTCGAGCGGCCGGGCGGATGATTTCCGTTAGCAGCCGCCCGGAGATCTGCGCCGGCTGGTGTCACCGCGGAGACGACTCATGTCCGAGCAGTACTCAATCGGCGGTCCCTACCTGGCTTTCGCCGTCATTTGTGAACGGGTCTTGACGGAAGCCGACGGCACGATCAGCCTCATTCGCGTCGTTGACCGCTTCACGATTCGCGGGCCTTCCGAAAAGTTCACGCCCTCGTTGCTATCGTTCTGGCTCGCAATCCTGTTCCGCAGCGGTTTTCAGAGGGGTGTCATGAACCTGAGCGTGCAGCCGGTTTCTCCTGCTGGCAGAACCCTCGCAGCGATGGAATTCCCGCTGCACTTCGAGGGTGATGAAGAGCGGGGCTGCAGCGTGGCCTTTCCTGTTCAGTTTTTCGCCGAAGAGGACGGTCTCTACTGGTTTGAGATCAGGCTCGCGGGCCAGCTAACCACAAGGATTCCCCTGCGGATTGTCTATTTGCCCATGGTGACCATGCCTGGATCCGGATCTGAGTCACCGAAGCTCCCGTCATGATTTCAGCCTGGGGAACCGCAATCAGGATGCAGTGCCTTCGGAGCTCCTCTTTCAATTCCTGCTCGCTCAGGTGGCCCGCCTCGAATTCTGAAAGCGCCAATTCCGCCGAGCCGGCGATCTCTTTCGCATGCTCGTCGCCCCAGACGGGCGCTCCCCAGCTCAGGAAGGCGATGTTTTCCCTCAGCTTGCCGAAAGAGATCTCTCCCTGCAGGTACCGGATCATCTCTCTCGCCAGCCGCTGAGCGATCGCCATGTCGGACTCCGTTCCCATTGTACCGGCAACGTCCACCGAGCTGCGGAAAATGTTCAATGCGATGATGGCGGCCCGGCCTCGAGGATTGCGCGAAGTGGTTCTGAAAGAACGGCACCCGGCCCGCCCCAAAGCGAATGAGCCTTTTTGTACAAGGAGTCAGATCGTTTCATATGTTCTGGAGGGAGTGGAAGTGGCAAGAGCCCATCGCTACCTCCGGCCCGATGGCTCGCTGGGCGCCAGTGGAGCCCCGGACCCGAAGATTTTCTTCGACGGGAGCACGCTCTTCGTGTTGAAGCCGGATTAGCGTCTGCCTGCGCCCCGGCGGTTCCGTCTCTCTCAGCCCGCCATCAGGTCTCGGATGCTCAGGATCACCAGCGCCACCGTCAGCCCCGTCAGGATCACCACGCTGGTCCAGCCGACCACGTTGTAGAAGCGCGTGTTCTTCCACTTCTTCATCAGCCGGTCCTTGTTCACCAAAAGGATCATGTAGATCAGCACCAGCGGCAGCAGCGCGCCGTTGATCACCTGGCTCAGCAGGATCATCTTCACCAGCGGGAATCCCGGCAGCAGGATCACGCCGCCCCCGATGACGATCAGCAGAGTGAACAGCCAGTAGAAGACCGGCGCCTCGCGGAATCCCTTGTTCACGCCGGACTCGAAGCCCAGCCCCTCGCACACCGTGTATGCCGTCGACAGCGGCAGAATGCAGGCGGCGAACAGCGACGCGTTGAACAGTCCGATCGCGAACAGCAGGAACGCATACTGCCCGAACGGCCGCAGGCCCAGCGCCGCATCGGTCGCGTCCTCGATGTCCCGCGGCGCGACGTCGTGAATAGCGCCCGCGCACGCCACGATGATGAAGAACGCGATCACCGTCATCGCGATGCAGCCCACGATCACTTCCAGGCGGCTCTCCACGTACTCCTTGGCCGTAATCCCTTTCTCGACCACCGCCGCCTGCAGGTAGAACTGCATCCACGGCGCGACCGACGTGCCCACCATCCCCACCAGCATCGTGATGTAGCCGGGCTCCAGCATCAGCACCGGACGCACGCTGTAGATGGCCGCCTGCGTCCAGTCCGGCTTCACCATCACGCCCGAGATGATGTAGCAGACGTAGACAGAAGACGCGATCAGAAAGACCTTCTCCACGCGCGCATACGTGCCCCGCACCACCAGCATCCACACGCCCGCCGCCGCCGCCGGCACCGTCAGATAGCGGCTGATGCCGAACAGCTCCAGCGAGCTCGCCACGCCCGCGAAGTTCGCCATCACGTTCGTCAGGTTCGTCAGCACGAGCAGCGTCATGATGAAGAACGTGGTCCGCAGCCCGAACTCTTCGCGGATCAGGTCCGACAGGCCCTTGCCCGTCACCGCCCCCATGCGGGCGCACATTTCCTGCGTCACCACCAGCAGCAGCGTGATCGGGGCGAGAGTCCACAGCGGCAGATAGCCGTACTTCGCCCCAGCCTGCGAGTAGGTGAAGATGCCGCCCGCATCATTGTCCACCATCGCCGTGATGAACCCGGGGCCGATGACGGCGAAGAAAACCGCGATGTGGTGCCGCAGGCGCCGCAGCATCAGCGGTTCCTCAGCACGGAGATGATGTCGTCGGCCGTAATCACGCCGGCCAGGCGTTGCTCGTCGTCGATGACGGGCAGCGTGAGCAGGTTGTACTTGTCGAACAGTTCAAGCACGCGCGAAGAGGGCGTCTCCGTCGTCGTCTGGATGATCTCGTCGTCGGGCCGCACCAGTTCGCTGACGCGCTGGGACGGCTTCGCCAGAAACAGCCGCGCGATGGGAATGGCGGCGCGCAGGCGGTCGTCCGTGTCGGTGATGAAAATCGTGGTCAAGGTTTCGGCCAGGTCCTGCCGCGCCCGCAGCGCGTCGATGGCGTCGGCCACCGTCGCTTCCTCGTGCACGGCGACAAACTCCGTGTTCATCAGGCCGCCCGCCGTGTCCTCGTCGTATTCCAGCAGCTCCTCGACTTCCGCCTTGGGAGCGCTCTCCATCTCTTCGAGAATCTCCTCGGTGGTTTCCTCTTCCAGCTCGGCCAGCACGTCGGCCGCTTCGTCCGGCGCCATCTCTTCCAGAATGTCGGCCGCCTTGCCCGCATCCAGCGATTCGATGATGCGCGCCTGCGTCTCGGGATCCATCTCGGACAGGGTCTCGGCGGCCACCTCCGTGTCGATCGCTTCGATGATCGCCTCCCGGTCCTCCGGGCTCAGCTCTTCGACGATGTCGGCCAGGTCGGCCGGGTGCATCTGCTCGAGCGGCTCCATCGAGATGTTCAGCCGCAGCCGCCTCTGCGGGTCCGGCTCCACGATGTTGCACAGGTCCCACCGGATGGAGTTCGGCGGCACCCTCCGCTGCAGGCGGCGGATCCACCGCCGGGGCATCCACCCCTGCAGAAGCCGCCGCAGCACGGCCCGCATCCCGATGTCGACTTCCAGCACATGAAGAACGTCCCCGTCCGCCTCCCGCCGGATTTCGAAAGTAATGTCGGTGACGCGCACCACCTTGCGCCCGCGCGCGTCGATGATCTGCTGGTCGAGCACGTCCCGCACCAGCCGCAGGGCGTACTCGTCGGCGTGGTACGGCACCAGCATCTCGTCCCGCAGCCAGATGCCGTCCAGGCTGATCTCGGCCACCTGGTCATGGCGCACGTAGAGCCACGTGTAGCCTCCGCCGCCCGCCACCAGAAACCGGTCCACGCGCACCGGATGCAGCTTCGGCACCAGCACCGCGTCGCGCACCCGCCCGAGCGGACGCCGCCTCAGGTCATACACTTTCAGCCCCAGCAGTTCAGTCAGATAGAGGATCTCCCCGGTCATGATCCTTCGCTGCCTCCGGGCGCCATTCACAGGATGTCTCAGGCCGCCTTGCTGTGGCAAGCAAGATCCTGCACCGATGGGATGGACACCGCCGCCGGACTCGCGCACATTGGATGCAGGAGCCGTCCCGATGGAACCGACACGGAGAGAATTCGCCGCCGGCTTCGGTGCGGCGCTCGCCCCGCCCCGGCAGGCGCCCGAGCCGTCTTATCTCAGACTCGCCCAGACCGGCGAGCTTGACGCGCGCGCCCGCGCACTGCGCGAAATCTACCGCTCCTGCCGGCTCTGTCCCCGTCAGTGCGGCGTCAACCGCCTGCAGGGAGAAACCGGAGTCTGCCGCCTGCCCGCGCGCGCCAAGGTCTTCTCGGCGCATCCGCACTTCGGGGAGGAGCCTCCCATCACCGGACGCAGCGGCTCCGGCACCGTCTTCTTTTCCCGCTGCAATCTGCTCTGCGTTTTCTGCCAGAACTGGGAGATCAACCACCGCGGCGACGGCTGGTTTTACTCCGACGAAGAGCTCGGCCGCCTTTTCCTTTCCGTCCAGAACATGGGCTGCCACAACCTCAATCTCGTCACGCCCACGCATCTGCTGCCGAACATCATCGGCGCGCTGTCGCATGCCGTGCGCCGCGGATTCCGTCTGCCGCTCGTCTACAATTGCGGCGGATACGAGTCTCTGGAAGCCATCAGACTGCTGGACGGAATCGTGGATATTTATCTTCCGGATTTCAAGTATATGGATGGAAAAATCGCCGCCCGCCTGTCTTCAGGTGCGGCGGATTATCCGGAGCGCGCGGCCGAAGCCGTGACCGAAATGCACCGTCAGACGGGCGTGCTCCAGCTGGACGACCGGGGCGTGGCCCAGCGCGGGCTGCTCATCCGGCATCTCGTGCTCCCGGACAACCTGGCGGGCACGGACCGCTTCGTCAAATGGGTCGCGGAGAATCTCTCCCGCGACACCTGGGTCAACATCATGGGCCAGTACAGGCCGGAATACAAAGCGAAACAGCATCCGCCTCTGGACCGCCGCATCACCCTGGCCGAACACCGCCAGGCCCTGAAATGGGCGCGCGAGGCCGGCCTCGTGCACGTCCTGGCCTGATCACTTCGCCGCCTTCGCGCGGTCCATGTATTTCAGCGTGTTCAGATCCAGCCGGATCCGGTCCCCCGTCTTGATGAACTGCGGCACCATCACTTCCACCCCGTTCTCCAGCCGCGCCGGCTTCCACGTGCTGTCGTTCTGCGCGTGCACCGGCGGCGCCGTGTCGGCGATCTCCACTTCAATGAAGTCCGGCATCTCCACCCCCACCGGCCGTTCGCCCAGAAACTCCACGGCCACGCGCATTTCCGGCAGCAGAAACCGCGCCGCCTCGCCGATCACTTTCTCCGGAACCTCCGCCTGCTCGCCGGTCTCCGGATCCATGAACGTGCAGATCCCCGAATCGCTGTACAGGAAATCCATCGCCTTCTTTTCCAGCGGCAGGTCTTCCACTTTCAGATCGCCCCGCAGGCTCGTCTCCCACGTCGTGCCTGTCGTAAGATTTTTCAGCCGCACATGCGTCACGCCGCCCATCTTGCCCTGCCCGGGATGGTAATCCGCGAGCAGCACCTTGTAAATCTCTCCCTCGTACCGGATGGCCATTCCGTTGCGCAGTTGCGATGCCGCGATCATCGGTCACAGTTCCTTCTGCTCTGGATCTATCACATTGCGGCCGCGGAGGCCATCGTCATCTAATGGAGACATGCCTCTGGAGACTGTGCCCGCATCCCGAGCAGTTCCGCGTGTCGAAACCCGCTTCCGCCGCATCGTCACGCCGTTCCCGGTTCCCGAATCCCTGCCGGTCCTCGACAGGCTCCACCGCACCGAGATCCGCGCCATGCAGGGACAGCCTCCCGTCGTCTGGGACCGCGCGGAGGGCTTCCAGGTCTTCGACCGATGGGGCAACATGTGGCTGGACTGGTCCTCGGGCGTCCTCATCACCAACGCCGGACACGGACGCCGCGAAATCATCGAAGCCATCACCCGCCAGGCGCAGCACGGACTGCTGACCAACTACTGTTTCCCCTCCGAGATCCGCGCGGAGCTGGCCGAAAAGCTCGTATCCCTGCTGCCCCCGCCGCTCGACAAGGTCTTCATCCTCACCACGGGCAGCGAGACCGTGGAGTTCGCCATCAAGATCGCGCGCATGCACGGCCTCAGGACAGGCGGCCGCGGCAAGAACGTCATCGTCTCCTTTGAAAAAGCCTTCCACGGCCGCACCCTCGGCTCGCAGCTCGCCGGCGGCATCCCCGCGCTGAAAGAATGGATCGGCGACCCCGACCCGCGCTTCGTCCAGGTCCCCTTCCCCGACGGCTACTGGACGGAAGACACGAGCTTCGGCCTGTTCGAAAAATCCTTGGCCGACGCCGGCGTGGCCCCGAGCCAGGTCTGCGGCGTGCTCATGGAGACCTATCAGGGCGGCACCGCGGCCTTCGCGCCCGCCGGCTACATCCGCACGCTCCGCGAGTGGTGCACCGGCCAGAAGGCGCTGCTGATTTTCGACGAGGTGCAGGCCGGCTTCGGCCGCACGGGCAGATTCTGGGGTTACGAGCACTATGGCGTCGTGCCCGACCTGACCACATGGGGCAAGGGCATCTCCAGCTCGCTGCCCATCTCCGCTGTCGCCGGCCGCGCCGACCTGATGGACCTGCCCGCGCCCGGCTCGGCGTCTTCCACACACACCGGCAACCCCGTCTGCTGCGCCGCGGCGCTGGCCAACATCGATCTCATTCTGAAAGAAGACCTCGCCGGTCATGCCGCCCGCATGGAGCCGGTCCTGCAGGAAGGGCTGCGGCGCATTCAGGCCGAGTTCCCGCAGGCGGGATTCATCGCCGGGAAAGGCCTCGTCGCCGGGCTTGCGGTCGTGGACCCCAGACACCGCACGCCGGACGGCGCGCTCGCGCACGCCATCGTCTGGCGCTGCGTCGAAAAAGGCCTGCTCATGTTCAACCCTGTCGGCCCCCAGGGCTGCACCATCAAGATCTGCCCGCCTCTGGTCATCACGGAGGACGCCCTGCGCGAAGGCTGCGAGGTTCTGCGCGAGGCGTTCGCCGAGGTGCTGGCGGAGCGTTGAGGAGGATACCCGATGCGCGTGGCGATGATCGGCGGCGGCATGATCGCTCATGACCAGCTTCTGCCGTCCCTCTACCACCTGCAGCGGCTCGGCCGCATCGGCGCCATCGACGTCTGCGCCCGGCGCCGGGAAACGCTTGACGAACTGGCCGCCGCGCCTCTCCTCCAGCGCGCCTTCCCCGGCCAGAAATTCACCCCGCGCCTCGAGCCTTACCCGGAAGTCATCGCCGGACTCGAACCCCGCCAGCTCGTCGTCATCGCGCTGCCGGACCAGCTTCACTATGAAGCCGTGCTCTGCGCCCTGCGCCACGATCAGCACGTGCTCGCCGTCAAGCCCCTCGTGCTCCGGCTGGAAGAGGCCCGCCACATCGAACGGGAAGCCCGCGAGCGCGGGCTGCTCGTCGGCGTCGAGTATCACAAGCGCTTCGACGACCGCTCCCTGCTCGCCCGCCGCCGGTACCGCGAAGGCCTGTTCGGCGAGTTCCGCCTCGGCACGGCCTGCCTGCTCGAAAAGTGGTACTACCGCAATTCCAATTTCCAGAACTGGTTCTCCTGCGAAGCCACCGACGCCTTCACCTACATCGGCTGCCACTACGTGGACCTCGTCGCATTCATCACGGGTCTGAAGCCCGTGGAAGTTTCCGTCTACGGCATCCGCGACCGCTTCCCCAACGGCGTGGAAGGCTGGCTCTGGACCGACGCCCGCGTCCTCTGGTCCAACGGCGCCTGCCTGAACGTGCAGAATGCCATCGGCTTCCCCGACGCCGCGCCCGGCACCAACACGCAGGGGCTCACGATGTACTGCTCCACGGCGGAGCGCGGCGCATGGCTCCGGCACGATGACCAGTACCGCGGAATTCAGTACTGCTATGTGAGAAACCCGGGCGGCCCGGGTTCGACCATGTACGCCGAGCCCTCCACCGACTATCTCCAGTACGTCGACACCGGCGGGCCGGGCCTCGCGCCCGTCGGCTACGGCTACCGGTCGGTGGCCTACATCGTCGAGCGGGCTCTGGAATTGCAGGGCCTCGGACTCGAAGAACGCCGCTCGAAACTGGCCGAATGGGACCGCGCCGGCCTGATGGCGACGCCCGCCAACTCCGCCTACAACGAAGCTGTCATCGAGGCCGCCCGCCGCTCCATCGCCGAAGGCGGGCGCCCCGTCGCGGTGGCGGACGCCTGATTTGCGCAACCTGCACTGCGGCGGCTGTATCTAACAGGACAAGTTCCCTGGGCCTATGCGTACCCTGCTCGTGTCCTGTCTGTTCTGTACCGCCGCCGTCGCCCAACCGCTCTCCATGGCGGGCGTTCTCGTGGACCACGTCACCCGCACCATCCGGCTCGTGGTCGCCGGCGAAGAGACGGCGAGCGCCGGCCGGCCGCGCGTCCGCGAGTTCGACGCCGCCTGGGCCGCTCCCGACGGCAGAACCGCCCTTCTGTCCAAGTCCGGCACCCTGTACCTTGTCCGGCGGCTCGACGGCACGATCCCCGTCTGGCGGGAATTCAGCGGGCAGGCCGCCGCCGTCGGACGCGCCGCCTGGAGCGAAGACGCCTCCTCTCTCGCCCTCTACCTGCCAGGCGAACAGAAGCTCGAACTCTGGAAGAAAACCGCGCAGGGCGAACTGCGCGCCGCCTGGAGCGCCGATCTCGCCGCCATCGGCGAGCGCATCGTCTCCATCGCCGTCGCGCCTGACGCCAGGGAAGCCTTCCTCGCCACCCAGGCCCGCGACTCCGGCACGCTCTGGATCCTCAAGCAGGACCAGCAGCCGCGCATGCTCATGCCGCTCGACCGGGCCGGCGAAATCCAGTGGATCGGCGGCGCCCTCTACGTGGCCGACCGCGGCCGCAACGAAGTGCTCCGCTACACGGGCTGGGACGCCATGCCGAAAGTCGATACCCTCGTCACCGCCGGCCATGGCCTCGCCGACCCCGTCGGCTTCGCGCTGCTCGCCGAAGAGAAGAAACTGCTCGTCGCCAGCGCCGGCACCAGCCAGGTCCTCGTCCTCGATCTCCGCTCGAACCAGCTGCGCGATCCCGTCACCCTCGACGCTCCTCCCGCGAAATTCGAGCGCCTCGGCGCCGCCCCCCTGTTCCTGCTCGACGCCTCCCCCGACTCCCATGCGCGGCTCTTCGACGCCGCCGGCCAGCGCCTTCTCGCCATGACCGCCGCCGCTGCGGATTGATCCCGGCCGGAACATTTTGACACGCTTCTGTTTCTGGCGCGACAATCAGGGCATGGCTCTGTTCCGCGTTCACAAAATGAAGGAGCACGTCCGCCAGAACTTCCGCTGGGCCCCGCACACCAGCGGCCTCGCCTGGTTGAAACCGCGCGATTACGAGCCCGGCGGCGAAGTGGAAGCCGGCGGCTTCTATGACGCCTGGATGCAGCTCCGCGGCTCGGCCTCGCCCCTCGAAGTCGGCGACGTGCTCGAAGCGGAAGACGGCGCGCTGCGCATCTGCAAATACGTCGGCTTTGAAGAAGCCCGCTGGCGCGAGCCCGAGCCCGTGCAGCAGGAGCTCCCCGCCGGGGCTGAAGCCGCCCCCGCTTCCGCCTGACTCCTCCCGCCCGCCGTTGCGCGGCCCGGAGGAATATGCTGGAGGCGGGAGACAAGGCAATGAGAGTTCTTCCTCTGCTTCTTGCTCTGCTCGCCGGCGCAGCCGCGGCCCAGCCCCCCGGGTACCGCCTCGTGTGGGCGGACGAGTTCGACACCCCGGGCCTGCCCGATCCCGTGCGCTGGAATTACGAGCGCGGGATGATCCGCAACAACGAGCTGCAGTTCTACACCGTCGAGCGGCGCGAAAACGCCCGCGTTGAAAACGGCGTCCTCGTCATCGAAGCCCGCCGCGAAGACTGGAGCCAGGACGGCAGGACGGCGCGCTACACCTCCGCCAGCGTCACCACGCAGTGCCGCCAGTACTGGCGCTACGGCCGCATCGAAGTGCGCGCCAAACTGCCCACGGGGCGCGGCACGTGGCCCGCCATCTGGATGCTGGGCCAGAACATCGACAAAGCGGGCTGGCCGAAGTGCGGCGAAATCGACATCATGGAGAACGTCGGCTTCGACCCCGACGTCATCCACGCCAACATCCACACGGAAGCCTACAACCACGTCCGCGGCACCAACAAAGGCAACCGCATCACCGTGAAGGCGCCGTACGAAGACTTCCATGTCTACGCCGTCGACTGGTCTCCGAAACGCATCGCCATGTCCGTGGACGGCAAGACCTATTTCACCTACGAAAACGAAGGAACCGGCGAAGCCGTCTGGCCCTTCGACCAGCCGTTCTACCTGATCCTGAACCTCGCCATCGGCGGCAGCTGGGGCGGACAGAAAGGCGTCGACGACTCGATCTTCCCGCAGCGTTTCGAGATCGACTACGTCCGCGTCTACCAGCTCGACCCGGCGCGGCGTCCGGCGCGCGAACGGTGATGGAATCACGAATCCGCGCCCTGTCTGCGCGCGTCTGATTCAGTGAGCGCGGCGGAAGGGTCGGCGTCGAAGCTGGCGTTCCGCACGCTACAATTGAGTTCTATGGATTCTTCCTCAGGCGGCCACCCGGCGGAGCCGCATTACGCAGGCTTTTACGCCGTGGTGGCGTACATTCCAGAGCCTCTGGGCGGATTCCTGAGCGCGCTCCGTTCGGATCTGGTTCCAGGCTGCACGCTTCGTTCTCACCTCACGATTCTGCCGCCCCGCAGGCTGACCGCACCCCAGGATGCGCTGGTCAGCGAGCTTGCCCGGCTTTCGAAAGAAATCCCCTCCTTCGAGGCGTCTCTGGGCGATGTCGAGGTCTTCGACTCCACCGGCGTGATTTACCTCTCGCTCGCCAGCGGACGGCAGGCAGTCGAGCACGCCCACAGGGTTCTCAATCACGGGCTGTTCTTCGCCGAAGATTTCTTCCCCTTCCATCCCCACGTCACGATCGCCCAGAATCTCGGCGCTCTGCCGTTCAACGAGGTTCTCGCCGAAGCCCGCCGGCGATGGCAGGAGTGCCGCCATCCGCGGCAGTTCGTCGTCGGGGAGCTGACGCTCGTCCGGAACGTTTCGCCCAGCCTTTGGGAAGATCTGGCCACGCACCAGCTCGGCCCGGTCAGTCTTCTCCGAACAGCGTGATCTGACCTTCTTTCCCGGAAGGCCTCCGCGCCCGCCGGCGCGTCGCCCCGATCACCCCCAGCACGGCAGCGCCCGCAAGGCTCTGCCTCGGCGCAAACACCCTCTGCGTGTTGCCGGTCGGATCCGGCGGCGTCACCATCACTCCGGACCCCTCAAGCAGCAGCAGATCATTGGGAATCACGCCCTCCAGCCGGCCTCCGTCCCGGAATCTCAATTCCACCCAAAGCCCCGGGGCTTTCGGCCGCGCAAGAAATTCGCGCCGCTCCTCCCAGATCGAGGGCCCCTCGAACTCGCGCACGAAAGAGACCGTCTTCACCTGCCCGCCCGGCAGCCGCATCACGGTGCCATCGGTGCTCAGCAGCTCCAGCTCGCCCCCCTGCATCAGCGTCTGCGCCTGCACAAAACCGCGGATCCGGGACCGGTCATACCGGTCGACAAGCACTTTTTTTGCGGTGGATCCGCTCAAGCCGGATTGCACTCCCTGGTCGCCGCGGGCGGGCCGCCTTTCGGTGAGCCTTTACTTTCAAAGAATTACGCTGGTATTGTATCATTACACAAATGGCTGCCGAGGAAGGGCTCGCAGGAGCTGTCGAAGCATTCCTCTCCTGCGCCCGCATCGAGAAGGGGCTCTCGGCCCACACGATCGCCGCTTACTCCTTCGATCTGAAGGACTTCCTCGATTTCTGCGCGCGCGCCAGCCTGCCCTGGCCGGTGACTGCCGAACACCTGCGCGCCTACCTCGACCAGATGCAGCAGGCGCGGCTCAGCCCGCGCACCTCCGCGCGGCGGCTCTCCACTCTCCGGCAGTTTTTCCGCTTTCTTCTCCTTGAAGGAAAGATCAGCGAAGACCCGTCCGCGCTTCTGACTGCGCCGAAAACCTGGCGCACCCTGCCCAAATACCTGACCGCAGATCAGGTTGAGGCGCTGCTCGCCGCCCCCGATGATTCGCCCCGCGGGCGTCGCGACCGCGCCATGCTGGAAACGCTGTACGCCACGGGGCTCAGAGTCAGCGAGCTCGTCTCGCTCCGCCTGACTGATGTCAATCTCGACCTCGGCTTCGTGCGCGTCACCGGCAAGGGCGGCAAACAGCGGCTCGTGCCTCTGGGATCCAAAGCCCAGGAGGCGCTGCGGGACTATCTCGCTGCGCCGCGCCCGCAGCTGCTGAAAGGACGGGCCAGTCCGCACCTTTTTGTCACCGCACGGGGCGCCGCCATGACACGCCAGGCCTTCTGGATGCTGTTGCGGCGCTACGGCCGCCAGGCCGGAATCTTTCAGAAACTTTCGCCGCACGTCCTGCGGCACAGCTTTGCCACCCACCTGCTGGAAGGCGGCGCCGGCTTGCGCAGCGTCCAGGCGATGCTGGGCCACGCCGATATTTCCACCACCGAGATTTACACCCATGTCATGCGCACGCGCCTCAGGAGCACCGTGGATGAATTCCATCCGCGCAACTGACTGCGCCGTGCGCACGGAAACGAGGCCGGCACGATGAGCGATTACATGTTCATTCTCGAGAATCACCTCAGCGTCGAGCAGCGCGCCGTGCTCGACCTGGTGCAGCAGGCCGCCGCGGCGGCCAATGTCAGCCTGTTCCTCACGGGCGGCGCCCTGCGCGACATGCTGGGCGGCTTTCCCATCCGCGACCTCGACTTCACCGTCGAAGGCCCGGCGCTGAAGTTCGCCAAGGATCTGGCCAAACAGCATAAGGCTGAAATCGTCGCCGTCGACGATCTGCGCAAGTCCGCCGAACTGCTCTTCCCCTCCGGCGCGCGCTGCGCCATCACCATGGCGCACATCGAGAAATTCTCCAAACCGGGCGCAAAACCCCAGGTGTCGCCCGCCACCATCCACGAGGATCTGCGCTGCCGCGACTTCACCATCAACGCCATCGCCCTCTCTCTCAACCGCGCCTCCCGCGGCCTGCTGATCGATCCCACCAACGGCGCCGGCGACATCGAGCACAGGGAGATCCGCGCCGTCAGCCCCTACGCGCTCTACGACGACCCCGTCCGCCTGCTGCGGCTCATCCGCTTCAAGACGCGCTTCAGCTTCAACGTCGAAGAGAAGACCTGGCAGCAGTTCCTCAACGCCCGCGAGGCCGGCGTGCAGAAACTCATCGCCCCGCGCGCGCTCTTCAAAGAGCTGTACGAGATCACCCAGGAACCCAACCCCGGCGACGTCTTCGCCGCGCTCGATCAGGAAGGGCTGCTCACGCTGTTCTCCCCCGGCCTGAAGGGCCCCAAGGTGAATCTCCCCGCCTTCCAGAAGCTGGCGAAACTCAAGGCGATGATCCCGTTCGGCGCGCCGTTCCACGTCGACTGGTATGCCATCGTCCTGTACTGCCTGACCGAGAAGCTGACGCCGAAAGAGCGCTCGGCCCTCGTGGCCGCCACCCAGATGACGAAGCAGGAGGCCGCACCCTGGCAGAAGCTCGAGGCATCGGCAAAGAAACTCGCCGCAGCGATCAGGAGCCCGAAACTGAAACGCGCTTCGCAGACCTTCGCCGTGCTCTCCAAAGCCCCCGGCGAGCAGGTCCTGCTGCTCGGTCTCACCAGCGAGCACCGCGTCGTGCAGGACCGGATCAGGAACTTCCTCAGCCGCTGCCTCGCCGTGGCCATGGAAGTGACCGATGCCGAGGTCCGGGAAGTGTCCGGGCTCGAGCCGGGCTCGCCCAAATTCCAGAAGGCCAAGGAAGAGCGCATCGCCGCTCATCTCGATGGCCGCGTGCGCAAGCCCGCTCCCCCGCCCGAGCCCGAGCCGCCCCCGGCTCAGCCGCAGCGCTCCCCCATCCTGCGCGGCGCGCGGTTCCGCTGAA
>FWPV01006238.1_pt1 | contig 22967 bp, 19 predicted proteins | sample 2228371 | NCBI WGS metagenome assembly FWPV01 (sample SAMEA103939776, study PRJEB20133) | metagenome | reverse complement strand
CAATTTTCATTCTTACAGGAGGCATGAAATGAATCAAGTCATCATTATCGGAGGTGGTCCGGCGGGTTCGGTCATGGGAAGTTATCTTTCTATGGCTGGTATCAAGAATATCATTCTTGAATCTGCGATCCATCCTCGTCCCCACGTGGGCGAGTCTATGGTAACTTCATCAACACGGGTATACGACGAAATTGGGTTTCTCCCAACGATGGAAAAAGAAGGATTTCCCCACAAATATGGGGCATCCTGGCATGACATTAAAGGGAGAGGCGCTTCTCACATTTGGTTTGATGAATTTCCTCAGGACGGAATCAACCAACCTTATACTTACCATGTAGATCGAGGGAAATTGGATTTATTGTTACTCAAACATGCCGAAAGTCTTGGGAGCGAAATCTACCAGGGGGTAACGGTTAAGCAGGTTTTATTCAACGAACGCGGCTATGCAACCGGGGTACGCGTGAAAATCGCTGATCAAGAAGTTGATTTATCTGCCAGAATGATTGTCGATGCCAGTGGACGAAACACTTTATTGGGAAGGCAGTTAGGAATCAAGAAGAAGGATCCCATATTCAATCAATACGCCGTTCACGCATGGTTTGAAAATGTCAATCGTGGTGACCCGGAAACCGCTGAATTCATTCACATTTACTTCCTCCCTGTAGAGAGAGGATGGGCATGGCAAATTCCAATTACCGATAAGATCACATCCATGGGGATTGTCGCCGAAAAAGAGGTTTTCGTTGAAGCAAAAGGAGATGTGGAGGGATACTTCTACAAGTATGCACACTCCAACGAAGGATTGAAACACGCCTTGTCTGAAGCCAGAAGAATCAACGACTTCAAACAAGAAGGCGATTATTCTTACGCAATGGATAAATTTGTTGGGAATGGTTTTATGTTGATTGGTGATGCGGCACGGTTCGTTGACCCCATCTTTTCTTCCGGTGTCAGCATCGCATTGTATTCAGCAAAATATGGATCTCAGTTTATCCGACAAGCATTCGAAACTGGTGATTTCAGTGAAAGCGCGTTCAAGCCTTATGAAATAAAAATGAGAGCGGGTGTAAGCGTTTGGTACGAGTTCATTCGACTGTATTACAAACTTTTACCTCTTTTTACCCACTTTATTCAATCCAAAAAGTATCGGCTTGAAGTTCTTCGTCTGCTTCAAGGGGAAGTGTATGACCGAAAAGAAGTCCCCGTACTGGCTGCTATGCGTCAGTACATCGAAACGGTTGAAAAAACGGAAAATCACCTGCTCCGATCCAAACTAACCAGCATTCCAATTGATGATTTACCGGAATTTACTCAGTTATCGCAGGATTAAGAGGATCTCTACTGACCAAAAATCTTCTTTACCTAAACGGGATTGCCGCATTTTGCGTGATCCTATTTCATAGCGCTGGTTGGGTAATGACTTCCATGTTCTCATGGAGTAACCGTTACCCAATCAGCATCTTGAGTGAAAACCTTGCAACCAGTCCGGCTTTTTATTTTCTACGGGTGGTTGAACAATTGGTTGTTTTCAGCATACCGGCCTTCATTTTCGTTTCTGGTTACTTTGCCGCATTTATGGCCGGTCGTCAATCCTCTAGGTTCAATTTCAAACAAACCTTTACCCGTATTAAAGGTTTGATCATTCCATACCTGATTTGGTCAATCCTTTTCATGGGCCTGGGTGTGGTTGAGGGAAAAAACTACCTGCCCAGTCGAATTTTGACCAATTTAATAATAGGTTCCACTACTCCGGCATATTATTATGTGCCGCTCATCATTCAGTTATACTTGGTTGCCCCGATTCTAATCCTTGCCGCCAAGAAAAACTGGAAAGTATTGCTCTTAATCACGGGACTAATTCAATTCTTTATCCATTTACCGGTTTCTCTATCGCTTTGGGGAATTGAAGAGAAATTAATCACTTCGCTCCTTCAAATTCCAAAATGGTTTTTCATTACCCGTCTCTTTTGGTTTTCAGCAGGGATTGTGGCGGGATTACATCTCTCAAAATTTAGACCATCCATTCAAAAGAAGAACAAAGTTTTTGGTTTCGCCACCATCTTCTTCTTGATTGTCGGTGTAATCGAGTGGGAATTTTTGAAAGGGCCAATTCAAACCCGGGAAACGATGATTGACTGGTTCTATCAAGTTTTCTTTTTACTTTTTTTCCTAAGTCTGGGTGAGCATAAAAAATTACCTTTTGCTCAGATTCTAAATTTTTTCAGTAGTAAATCATTTGGGATTTATTTAGCTCATGTTCCAGTTATGGAAATTACTGCAAGGAGTACCTATTTGCTTGCGCCTTGGCTACTACCCAATCATCTTCTTTTCTTCGTATTAATGTTGGTTGTAGGTCTCGGAATTCCAGTCTTAGGAATGCAATTTGTTTTTTCTACGAAGTTACGGCCAATCTATGGTTATCTGTTTGGGTAAATGACATTTCATGACAAAAAAATTTTTATTACTGAATGGTTTAGCCATTATCAATGTTGTCATCAATCACTCAATCGGCTGGACTTATGTTGCGATGTTTTGGTGGGTTCATCGGTATACCAACGCAAGTTCACCAGACTTTTTTCAACTTTACTCTGCAACTTACTACTTTCTCAGAGCACTGGAACAATGGATAATTCCCAGTATTCCTGCCTTCTTACTGGTTTCGGGTTTTTTTGCCGCATTCAGTGCTGGTAAAAATAGAACTCTGGGGTTGAATTATGTCATTAGCCGAATCAAATTCTTAGCAATACCATACCTGATATGGTCAACATGGATGATTCTATTCAATGTAATTCAAAACACACGTTATTCAGCAACCCAATTACTGCGTATGTACCTCACTGGTCAGGCAGCTGAGGCTTATTATTTTGTGCCTTTACTTATTTCCCTTTATCTTCTATCCCCTCTATTAATACGTCTGGCAAATTGGAATTGGAAAATCTTCTTAATAATCACGGCTTCTCTTCAAGTTCTCACAAAATTGGCGGATTACCCTGTAATAATTGGAATGAACCTTTCCTTTGCTAACTTATTTGCTTTTGTCAATTCAGGCTGGTTTTTCGTTGGTCATATCTTCTGGTTTTCATTTGGCATTTTGGTTGGGATTCATCAGAATGAGATTAAAGATTATTTCCACAAAATTCGTTGGTCTTTAGTGGGGGTATCAGTGATTCTGTTCTTGGCTGGGATCATAGAATGGGAATGGCTATTAATTCAATCCGGTAAAACCTGGATCGGCCCTCATGAAACGCTTATAGATAATCTTTATTCAATGGCAATCCTTTCGACTTTTATTGGTTTCATTGACGTTCGTTTCCTGATGAGTAAAAAACTTGAAGCATTGGGATCAAAATCGTTTGGGATTTTCCTGGCTCATTCTCTGTTCTTGATTATAGCAGCGCGAGGAGTTTACCACTTTTTCCCGCAATTATTAGGGTTCCCAATCATTTTCTTCATATTTCTGGTGTTTATCGGATTGACAATTCCACTGTTCTTGATGAAATCAACCATCAATTCCTTTTTGAAACCAATCTACACTTATATCTTTGGATAAATGAGGATCAATATGACAAAAGCTTTAGTTACCGGTGGAGCCGGCTTCATTGGATCACACGTTTGTGAGGAATTACTTTCTCGTGATTATCAAGTAATTGTTTTGGATGATCTATCAGGCGGCTTTGTAGATAATATTGTCAACGGGGCAAAATTCATCCAAGGAAGCATAAACGACCAACAATTAATCAGCCATATTTTTACTGAAGAAAAAATTGATTATGTTTATCATCTTGCTGCTTATGCAGCCGAAGGGCTTAGTCATTACATCAAGCATTTTAATTACACAAACAATCTTCTGGGAAGCGTAAATTTGATTAACGCATCCATCAATCACGAAGTCAAATGCTTCGTATTCACCTCTTCCATTGCTGTTTATGGTTCAAGCCCTAAGTTACCTATGAGCGAGGAGGATACTCCACACCCAGAAGACCCCTATGGTATTGCCAAACTTGCAGTTGAGCAGGAATTGCGGGTTAGCCACGAAATTTTTGGATTGAACTACATCATTTTCCGCCCTCATAATGTCTATGGTGAACGACAAAACATAGGTGATCGATACAGAAATGTGGTGGGAATTTTCATGAACCAGATTTTACAAGACAAACCAATGACTATATTTGGGGATGGAAATCAAACCAGAGCCTTTAGTTATATCAGGGACATCGCTCCTCTTATTGCCGAATCTATTGAAATTCCAGCGGCTTATAACCAAGTGTTCAATGTGGGGGCTGATCAACCTTATTCGGTCAACGAACTTGCATTTGCTGTAGCCAAATCAATGGGAGTACCCCCTCAGATTACCTATTTGCCCCCTCGTAACGAGGTTAAAGATGCTTATTCGTCCCATGAAAAAATTGAAAAGATTTTTGGGAAGCGACCAGTCACTTCCCTTGAAGATGGATTAGAGGCAATGGCTGCTTGGGTTAAGCAAGTTGGTTCTCGCCAATCTCAAAAATTTAAGAATATCGAGATCAACAAAAACTTACCTGCAATCTGGCTGGAATAAGATGAGTTACCCTCTGGTTGGCGCCATAATTCTGAACACCAATCGCAAAGAAGATACACTCGCTTGTTTATCATCATTGCAGAAATGTAACTATTCCAACCTTATAATATGGGTGCTTGATAATTTTTCCACTGATGGTTCGGTAGAAGCAATCTACGAACAATTCCCCCAAACCAAAATCATTCAATTAACCGAAAACAAAGGATATGCTGGCAACAACAATGCAGGCATATCTGCTGCTTTGGAAGCCGGCGTTGATTGGATATTTATCTTGAACGAGGACACGATTCTCGATCCAGATGCAATTTCAAGTCTGGTTCGGTTTGGGATGTCGAACAATCAGATCGGGATACTCGGACCGATAGTATATCATTTTGATGAGCCGAATGTGATCCAAAGCGCAGGTGGAAAAATAAACCAAGAATGGCAAGCTGTGCACATCGGTCAAAATGAAGAGGATCGAGAACAGTTCTCTTATCCCATACCAGTTGATTGGATATCTGGTTGTTCCATTATGGTAAGAAGGGATGTGATCGAACAAGTTGGCGGTATAGATGAAAGGTATTTTTACTATTGGGAAGAAACGGAATGGTGTATTCGCGCTCGTAAAGCGGGATGGCAAATTTGGATGGTTCCGGATGCAAAAATTTGGCACAAAGGGGTTCAAAGAAATTACCAACCTTCGCCAAACATAACCTATTATGCAGTTCGAAATCGACTCTTAACCCTTGCCAAACATCAAGCGCCTTTCAGAGATCGCCTTAGGGTTAATTTTTCATTGCTAAAGACTTTATTTGCATGGACAATTCTGCCGAAGTGGAAAAATAAAAAATCTCATCGTAATGCCTTGTTACAAGGAATGATTGACTTTTACTTAAACCATCTCGGAATAAGAAGAAAGATTAAACTCTTTGAATAGTTTTGGTAATTACCCCCCATTATTGTCAAAGTAATCATGAAACAATTACTAGATAATCCACGACGAACCTTAAGAAATTTTGCATTTGCAATCGGGTTGTTGCCTACAACCTCGATTTACACAAAATTCATCATTCTTGGACGCTCCCGCACCGGCAGCAATTTTCTGCGAAGTTTACTCAATTCCCATCCTTCCGTCATGGTTTTAGGAGAAATATTCCGCAACCAAAACACAATTGATTTTGACCACCCTGAATTTCAAACCACCAAGCAGATTATGAAAATTTATCAAAGCAATCCTGAGAAATTTCTTGAGAAAATTGTCTTTCGTAGAATTCCCGCCAAATATCAAGCGCTTGGGTTTAAGCTTTTTTATTATCACGCCAGGGAAAATCCCTTCTCGAGAATTTGGCAAGCTATCAGAGATCAAAAGGAGATTCGCATACTTCATATAAAGAGAAAGAATATACTAAGGACACATCTTTCTCGTGAGAATGCGTTAAAAACCGGGCAGTGGGTGAATACCAATGGTCAAGAAGCTCATCTTCATTCCTATCGTTTAGATTATGATGCTCTTTTGGAAGATTTTATTCAAACGCGTCAATGGGAACAACAAGCCGGTTCGTTTTTTAGTACTCATCCGATGATCGAAATAATTTATGAAGACCTCTCAGAAAACACCCAGGAACAAATCCAAAAAATTCAACATTTTTTGAATTTACCAAAATATCCTTTTCATGCTCAAACACATAAACAAATCCAAAAGCCCCTCTCAGAAATCATCGAAAATTACGAGGAATTAAAGATCAAATTCAAAAATACTGAATGGGCATCTTTTTTTGAGGATTAATTGATTGCAAAGCGAATGAAAATTCTTCTATTGTCAACCTGGTTTCCATATCCCCCCATTCAAGGAAGCAAAATTCGGGCATACAACATAATTCGCAGCCTCAGTCAGGAGCACGAGGTGGCTTTAATCTCTCTCAAGGATATGGATATAAAAGACGAGTGGATCGAACATCTCAATCAATATTGTAAAGAAGTGATTATCGTTGACCATCGTCCATTTCATTACCCAAAAATAAAAAATTGGCTTGGGTTATTTTCAACTTTACCCAGTGCGGTATTTGCCGGATATTCCAAAAAAACCGAAGCCGTTGTCCAACAATTTGCACAGACCTGGAAACCCGATTTGGTTTTTGCCCTCACTTTTGTAACAGCGCCATATGCGTTAAAAATACCAAATACCCTACGGGTTGTGGATATGGACAACTTACTAACCTTGATGCTGTATGATTTATGGATAGATACAAAAGGGCTCATCCAAAAACAGAGACGATATTGGGCATACTTAAAGTTCAAGAATTATGAAAATCAGATCTACCAAAAGTTTGATCTTGCATTGGTTTGTTCAAATCTGGACAAATCCCGTGCTGTTGAGTATATCAATCTTCGAAAAGAGCAGATTATTGCCATACCAAACGGCGTTGAATCAAAATTATCCATTCCTCAAAACACTTCAGATCATAATCACAAATTGATTTTCAACGGATCATTGAGTTATTGGCCAAATTATGATGCAATGAGTTTTTTCCTGTCCGATATTTTTCCCCTAATTCTGGAATATGTTCCTGATTGCGAAATCCTGATTACTGGGCATCATGATAATGTTAATACTACCAGCCTTTCTGACCTTAATGGAAAGGTCACACTAACGGGCTTTGTCGAAGATATTCACACTTTGGTGTCCTCCTGCGCAGCATGCGTGGTGCCCTTGCGACATGGTGCAGGTACTCGGCTAAAAGTGTTAGAAGCCATGTCAGTCGGTACCCCTGTCGTCACTACATCAAAAGGAGCAGAAGGACTTGATGTCAAGCACGGAGAGCATCTATTGGTTGCTAATACGCCACAGGAGTTTGCTTATAACACCATCCAAATCCTGCAAGATCAACTACTAAGAGAGAAGATTATTCACGAAGGGCGAAAACTTGTCGAAGAAGTGTATGATTGGCGTGTTATTGGACAGAAGTTGAATGAGTCTATAAAAACGCTTGCCAAATTAAAATGAAAACCATATTTAATCCTGCTCAATTTTTTAATCCCGGACATCCTTTATTTAAGTGGGTCGCAATCCCAATATTACTGATTCTCATCGCAATTCTCTCCCCAATGCTGGCAACACGCAACCTCTTTGCGTCCTTGATCATTGGAGTTTTTGCAATAATTATCGGCGCATTTATTCTTCTGAAGTGGCCAGGCGCCGGTTTTCCAATTCTTGTCGCGACAAGTCTTATCGTCCCCATCCGTATCAATACAGGTACCCAAACCAGCATCAATAGCGCCATGATCGTTTCGATTGGAATGATAGGATTATGGTTATTCGATATGATTACCAGGCAAAAGCAAATCCTACTGTTGCCGGCCAATGTAATCAAACCATCCATCATGTTCATCGTTATAGCGATTATTGCTTTTCTGTTTGGTCAATTACCATGGTATCCCGGTAGATCGGCATCTCTTTTCTCTCAATTGGGCGGACTGTCGTTGTTTATTCTGCTCACCTTAACTATGATCGTTACAATCCATCGTCTATCGGAAATTAAGTGGTTACAAGCCACTGTTTGGATTTTTATTATTCTGGGGGGAATTTATAATTTCGCCTTTCTTATTCCTCCAATTAGGCCGTATGTCAACCGAATCTTTCAACGAGCGGTTCTGGATAGTTTGTTCTGGCTATGGTTACTGGTCTTAACCTTTGGTCAGGCTTACCTAAATCAAAGCCTTTCTCCAAAAGTTCGGATTATTTTGGGACTGAGTACAATCGCCATTTTTTATAACTTGTTTATTATGAAACAATCCTGGACATCTGGATGGTTTCCTGCTATTGCGGCTGTTTTTAGTGTGGTTCTCTTCACAAAACCCAAAATGGCAATTTCTCTGGTAGGAGTGGCAGGTATTCTATTTCTGATTTCTTCCCAATTCACCAATGAATTGATTATGGGTGGGGACAACGAATATAGTTTGCTCACACGCCTCGAAGCATGGAAAATTCTAGGTGAGATTATTAAAGCTAATCCATTGTTTGGTTTAGGCCCTTCAAATTATTACTTTTTCACACCCTTCTATCGGATATTAGGTTATTCGGTTAGCTTCAATTCACACAATAACTATATCGATATTGTGGCTCAAATTGGTCTTTTAGGACTGATTGCCTATTTTTGGCTCATTTTTGAAATTTTTACATCAGGATGGCGTGCGAGAAAATTAGTAAAAAACCCAAATTTTGAATATGCCTATATTTATTCTGCTTTGGGAGGGGTTATTGGTATTATAGTAGCCGGAATGTTTGGGGACTGGGTGATACCTTTCATTTACAACGTTGGTATGGAAGGATTTAGAGCCAGTGTATTAGGTTGGGTTTTTATGGGCGCCCTGGTGTTCACCGAATTAAAAAAAGACCAAAAACCACAGGCAAATGAATAACTTAACTCCCTTTGTTTCAGTAATAATCGTCTCATACAATGTTGAGAATTACCTAATTAATTGTATCGAGAGATTACTTACCCATAAATGCGATATGCCTTTCGAAATTATCGTTGTAGACAACAACTCCAACGATAACAGCGTGAGTTCGCTCCGGCAAAAATTTCCAGAAATTCCTGTGATCCAATCTGAAAAAAATATAGGTTTTGCAGCGGCTAACAATCTAGGGACAATTTATGCAAACGGACAATACTTTTTATTGCTTAATCCCGACACTCTTGTAGAAGATCATGCCATTGAAGAACTTTTCAATTTCTTATCCTCAAATGAATCGGCAGGAGCAGCGGGTTCTAACCTTAAGAACCCCGACGGTACTTTTCAGATGTCCTGTTATCCATTTCCAACTTTAATGCGGGAATTATGGCGGCTTTTTCACCTTGACAAAATAATTTCATTTGGTCAATATTCGCAAATATCCTGGGATAGAAGAATGCCTCGAAAGTGTGATGTAATCCAGGGAACAAGCCTGATGATTAAAAAAGCGGCTTGGGAATCGCTTGGAGGATTTGACGAAAATTTTTTTATGTACTCTGAAGAGGTTGATTTTTGTTACCGATTAAGCAAAGCAGGTTTCGGATGTTACTGGGTTCCAACCTCAGAAGTGATTCACTATGGAGGTCAAAGCACGAACCAATATGCGAGGGAGATGTTTTTACAACTTTATCGGGCAAAAACTCAATTTTTCAAGAAACACCATGGTGAAGTTGTTGCTGTTTTGTACAAATTCATCTTACTGATCGCATCTCTAATTCGTATTTGTCTTTTCCCCATAATTTTTTGTATACGCCCCCAGCAAGATGTTAAACAGCGGCATATTCGAGAAAACTACAAGTACTTAATAGCATCACTGTCCCGATTATAAATGAACCAAATGAAAATCCTGTTTCTTACCCAAATTGTTCCTTATCCCCCTGATGCCGGTCCACGCATCAAAACCTGGCACGTTCTCAAGTACCTGTCAGAGGTGGGTTATACCATAACGCTGCTTACTTACGTTCGAAAAGAAGAAGAAAAATATCTGCCAATACTCACTCAAATTTGCCAAAAAGTGATATCTGTTCCTCTTCGACGAACAAAATTGCGGGATTTATATTCTTTGATAAAGAGTCAACTCAGAAAAACTCCTTTTCTAATTGAAAGAGACTACCGACGGTCTATGCAAATTGCTTTCAGGAAATTATTGGATGAGGATAAATTTGATGTAATTCACATTGACCAAGTTAATATGGCTCAATTCGTCCTAACCCTGAATGGCAAATATTCGAGTGCAAAGACGATATTTGATGCACATAACGCCACTTGGAAAATCCTTGAGAGAATGCGTCCCAACAAAAATATTTTCTTTAGCTATTTGCTTGCTCAAGAGTCAAAAAAGTTGAGAAATTACGAAAACCAATTGGTTCAAAAAGCAGACCACGTGTTAACTGTAACCGAATTTGACAAAGATTTACTTACGCCCCAACCTGATGATGTGCTAACTAAGTCAAAAATTCATGTAATTCCTATCGCCGTCAACACCCAAGAATTACAACCCATTGAACGAAAACAAAATTCTCATCAAATCTTGACAATCGGATCGCTGAATTATCCTCCAAATGCTGACGGTGTAAGGTGGTTTTTACGGGAAGTTTTTCCATTGATCAAAGAACGAAATCAAAATACAACTTTAGTGGTTGTTGGGAAAAATCCTCCGAAAGATTTTTTTACACTGGCAGCCCCATTTGGAGATCATGTTCGAATAACCGGTTATGTCGAAAATTTAACCCCTTTAATAGAAAACTCAGCGCTGATGGTTGTACCGGTTTTAGCGGGTGGGGGCATGAGGGTAAGAATTTTAGAAGCCTTCGCGAGAGGAATCCCCGTTGTCACAACAACAGTCGGCTTAGAGGGGATTGCTGCTGAAAATGGTAAACATGTAGTGGTCGAGGATGATCCTGTTAAGCTTGCACAAAAAATAGAAAACCTGATAACTAATCCATTCGAACAAAAAAGGTTATCAAATAACGCAAGGGAATTAGTCACAACCTTATTTGATTGGAAATCGGTCCTGAAAGAATTAGACAGGATATATCAATCATAATGAACCCTATGAAAAAAACATTGATTTGGTTAAGTAACGGTAAAAATATATCAAAAATCTTAATTGGGATTATAACCATTTCTACATTGTTACGCATCGGAGCAGCATTGTATCTTGGTAATCAAATCAATGATATGCCTGGCGTATCCGACCAAATCAGTTATCACACGCTTGGCATCCGATTGGCTCAAGGATATGGTTTTACTTTTGACCGCCCATGGTGGCCGGCAACTCAGGCGGGAGAACCAACCGCCCATTGGAGTTATCTTTACACATATTTTGTATCAGCGATTTACTGGCTTCTAGGTCCTCATCCACTCATGGTGCGTCTAATCCAGGCAATGATTATTGGGATTGTACAACCATTGCTAATTTTTACAATTGGAAAGATATCCTTCAATTCTGCCGTTGGCCTTTTTGCTGCTGCAATCACTGCTTTGTATATTTACTTTGTTTATTATTCGGCAACCCTAATGACCGAACCATTTTACATAATCGGTATCTTATCAATCCTGCTCATATCAATCTGGATTACCAAAGACCCCGAAAAGGTTCTACAAGAAAGCCGCAATTTCATTTTTTTTGCTAGTTTATTGGGTATATCAACTTCCTTGACAATCCTTTTGAGACAGGTTTTCATTTTATTTTTACCTTTTCTATACCTATGGTTCTTGATTGTTTTGAGCAAAAGATATTTCTCGCAGACCCTAGGATTGATTGGAATAAATATTTTCATTATTTCTCTATTTATCCTCCCTTTTACAATTTATAACTACGATCGTTTTAATCAGTTCGTTTTACTCAACACAAATGCGGGTTTTGCCTTCTATTGGGCAAATCACCCAATCTATGGTACTCACTTTGAAGGAATATTAAGTCAATCTACTTACTTGGATTTATTACCAAAAGAACTTTACGGGTTAAATGAAGCAGCTCTTGACAAGGAGTTATTGAATCGAGGTCTGCAATTTGTTTTTCAAGATCCGATCCGATATTTTTTACTATCGTTGAGCCGTATTCCCATTTATTTCATGTTTTGGCCGTCGCCCCAATCTTCCTTGTTGAGCAATCTCTCCCGTGTGGGAAGTTTTGGCTTGTTCCTTCCTTTTATGCTGTACGGCTTGTTCACAACTCTTTTCGCCAAGGACAAGAACAAAGTGACCATCTGCTCGCCAATTTTTCTCTTATCTCTATTTATCGTCATTTACAGTCTTATTCATATATTTACTTGGACATTAATTCGTTATCGTTTACCGGTAGATGCGGTTCTGGTCTTGTTCGCTGCAGTTAGCCTATCAAAATTAATCCAAAAATCCCAAAGAGAGAAAGCCATTCATAATTCATGAATATTTTATTTGTCGTCCCTTACACACCCAGCCCGATCCGCGTTAGATCTTTCAATCTAATCAAGTCCTTGTTGAATCTTGGTCACAAGGTCACCCTCTTGTATTTGCTTGAAAAAGGTTTTTCATTAGAAAAGGTGATCGATAATACAAACCTAAAGGCATTCGGTTATAGGTTGCCCACATGGAAATCCATGATTAATTGTGTGGCAGCTCTCCCAACTAATCAACCACTCCAAGCAGTTTATAGTTGGAATCGTGAGTTATCTAAAAATCTTAGAACCATCACCTCTATCCAAAAATTTGACATTATTCACGTAGAACACTTAAGAGGCGCCAAGTATGGGCTTTCAGTTAATCACCGAAAAACTCCAATTATTTGGGACAGTGTAGACTCGATCACCCACTTGTTTCGCCAAACACAAAAAAATCACCCCAAAAAATTCATTCGTTGGTTAATCCAATTCGAATTAAAGCGGACCGAAATATATGAACAATATCTCGCAAAGAAATTCGATAAAATTCTGGTAACCTCGCCAAAAGATCGCGATGAATTTCTTAGACTTTTGCCATCCAGTCCGATTGAGATTATTACCAATGGGGTGGATACCGAGTACTTCTCGCCTCCTTCGGCTGAGAAAAGACTTAAGAACACCATTCTCATCAGCGGCAAAATGAGCTATCATGCTAATGTGGACATGGCATTATTTACGATTAACCAAATACTTCCTCTACTTTGGAATTCAAATCCAGAGATTGAAATATGGGTGGTTGGTAAAGATCCCCCCTCCGCACTTCAACAATTTTCGGTAAATCCGAAGATAAAAATTACCGGCACTGTTCCTGAAGTTCTTCCTTACCTTCAAAAAGCTACCATCGCACTTGCCCCACTTAACTACGGAGCAGGTGTCCAAAACAAGGTTTTAGAAGCAATGGCCTGCGGTATTCCGGTCATTGCTTCCCCCCTGGCCGTCTCTGCCCTAAATGTTGTAGATGGTGTTCAGGTTCTGGTAGCGGAGAATGCTCAACAATACGCCGAATTAATCATGAAAGTGCTTTCTAATCCTGAAATGGGGTTTCAAATCGGTAAAGCCGGCAGAGAGTACGTGGAAAAAGAACATTCATGGAACAAGATTGGTCAAAAACTAGAAACCGTTTATCGCCAGAGTTTAGCATCAAAATTATAAGTAATTTCTATAGAAATTTTATAGAATTTATTAATAAAACCGGTTACAATTTTTCTAAACACGAGGACCAGGGATTGAATTTGGATAAGGATCAAATATGGACTTGAAACCTTACTACGCCCCCTTATTTAAGTGGTGGTGGATGATTTTGGCAGCCTCCTTAATCGCTGCAGCAGCCAGTTTTGTAATTACTCTTGGCCAACCAGCGATGTATCAATCCAGAACAACTCTCATTATCGGACAATCCCTCACCAATCCCAATCCCAACACCTCCCAATTCTTTCTTGAGCAACAATTAGCATCCATTTATGCTGATATGGCTACACGCGAGCCGGTACGAAGAGCGGTTATGGATGCGCTAAATCTCGCTTGGATACCACCATACACTGCTCGCGCTTTGCCTGATACTCAATTGATCGAAATTACGGTCACTGATTCCGACCCAGTTCGCGCTCAGGCAGTAGCATCAGAATTAGCAAAGCAACTCATCAAACGCGGCCCATCTGGAATGCAAGATAATGACCTGGAAAGACAGGCCTTTATTGAGCAGCAATTGACCACTTTAGAAAAAAACATTTCAGACACAACTGCCGAAATCGAAAAACTCCAAGCCGAATTAGGCAGTCTTAATAGTGCCAGCCTGATAACCGAAACCCAGCAAAAAATTAATGCATTGGAAAACAAACTTTCCAGTCTTCAGGAAAATTATGGCCGATTACTGTCCAGCAGTTCTCGGGGAGCATTGAACACCCTTAGTGTAATTGAACCAGCCGAGATCCCTACTAGACCAATTGGACCAAATCGATTGATTACCATTTTGACTTCTGCAATAATCGGATTTGCCCTCGCGGCAGCGAGCGCATTTGTAATCGAATGGATTGACCAAGCCATCCACTCTTCAGAGGAAGTTGATCGTATCTTGCAAAAACCTCATCTTGGAGAGATTCCCCGTTTTCCCAAAGATGTCGAACCACTGAGTTATGTGAATGATGAACCTTTTTCGCCTATCACAGACTCTTTTCGTTCACTCCGCACCAATCTTGAGTTTATCGGGCTTGGAACTACAATCAAAACCTTATTGATTTCAAGCCCCGGCGATTCGGAAGGAAAGACAACTGTTGCGATTAATTTAGCAATTTCATTAGCCAAAGCAAAAAAGAGGGTGATCGTCATTGACGCTGATTTTTATAAATCGGAATTGGACGAAAAATTTCAACTCAAAAACAAAAAAGGATTGGGAGATTTACTGCTGGATGGCAAAATCGGCAAAGAATGTTTGATCCCATTGTTCAAAAACCAAGTGTTCCTTCTCCCCTCAGGAACAACTCCTCCAAATCCATCTGAACTATTAGGATCTCAAGATATGGTTCGTACACTCGAGATGCTCAAAGAAGTTGCAGATGTCATAATTATTGATGGCCCACCTTTTATCATTTCAGATGCTCTTGTCCTTTCTGCCCGAGCTGATGGGGTTCTGGCAGTGGTTAGTTTAGGGAAATCCCGTCGTGATGTGTTGCAAAAAATCAAAAGTCAATTAATTCGCGCTAACGCAAATCTTTTGGGTTATATCCTGAATGGTACTTCTCCAAAAAGTGCATCCTATTATAGCCATTATTACTACGCGGGATTGAAAAAAGAAAACTCTAATGGTAAGGCCTTGGAAAGCCAAGAAACCAGAGCAACCTCGATAAAAAAACCTTAAGAAATACAGGTGAAACCTCTTATTCAACATTCTCGGTTACAAGCAATTTTTCTGGATCGCGATGGGGTAATCATTCACAATCGCGCCACTTACGTACTCCGCTGGGAGGATGTCAAATTCTATTCATCTTCGTTGCGTGCTCTGAAAGCAATCAATTGCCTGCCAAACCGACCAAAGGTTTTCGTAATCACCAATCAATCTGCTATCGGTCGTAGGCTAATGACCTTAGAAGATTATCGAGAAATTGACTACAAAATTAAAAAAGTCATTTTCGAATATGGCGGGGTTGTAGATCACGTTTTCTTCTGTCCGCACGCCCCCGAAGAAAACTGTGATTGTAGAAAACCCAAACCGGGTATGATACTCAGTGCAGCAACACAATTCAAGATTGAGCTGAAAAATACAATACTCATCGGTGATGCTCAATCGGATATTGAAGCCGGTTATGCGGCTGGGATTCCTCATTTATTTTTAGTCAACACTGGAAGAGGCAAAAAACAGCTCGAATCTGCCAAAAATCTACCTTATTTCAAGCATATTCATGTCTATAAAAATTTATTGGAGATAATCAACACAATTTTCTAAATCATTTTCATGTTCACTATCCCAAAACGCGATTTGTAAGAAATAAATCGCGTTTTTTTGTTTTAGTTATAATGGTGATATAATATTACACGTAATCACATTACAAGGAGACGAATTCAATGAATCAACCAAACCAAGATCAATTCCAAGGAAATCAAAGGAATCCTGAAGCGGAAACACCTAAACCAAACAAGCAATCTGGAGATCCGTTGCGTGAGGCTTGGAAACAGGTTGAAAATATTGGTCAAACTCTTGGAGAAGCGTTACAGTCAAGGGGTAATGTTGTCATGGTGAGAGTCAACGATGAAACATTGAAACACTTGGATATGTTAGTCGAATCTGAAATTGTAAAAAGCCGCTCAGAGGCTGCAGCCTTGCTTATCAATGAAGGGATAAAACACAACGCAGAATTGTTTTTTCATATTCAACAGGTAACTGATCAAATCATTCATTTGCGGAATCAATTAAAAAAATCGATATTTAATGATACTTCCTCGAATGATTAAAGTGGATCATTGATTTGTAAATTGAACGTACAACAATCAACAAACACGTAATTATTGCATGACCCGCTTATCGCTCCGATTATGCGAATAATTCTTCAACAATGCATTAATACTTTCTTTACAAAGTTGACATATAATTCCTCTTCAGAGGTTGTCATATGTCTCTTCGAAAAGGATTAATTCTTGGTTTATTAGTAATTTTTCTATGCTGCCTCAGTGCGTTTTTCGGAGCAATAGGTGGGGCTGTTTTTGTTCTTAATCAAACCTCAAAGACCAATTCACCCTCATCCTCATTTATTGCCACACAAATCCCAACCATACCGATCTTAAATTATTCTCAATCTGATATTCAAACCGACATTACACGAGCGGTGGAAAAAGTTTCCCCCGCCGTCGTGACAGTTGTAGGTACAATTCCCGGTCAGATGACGATCTTTGGAAAAACGCCAGATGAAACGGTTAGCGGTAGTGGTGTGATCATTTCCGAATTGGGTCATATTGTAACCAATTACCATGTTATTGAAAGCGCCAGCGATATTTCTGTAATTCTATCGAATGGCGAACAAGCAAAAGCCAGTCTAATCAATGCTGATATTTACGCAGATCTCGCAGTGATAAAAGTCGAGGGCAAAATGCCGTCCGTTGCTGTATTTGGTGATTCTGATCGACTCAATCCTGGCGAAACAGCAATCGCAATTGGATCACCCCTCGGCGAGTTTCGGAACACAGTCACAGTTGGAGTAATCAGCGCTACCGGCCGAGTGTTGAACACTGGCAAAGGTTATGCAATGGAAGATCTGATTCAAACTGATGCAGCCATAAATCAAGGTAATTCAGGTGGCCCATTGGTAAATCTCAACGGGGAAATTATTGGAATTAATACATTGATTGTACGGGGTGGGATGGGTACGACTGCGGTTGCAGAAGGTTTAGGCTTCGCTATTCCTTCCAATACCGTTCGATTAATTAGCGAACAAATCATTACAAAAGGCTTTTTTGCTCGACCTTATTTGGGGATAACCTGGCAGGGTATCAATCCAACGATTGCACGCAGGTACCAATTACCGGTTGAATGGGGCGCTTACGTTACCGATGTAGAACCCGGCAGCCCGGCCGATCGTAGCGGCATCAAAAAAGGGGATATCATCGTACAAATTGGAAACATGGAGATCAATCAACAACGATCTTACCTGAATGCTCTGTTTGCTCAACAACCCGGTGATACAGTAAGCATAAAGATTTATCGCCAAAATACAACTTTAGAATTGAACGTAACCCTTGGCACCTCCCGTTAACCCACAAATTTACCGCCGAGGTACAATTCAATCATGAAATTGAGTGCCGCGACGGATTGGTTAAGATATTTTTCAGGGTTATTCGTTGCCATTTTTTGTATTTTATCTCTCACAGATATTGCTTTACCTGAAGTTAATACAGACCATATAATAATAAATCCAAGTCATCTTACTATACATGCCCCTACCGAATACCGGAATGACCTGGAAGTCAAGGCACTTAATTCTAATAAAATTTTTCAGAGCAATCCCTCTATCACGATCACACCAATAATTCGGCTGGATAAAATTCAAATTGGGTTGATTCAAAATTTCTCAGTAAGAAATCATCAACTTTTCTTATTAGGTTCATATGGTCTTGCGATAGTTGATCTGAATCAAAAAGAAACCCAGATCAAAAAATTCAATTACACACCAGTAGGAATTGACAACAGTTCTCGAATCTGGTTTATTACGAACAATTCTGATTCGATTTTTCAATGGGACGGACAATCCACAACCGAGTACGGCAAAGCTCAAGGTTGGATACTCCCCTTAAATTTATTTAATTCACCCCTGCCCACCCAAAATCCATCTTTTATAACGGATGATCATATTATCTGGTTAGCAACTTCTAAGGACATTCGTTTTTTCAATGGGAGACTCTGGCGAATCTTTACCGCCTCAGAGATAGGCATAAGACTACCCTACAAATCCGGAATTGAATCTGCCTTTACTATAAACCGTAATCCTGCAACGAGAGATATTTGGGTCGGGGCATGTTACTGGCAAGGGACTCAATGGATTGGCGGTTCAGCCCCCTATCAATTTGATGGAAACACTTGGAAAAGGGGTAGTTTTCCAGAGGAAAACATATGTGTGACGAGTATTGTCTTCACTTCTGATGGAAGCGGTTACCTGATCACTCCCGATCGCCTTTGGAAATATAACGGTAAAGAATGGATGGAAATATCTTTGTCCTTTATACAAAATTTACCCCAAAACACCACATACCAGATACGCCATTTTGGGTTGGACAATTTTGAAACACCTTGGTTAGTGGTTCATTTTGTCAATCTCAATGGACTTATCACTCGGTATGAATTACTTCAATTTGAAAAAAATATTCTTAATCCGGTTTCAACTTTTGAGGGGTTTGCTACCCCACAAATCTACCACACCTCAACAGGGGCTACCATATCAATAAGGAATAATCAAATTTTTCAACTTTCCCATACAGGTTGGATAAAGCTAACTGAGCAAAAATTTGACTTATCAGCCCAGGATAATTATGGAAATATCTGGTTAATTTCGGAAACAAAGAACAGACCCCTATTATGGAAATTGCAGGATCAAAGGGCAAATATTCAAGGGATGAATCAATAATTCAGTATCCGAGTATAATCAAAAATAATCTAACAATATTTTGGTAAATCTTAAGGCAATATGGAAGCGCTGCTTCTCAAGATCCGCAACAATTTACGCGTGCACCGTCAAAACATAAAATCCCGACAAAACAGGGAATGGCGAAATGTTCTGATTCTCATCCTCGTCACATCAATGGGGTTACTGCTCCTGTACCCATTCATACAAACATGGCGGTCACACAATCTGTTTCTGATTTTCCTGTTTTCGCCGATTCTTTTCCTGCAAGGGCTTAACAAATTTTTCGATGGACTTCCACAAAAAAATATTTTAGTATTAGCATTTTCATTGGTTTTTACCGCGCTTTCCGCCTTTGTTTGGTTCATAAACCCCAGCTTTACACCTGCAATTTTTCCACATTCAGCTTGGAGTTCTTTGCTTGCAATACTACTGGCGTGGGTCATCTTGGCTTGGATCTTCGAAAAGAATATCCCCCAATCTCGAAGATATAGCCTTTTGCCTTCTTATCCTTTTATTCATATCGCTTCAGGTGCTTTTATGGGGATTGGAATGGCTCTTCACGCACTATTGGTGGCACGATTTCTACCAAACTTTAACCTTCCATTACCCACGTTAAATACAGAAAAAACCGTTTGGTTATTCGGCTTGTTTGCTGGTTTGATCATACCTTCTGAGGAATTATTTTTTAGGGGCAGATTATTTTCTCTTTTATTTGACAGCAAAACCTTTCCATTAAGCAAAACAATTCTTTGGATTAGTCTGCTGAACCTGATTGTTTACATCCCACCTATTATTTATTTATCCAGCAGTATAAATACTTTGTCTATGGGGATTATTACTTTTATTTACAAATTTATCCTTTCTGCTGTAAGTGTTTATATCATTTATCGGTGGCGGAATATGTACGTATGTTTTGCCGCGAATTTAGCTTTTTCTATGGTGATGATTCAACCTTTCTACCTATGAACATTGCTAATAATCATTCCTCACTCCAAAGAAACATTCGCCACGGTGTTCGTCCTCGTGATATTGCATTATTATTTGTTTCATTTATCAATGTGGCAATTATTGGTGTTTATCACTTAAGCCTTACAGAAAATCTTATTAATTCTTCATTTTCTCATTTAATCTCTCTGCTCCCTGTTATTTCGATGTCTTATTTCTTTGGTGTCGTTGCGGGATTAATAGGAGCAACAATTTTTAGCAGTTTATTCTTGCTAGAAATTCCTTTTGTTATACAACGATATGGTTACTCTATTGAATCAATAGAGCGCGTGGGGATAAGTCTTCTATTATTCATAGCCGCGTTGGTTATTGGAGATTTATCCAATTCGGTTCGGCAAAGAACATCTCTCAAGATCGCCATAAGAACTCGCGAAACCCTCTTGAGCAAAACTCTCAATTTAGAAGAGATTACTCGCATAGTCATTGATGAAGTCCATCAAATAATTCGCGTGCAGCAAGTATGCCTAATACTACAAAACCCCATTACAAAACAATGGCAAATTTACACATTCAACGGCCGGGCAGCTCTCCGAACCCCCTCCGAAACCGACTATCCAACTCTCGGTAGTTACATCTTGTCTCAAAACGAATCATTTTGGATGAACAACCTAGATGACCCCAACTCAATTTTGATAGAAAACCTTCCCCCACCCCACACGATCACATCCATACTGAGCCGAATTTTGTTTCACTCAAACGGCAATGAGATGGGTCGTATCATCTTAATCAATAAAAAAACCGGCTATTTTTATGAACAAGACATTGAGAGACTGACTGAATTTGTTTCCGCTGTTGAAAAGGCCATTGAGCAGGCATATCGTTATACTCGTACCGACTATGCTTTGGAACGGCAAATATCACAACTATCAACCATCCAACGCACCAGTCAGGTCCTCAATACCTTGTTGGATGCCGAAAAAGTTGTTGAGTTGACTCTTTCGACTGCTCTGGATATTACTCAGGCAGACGCTGGAGTTATTCTTGTCAATGACGGAAATGAAATGGTAATCAAGAGAGTCATTGGGACCGAAATTGACCCTGACCGTACCAACCAAATTCTGGCTGAAGCGATTTCCACTTCTCGTGTGGAACAAAATCTCAGGATTGAATTGTCTTTCCCATTTATTTTTAAGGACTCCGCATCACAATTGGCTTGTTACATTTTACACGGGAAATCCTTGCTCGGGATTATCATCACCGAAAGCAGCCGTGTCGATGCTTTTGACCGTACCAGTCAGTGGATTCTTTCTTTGTTGTCAGATCATGCGGCAACATCGCTAACGAATGTGCGCCTATTCCAGGAAATTTACAAAGAAAAACAGCAAACCAGTCTCATCATCGCATCCGTTACTGATGGATTAATTACCATTAATCGAAATGGAAATATCCTTTCGGCTAACCCGGCAGCAACAGAGCAAATTGGATTACCAGAAAGCGCAATTATTGGGGCAAACTTTTGCGAAACTTTTGGATTTTCTCATGAAAATTGTGTAATTTTTTTCAATAAATTAAATGAGGCTTGGGAAAAAAGATTGCCATTTAGCATGGAAACAATCCCGATTCAACCTCAAACTTCAAAACGTCGCATTGTGAACCTCTCCGCAGCCCCGGTTTTTGAAGAAAACCAAACACCATCGCGTGCTGTTGTTCTTCTGCGAGACGTAACCGAACGAGAAGAATTGAACCGGCTTCAAGAAGAGATGATTTCATCAATTTCCCACGAAATGCGTACCCCCCTTACAAAAATACAATCCATTAGTGAATTGATTGCAAACACATTAGCAAAGAATGAACCTTTGCCGGATCGAAAGTTTTTGGATACCCTGTCAACGGAGAGCCAGCGCTTATCTCAATTTCTTGATCGAATTTTGGATGTACATCAACTTGAGACACATCAATTCAAAGTTGAGTTGCGTCCATTGCCATTAACATTTATCATCGAAAACTTAGTAGAAGAATGGCGAATTATTGCCCCAAAGCGTCGCATAGAAATCAGCGTACCCTCAAAACCCGTTTGGGTTATGGCGGATGAGAACGCCCTGAACTCTATCTTAAACAATTTATTGGATAATGCCATCAAGTATTCGCCCGATCACAGTGAGATCCATGTCAATCTCACTATCGCGGACAATTATACAGCCGAGATCTGTGTTATCGATCACGGCCCCGGAATAGAACCCGAAAAACAGCACTTAATCTTCAACCGCTTTTATCGCGCCACGGGTGGCGATTCTCAACTTGTGTATGGGCATGGCATCGGTTTGTATCTCGCCAAAATGTTGACCGAGTCGCTCGGTGGAAAAATTGACGTAGAAAGCACACCCGGACAAGGAAGTCGTTTTCGAATCACATTACCTATTATGGAGCCTTCCAATGAAACCGAAAATCGTTATGATTGATGATGACGAAACACTATGCGAACTTGTAAAGGTAAACTTATCACCCCGCGGCTATGAAGTCATTGGCGTAAATGATAGCAATGAAGCAATTCTTGCCGTGCAAAAAAATCGGCCTGATCTGATTATTTTAGATATTATGATGCCGGGGCAGGATGGCTATGAAGTATGCAAACGGTTAAGAAAAATTACTGAGGCACCAATTTTATTTCTAACTGCCAAAGGTCGCGAACAAGATCTCATTAAGGGATTTGAGGTTGGCGGGGATGATTATGTTCGAAAACCCTTTAGTCTCCGCGAATTGGAGGCGAGAATTTCTGCGCTCATCAAGCGGAGCAAGAAAACCTCAGCCAGCCCTGATGATGCAATCCTGGAGTATGACGATGGATTCTTGAGGGTAAACCTTGAAACCAAGCACGTCTATCGGGACGGTAAAATGCTCCATCTCACCCCTACCGAATATCGTTTGTTGGCATGCCTGGTT
>FWPV01006235.1_pt1 | contig 22970 bp, 20 predicted proteins | sample 2228371 | NCBI WGS metagenome assembly FWPV01 (sample SAMEA103939776, study PRJEB20133) | metagenome | reverse complement strand
AGAACTTTTTCAAGTTGGGTACCCAAAAGATCTCTCCTGGAGAGATCTTTTTAGAGTAGGTACCATGTCCTGATACTGTACACGGCGTTGACATTTTTTCTTTTTCCCTTAATATTGAGGATGAATTTTTATCTCATCCTTCAGATTCTCATTTTAATCATTGCGGTGATTATTGGTCTGAGAAACGCCTGGTTGGGGATGAGCCGGGCGGGGATGTGGACATTCCCTAAAAAGAGACATCAAATCCTGGGTTCGCTCTTCTTCCTCCTCGTCACTTCTAATCTCATCTTCGCCTTATCCCTATCTTCCCTTTGGCGAATCAATCGGATAAGAATCCCGGGTTATCTGGGTCTCTCCTGGCTAATTTTTATCTTATCACTATTTGGGACCATCTTAGGCATAATCCGGAGCCGGAAAAAGAGAATCATCACCCGATACCAAACGATCGAGACATCCATCCTCTCTCTCCACCCTTGGCCTCTAATTTTAGCCGTCGGGCTCATCTTCGCCCAAATTTTTAATCTCCTAAACCGCCTCCTCTTTCCACTTCGTTAAACTCCTTCCCACCTCTTTAAACCGACCTCTTCCCCTTCTAAGACCCCATAAGTAAAGTGGTGAAGCCAGTCCCCGGTATTCAAATAATAACCGTCGCCAACCTTCTCCAAACAAGGTGTGTGGATATGACCGAGCGCGACGAGAAAAAAACCTCCCCTTATCTTCTCAGTCGCAAAATCAATAAATCTCTTCTCTAAGTGGTGGACCCAAGCCGGACCACCGGAGATGGAGATGAAGTTTTTTGCCAAAGGAAGACCAAAATTAGGGTGGAGGAGGGAGAAGAGAAGACGGGTAAGAGGAAAACGGTAGGCGAAACGGGAGAAGGTGGTGAGGAGGGAGTCGTCCAAAAAATCACCGTGGGTCAGAAAGACCATCTTCCCGTTAAGGGAAGTTGCGATTTCCCTCCGGACGATAACCCCCAATCTCTCTAAGAAACTCCCGGCGGTCCAGTCGTGATTTCCGGGAAGGAAATAGACCTCAATTCCCCTCTCTTTCAATTCCCGGAGGCGAAAGAAGAACGGAAAATAGTCTTTTGGGATTACCGTCCTATACTCCCACCAGAAGTCAAAGAGGTCACCGATGATAAAGAGGCCCTTCGCCTCCTCCTTAATTGAGGAGAGGAAAGAGAGAATTGCTCCCCCTGCCTGACCCTTCCTTCCCAAATGAATATCGGAAATGAAATAATACTTCCTACTCAATTTCTTTCCGAAAGAAATCTCTCTATCCGCTCAAGATTCTTCTTCACCGGTAAGGCGGTATTCAGAATTAGCAACCGATTTCTCTTTTTTCGGAAATAGAGACGAAACTTGCTTCTCATCTTTTGGTAGATGGCAAATGAGGCGTCCGAGTATTTTCTCTCCTTTTTGAGTCGGGAAAGAATCAATCTCTGGGGAGAAAAGCAGAGAATCCAGAAGAGGCTTTTTTTCGGGAATTCCTTTTTAAACACCGCGCGATAGGAAAAATGAGAAAATGTGGCATCAAGAAAGAGGCTTATCTGATGTTTGAAATATCTCTTCCCCTTCTTTAAGAGACTGGTATAAGTCTTTTCGGTAATCTCTTTCTTATATATCCCCTTTTCATAATCGGCCGGGAAGTGCCCTTCGGGTGGAAGGCCCAAGAGGTCCTTTCTCAATAAATCACTACTCAAAATAATCCCCTCCCTCCTTGCCCGGAGTTTTTCGCTGAGGAAGGTCTTCCCCGAACCCGGTGGACCAAAGAAGACCAAGACCATTGGCTTCTCCCAAAAAGAATTAGCATAGCGGCGGCTCAGGTAAAAATATCTCTTCGCCACCTCCTTAGCGATTAACCGCTCTTTTTGGGGAATTGACTTGTCTTCAATCTTAAAACTCTCAACCTTCCCCCGGACGAACGCCCGATAAGCCTTATAGAAAGAGAGGAGTGCTAAGAGAGAATAATCTCTCGTTATCGCCAAGTATTTATCCAAGAAGTAGTCCGCAAGGTCAAAGCGCTGGTGAAAATCTAAGTCCATCAAAAAGAAGGCGATCTCCGAGGCGGTATCCGAACAACTAAAACGGGGATTGAACTCAATACAATCAAAGATATAAATCTTATCGGTGATGAAGATATTCTGGGAATGGAGGTCACCGTGACAATACTTTATCTTCTTCGCCTTTATTCTTTTTTCGAACTTCTCCTTCTCTCTTATTATAAACGAGCGAATCCTCTCTTTGATGAGAAAGAAGGTCTTTCGGGAGATTGTCTCGCCAATAAACCTTTCCGTCTGAGTAAAGTTCTCCTCCCAATTGAAACTTATCGTCTCAATCTCTCCGTATCGCTCCGTTTCTCTCGTCTGAATTAATCGGTTATGAAAGCCCCCGATTATTTTGGCAATCTCCTTAATCTGGGAGAAATTGACCTTCCCCCTTTTTAAGAATTGCGTCATCAAACTCTCTTGGGGAAGTTCTTTCATCTTCACCGCATAGTCAATCGCCTCCCCTTCTCTTTTTTTCTCTTCAATCAGAGAAAGGTCCGGTTTAATCTTCACAACCCCGAGGTAGATTTCTGGGGAGAGCCTTTGGTTCAATTCTAACTCCTTATAACAATACGCTCGCCTCTTCTCCTTCGTTGTGTAGTCTAAGAAACCGAAATCAACCGGCTTCTTTATCTTATAGGCGAACTCCCCCGTGAGCAAAACCCAAGAAGTATGGGTCTGGAGAATCTTCTTCGCCTTTAGGCGCTGTGCCAAAATCTTAACCTCTTCAAAATCCATCTAAATCCTCTTCCCCTTAAACCAGAAAAAGGTTAAGAGAGAAACGAAGATGAGACCGATGGCGGTGAGGAGAGAGCCAATTTGATAGGACCTTGAATGGTAGAAGAAGACGACCTCGTGCTTTCCCTTTGGCGCGTAAACCGCCCGGAAGGTATGATAGGCACGATAGACCTTTACTTTCTCGCCGTCAATCTTCGCTTGCCAATCGGGATGGTAGTTCTCGCTGAGAACCAAAAATGCCGGTCGGTTTGTCTCAATTAAAACCGAAATTTGGTTTGGACTGTACTCCTCAATCTTTGCCTCTCCAATAAGAGGCGTCTCTAATTTGGGAAAGGAGACCTCCTCTTCCAGTAAGACCTTTTCCCTTGGGTCAAAGTCCCCTTTCAAACGATTTAAGACCGAATCTTTATTCGGTAAGACCTCATAATCGGGAACTAAAAACGCCCGCGGTAAGAAACGCCTATTCCGATAAATCAGATTCTTCCTTCCGGTAAAGACCAACTCGTAATTGGGTTGGGAGAAGAAACTTCTTAGATTTTGGATATAAACCTGACTCGCCGGGTCATAATTTCTGATATCCTCCGGAAGGTGAACACTTATGAGATACTTAACATTCAACAAGTCTAAAAAATTCTGGTGAAAGAGATTGGTCGGTTGAAACATCACCGTCTTTTCCGAGCCGATAAACTCCTGATAACTCTGCAAAGGGTTCGGGTGATAGCCCCCAACCGAATGGATATCATAGAACATAAGAATCCCATCATTGGCGCGTTCGTAATGAAGGGGATAGACCCGATAGAGTTCTTTATCCGAAACTAAAAACTTGACCACCTCATCCGGTGCGTAAAGCTCTTCGGGAGGCCCGATTGGCTTCATAAACTTCTTCCCAATTGACCAAGAGTCAAAAAGAAGAATAACGCCAAGGAGAAGACCGATTGGCAAAATTGACCTTTCTCTTTTCTTGGCCAGAGAAAAGATAAAGTATGAATAGAGGACCAAGAGAAAGATATTAACTCCGAAGCGGCTTTGAAAAGATGGGTAGTTCTCAAAGAGCCTTCTAATCTTCTCCTCACTCGCTGGCCCGGGATTTGTCCCTTTGATATAAGATTGGAAGAGAGAAAGGAGACTGTCCTTTAATAAAAAAGTGAGCAAGAAGAGAACTCCAGCGACAATTAAGAAATAAAGGAGGTAATCTCGCAACCGACGCATCTTCTCTTTATCGCCCCTAAGGGCTAAGACCTCCTCCAGCCCAAAGGCGCCCAAGGCGACTAAACTAAAAGAGACCAGATAGAAAGCCTGGGATGGAGCCCGAAACTTACTTATTCCGGGAAGGTGATAAAAGAGTCGGAAGAAGGGGGTCTTCCCACCAAAAGAGAAGAGTAAAGCGATAACCCCCAAAAAGAGAAAGTATTTCGTCCATCCGCTCTTAAAGGCAAACAAGATAGCGATGCCACAAAGGAGGAGAGGCAAGACACCTAAGTATTCGCTATGCAACTTAAAGTAATTCTCACCCCAGTAAGAATCTAAAATTCCCGAGAAGTTTGGCACCAACAAGTCAAAGACCTCTAAGGGTGGCAAAGCCCAAGATGTGGCGAAGGCATAACCCTTCTCCTGCCCCCGGGCGGCAAACGGGAGATTAGAATAGACCGGTAGGTATTGGATTGAGATTAAGAGAGCCATAACCAAAAGACCGACTAAATAGAAGAGAACAAGTCTTAAAGTTCCACCCACTCCATTCTCCTTCCTCTCCCTAATCAACTGGAATAAGAAGTAGAAACCGGAGGCGATAATCCCATAATAAATCAACTGGAAGTGGCAGGCTAAGAAACAGAAGGCAAATAGAGAGCCCAAGAGAACAAAGTAAAAGAGTTTCTTTTTCCTCACCCCCCGAGAGAGTAAAAGCAAAATCCAAGGGAAGGCGCTAGCGGAACCTAAGCGTCCAGCGTGACCGGCATAGGTCGTCGTGACAAGACTCCCAGCGAACATATAGACCAAGCCACCGAAAAGACTTGAAAAATGAGTTAAATTTAACTCCCTCAGGTAGAGATAAGTCCCCAGCCCCGCCAAAAAGACAAAAACCAAAAAGAGATAGACAAACACGAGATGGGGTGAGATGAAGAGCCGGAATAAAGTTGCGGGTGAGAATAGGTCACCAAAGAAGGCGGCAACCGTCGGCACACCACCAAAGATGTGAGGATGCCAAAAGGCGATACCCCCTCTTTTATTGATCTGCTCGACCATAAAGCGCCAAGATGGAAAACTACCTAAGAGCCAGTCTGAACCCGCCAGCATCCTCCCCGGTGAGAGATACTCAAAGAAATAGACGACCGCTAATAAGAGAAAGAAAATTCCGATAACCCGCCCGGGCTTCTTAATGCCCAGAATCTTCTCTCTCTTTTCTTCTTCCCTCTTCACTTTCTTTCCCATAGAACTCCTCCCTTTTACCTTTCAATAGTTGCCAAAACTCCTTCGGTCTCAACAAAATCGCAATCGTGAGTATAGCCACCTCGCCCAAAGTTGTCCAGAGCCGACCGATTAAAGAGAGCAAAGCCGCGACCGGGGTGGGCAAAAAGAATTTTAAGAAAAAGGTCAAAATCCCCTCCCGAAACCCAAAACCCCCAGGGACGAAGAGAATTAAAAAACTCAAAACCCAAGCGATTGAGAAACTACCAACCACCCCAAAGAAATTGGTGAAAGGAACCGGATAAATTGAGCGAACCAAAAAGAAGAAACCCGTGGTGTGGACAAACCAGGAGAGAAGATAGAGAAGATAAACGAGAATAATCTTCGCTAACTTTAGCTCTGGGCAAGTGACCGGTCTTTTCAAAATCTTTCCCCCGAAAATAATTGCCTTCTTCAAAACCCTTGGGTGAAGGAAAAAGAGGCTTAGGGGAATAAACAAAAAAGAGAGAAAAAACCGAGGCGGGAGGTGGGTGCGGATATTTAAGTTAGCGAGAAAGATGAGGAAAAGAACCGAAGCGGCTAAGGAGAGGCTTAGGGTCTCAACGAGGACAGAAGCGGAAGTCGTAACCTCACTTATCCCTTCCTCCTTGGCCAAAAGAACCCTCCCCCCCACTGACCAGACCTTGCCGGGGATATACTTCCCCATCTGAGCGATACCGATAACTCGGAGAGCCGACAAAAAACGAATCCTTTCCCCAAAAATCCGTAAATTCGCCCACCAAGCCAAATTCCCCAAAAGAGAACTACCCAAGAGAAAAAAGAGTGAGAGGGAAAAAAACCCGACTTGGAGTCTCACCTTCCCTGGTGGGAGCCTTGACCAATTAACCGCCACCGAATGGATTAAGAAGAGAAAGATAAGAAAGATGAGCACCCCAATTAAAATCCTCTTTAGCAGAATTCCCCCTTATTTGATTGAACGGCAAGAAGGAAGCGGGCGAGAAAATCTTCCCAATTATACCTCCTTTGAATCTCAAACCCTGCCTTCCTCCCCATCTCTAAGCGAACCTTCTCGCCTCGGAGTAGATAGAGGACCTTCTCCGCCAAATCGGTCGCCGAAGGAAGGGTGAAGAGACCAAACTCGCCTTCTCTTATTATCTCCTCCGGTCCTCCTTCCCGCACACTGATTACCGGTTTACCAAAAGAGAGCGCCTCCAAAACACTCAGACCGAATGGCTCATTTTTCGCTAAGTGGATATAAATATCCGCGAGAGAATAAAAGATCGGCAATCTCTCTTCTTCCACATAACCCACAAATCTAACAAAATCTTCCAAATTCCGCTCTTTCGCTAATCGTCGGAGATTCTTCTCTTCTGGTCCGGTGCCGATAATTAATGCCTTCACATTCGGGAAGTCCCTCACAATCAAAGGAAGCGCCTCAATCAAAATATGCAACCTCTTTCGTGGTTGAAGCCGATTAACCGTGAGGAGCACTTTGTCTCCTTCCCTCACCCCATATTGGCTTAAATAAGCCTTTTCTCCAACCTCTGGTCTCAAGTCAAAACCCAATGGACCAACCATCCGTGCCTTTCTTTGATATAGCCTTTCTACTTCTTTTTCCATGAAATGACTAAAGACAAGAATACTATCCGCCGCCTGAACAAACCTCCGATCGAAAAACCGAAGGAGGGGATAAAGAGGCAGAAGAAAAAATCTCCCGATTCCCAGTTTTCTCATTGTTTCTGGTTTCAAGTCATAAAGGAACCGAGGTGGCTCATAACAAAAATAGTGGGAAGGGGTCTTAGACCTTAAAATCCTCTTATAATAGAAGAGGGCAGGAAGACTTGAGGACTTGTGAAAGACGACCAAATCCACACCTTGGGGAATGAGTTTCGCTAAACGATAAACAAAGAGGTGCTCGAAGAATACCTTCGGGTAGTGTCCCTTTAACCTCTCTAAAAACTGGTTAGAGACAATTAATTGGACATCTTTATTTATCTCCTTCCCACACTCCTTGTTAATGCTCAATGTTAAAATTATCACCTTATGCCCCTTCCCCAATAGGAGATTGGCAACTTTTATCATTAGCCTCTCCCCACCGGCTAAACTCCGGAACTGGGGAAAGATATGACAGACTCGCATAATCTTTATCCTTGATTCTAATGGTCAATCGCAAAAAGTCAAGATGACCACCAACTTAAAATCTAAAAATAAGAATTGTAAAATCAATAGCTTAAAATTAGGGTAAGATTTTGGCACCTTTTACTCTATTATAGATAGGGGCTCGCTAAGTTTTGGGTTCTAATCCCAACCCTAAAAGAAAAATATGGAAGTCAGAAATCAAAAGTCAAAAGGAAAGTAATTAAGGAGGGCTTATTGGAAAGTTCTAAACTAGGACCTTCGGAAGGAGAGGTCCGAATTCCTGATTTTAAACTTCTAACTTATCCGGAGGGGATTATCTTTTAAAAAAGTTGGGAACGATACCGGGGCCTAAAAAAGGTCTAACCTTTAGTCTAACTGAGAGTTTAATTCAAAACCTAAGGAAAAGCCTAATCATCAGCCTAAACCCCTACCGAACCGATGGTTTAACAAAAGACCTAATCTAAAAATTTAACCAATTTTCAAATCCCGAATTTAAGGTAAGACCTAAAGCCCGGCTAAGAAGATTTTCCCTTTGGTGGTTTAAAACCTTAGAGACAACGATTGACTTATGAGGAAAATCTCTTATCCTATCTTATGTTTAATTTAATTATCGGTTTAATTTTAATTATTCTTCCGGATAGTGTCGCCTTGGCGAAACCGAAAATCTGGCTAAAAGTAAGGGAGAGGTATAATAAAGTAAACACCATTCAGGGTCTCTTTCAACAGAGGGTCTGTTCCGAAATAGACGGCACTTGTCAAGAATTCCAGGGGCGGTTCTATGCGATGCGACCCAATCTCCTCCGGGTTGAGGTCCAAAAACCAGAAGAGCAGTTGATTATCGCTGACGGTGAATCGCTAACGATTCTGGTCAAAAATAAGGTTTTGGCGAAAAGTCCCCTCATTGAAACCTCGCCCCTTCTCCTTCTCTTCTCTACCCAAAAGGACTCTTTTTTCGTCAAGCAGGAGAAAAGCGCAAGCGGACGAATTCATCTCGTCTTGACCCCGGTTGACACCTCTTACTACTCCATCCAATTCGGTGTCAATCCCAAGAGTCTCTTGATTGAGGAGATTAGATTTGAAGATTGGGAAGGAAATAAGACCGAGATCATACTCTCCAAGGTGATTATCAACAAGAAACTCGCCAAGAAGTTATTCCAGCGAGCGAAGTGGGACGCAAGTCCCAAATAGAGATGGCAAACCACCGGCTGATAAAGTTAACTGACTACTGTTTTGCCTGTGGCAAAGATAACCCAATCGGTTTTCAACTGGATATCCAAGAGGAGGGGGAAGGGGTGAGGGCGGTTTTTCAACTGCGGAGGGAATATGAAGGTTATCAAAATATCGCCCACGGCGGTATTATCGCCACCCTCTTAGACGAGATGTGCGCCTGGGCGTGCCGAAAGAAAGGTTATGAGGCGGTCACTGGTGAGTTGAAAGTTAGATTCAAGAAGCCGGTATCAGTTGGGGAGCGGGTTGAGGTTACCGGACGGATCCAGGAGAGAAAACGGAATCTACTCATCTGCCAGAGTGAGGTGAAGAATGAGAACGGAGAGGTCGTGGCTAAGGCATTGGCGAAGATGGTCATTGTATGAAGGTCTCGCTCACTTTCTTTGGCTGTCCGAAGAATTTTGTTGACACCGAAGCCTGTTTAGCCGCCTTCTTAAAAAATAATTGTTCAATCGTCAGAAGGGTTGAAGAATCGGATGTTGCCTTTCTCTCCACCTGTGCCTTCATCAAACCGGCGCGAAGAGAGGTTGAAAAAAAGATAAAGGAATACCTCGCCTTAAAGAGAAAGAGGGTTATCAAGAAACTCGTCGTCTTTGGCTGTCTCGTCCAAGAAGAGAGAGAAAGACTCTTAAAGCTCTTTCCGGAGGTTGACTCTTTCATCGGTCTTGATTACATCCCAAGAATTCCCCGGTTAATTAAAGAAGGAAAAAAGATAATCTACAAGAAACACCCAACCTACCTCTCCTTTCCCCGTTATCTCCAAACTCTCTCTTATGCCTACCTAAAGATATCCGAGGGTTGCTCTAATTTCTGTGCCTATTGCCGAATCCCTTATATCCGGGGAAGTTATCGCTCCCGGCCAAAAGAAGAGATTATAAAAGAGGCGAAGGAGATTGCGCAGATGGGGAGAAGAGAGTTAATCTTGGTCTCCCAAGACTCAACCCTGTATGGCACTGACCTCTATTCCTTTCCTTCCTTACATTCTCTCCTTAAAGAATTAGTCAAAATCAAAGAAGTCTCTTGGATAAGAATCCTGTATACCCATCCCGCCCACATCTATCCTGAACTCTTATCTTTCATTGAGAACGAAGAAAAGGTCTTAAAATATATTGACCTACCTCTCCAGCACATCTCCGACCGAATCCTCTCGTTGATGAACCGCGGCTATAAGAGAAGAGATGTTGAGAAGATTCTGGTTTCTCTCAAAAAGATACCGGGGATGGTTCTGAGGACGACCTTCATCGTTGGCTTCCCTCAGGAAAAGGAAGAAGACTTCGCCTCCCTCCTCAATTTTTTAGAAGAGTGGCGATTTGACCACATCGGTTGCTTCTTGTATTCTCCGGAGAGAGAGACACCCGCCGATTCCTTGTCGCCCAAGATACCTTATCCCGAAAAATTAGAGCGGCGGAGGGTTTTAATGACCTTGGCAAAAAAAATCGCTCAGGAGAAACTGACCCAACTGGTCGGGAAAGAGATGGCGGTAATTATTGACCAGAAAAGAGAGGGGAAAAAGTTCAACTACTTGGGTCGGACCTATCGGGACGCACCGGAGATAGACGGCAAGGTCTTCATTCGTGGCGATGGCTTAAAAGTTGGTGAGATTTATCCGCTGAGAATCCGCCGGGCGGATGCTTATCACCTTTACGCAAAATGGCGCCACGGGGATTTGAACCCCGGTCGCAAGGTTGAGAACCTTGTGTCCTAGACCAGCCTAGACGATGGCGCCCGGGAAGGTATTTTAGGTTGAATCTGCTAAAAGTCAACCCGAAGGCGAAGAGATTGAACTTCGCCCAAGTTCTCAAAATAAGAAACTTTCTCCTCCTCTCTCTATCGGGGGCGGTCTCCCAACTGGGCGACCGCTTCACCCATATGCTCTTAATCACTCTAATTGAGACCTACAAACCCCGGTCCAGTTTCGCCTACTCCCAGGCATCAATCACCTTCACCTTGCCCAACCTCCTCTTAGCCCCGGTGGTTGGTGTCCTAGTTGACCGGTGGCGGAAGCGACGGATAATCGTGAGCGCCCATTATCTCCAAACCCTCCTCCTCTTCTCCACCCCTTTCCTCATCCAACTGACCAAAGACTTCTTCCCGGTATTTCTCATCCTCTTTCTCTTCTTCGGTATTGACCTCTTCATTAACACCGCCAAACCATCCCTGATGCCGGTTGTCGTCGCCAAAAGGAAACTCCTCTTAGCGAACTCGTTAGATACCACCTTCACCCGAATCGCCACGGTCTTCGGAATGGCTCTCGGTGGCTTCTTAATCAAATGGACTGGCTGGCACCTCGGACTTTTGATTAACGCCCTCACCCACTTCACCGCCGGTAGCCTCGCCTGGGGAATGAAGATGAGTGAAGAAAAGACGGAACCGAAAAAGAGACTGAGCGAAGATATCGTGTTTGCCCTTAAGGACTTCTCGGCAAAAATTAAAGAACTTATCATCTATCTCCGGCAAGAGGCGGTAGTTCTCTTTGTCATCTCCTCCATCTTCCTCGTTGCCGCTATCGCCAGTTTCTCCTATGCCATCCTAATCTTTTTAATTCAACAGGTCCTAAAATTGGGCACCGCCGGGGTCGGAATCTTTGCCGGCATCTTAGCCGGGGGGATGATTATCGGCAGTTCCTTAATGAGTCTCTTAAAACCGACCGCCAACAAAAAAATTTTAATCACCCTAAGTCTTTTCATCTTCTCTTTACTATTTATCACCGGCACATTTTTAATCAAAATCTGGTTTATGGTCCTGGTGGGAATTTTCGCCGGGGTTCTCTTCTCGGTCCTCACCATCTGCCAGAATACGCTCCTTCACGAGGAAGTGCCGGAATACATAAGGGGGCGAATCTTCGCCACCAAAGAATTCCTCAACAATTTAGCCTTCCTTTTGGCGGTCTTCCCAATTGGGCGTCTTGCGGACGCCACCTCTTACAAAATCGCCCTCTTTTTCTTCGGCACCTTCCTCTTGGCGGTCTCCCTTTCTGGTCTTTTTTACTTTAAGAGAAAAAGTTGACAGATTCCCTTTTTCCGTTAAACTCTCCTGACGCCAAGGACCTTATAACTTACCTTTGGTGTCCTTGGTAAAAATTTTGAAATCTACGGGGAGGAAATTATGGAAGTTGCTATTGTCGGGATGGGGCTCGCACCTTTGCGACCCAATTCCCCAGACCTCTCTTACAAAGAGTTAATCTACGAAGCGGCGGTGAAGGCTTACAATGAGTGCGGCCTCAATCCGAGAAAGGATGTTGACACTTTTATCACCTGCGCCGAAGACTACATTGAAGGAACCTCCATCTTTGACGAATACACCCCGGACCAACTCGGTGGTGCCTTAAAACCAAACCATACCTTAACCCAAGATGGGCTCTGGGGCATCATCTCGGCCTGTCTCCAAATCAAAACCGGGCAGTTTAAGATTGCGGTCGTAGAAGCCCACGCCAAATCTTCCAATATCCTCACCCCGGACGGAATCGCTCTGTGCGCCCTTGACCCGGTCTATATCCGACCCTTAAACCTAAACATCTCTTTCGTCGCTGGTTTGGAATATAACTCACTATTAGCGGAGGGGGTCTTAGAGATGAGCGATTCGGGTGAGGTAGTGGTCAAAAATAAGAGGAATGCCTTAAAAAATCCTTATGCCGCCTATCCCGCCAGTATTACCCTTGACGACTATTTTGCCTCGGAACCCGTCTCCTTTCCCCTCCTCGCCCTTGATCTTAGTGAACCAGCGGATGCCGCCTGCGTCTTCGTCTTAGCCAAAGGAGAAATCGCCACCTCTTTGAGCAAGAAACCAATCTGGATAAAGGGCTTTGGCTGGGCCTCCGGTTCACCCAATCTTGACACCCGAAGCTGGCTTTCCCTTCCCCATCTGGAAAAGGCGGCGAAGATGACCTATGAGATGGCACAAATTAGAAACCCAAGAGAAGAGATTGACTTTGCCGAAATTGACGACACCTTCTCTTACAAAGAAATCCAACACTTAGAGTCTTTGGGCCTCTTTCAAGAAGGGGAAGTGGTGAGCCTCCTCCGCCAGGGGGCATTTTCTTGGGAAGGCGCTTTCCCGGTCAACCCATCCGGTGGCAGTTTGGGGATGGGGCACCTGTATGAAGCAACCGGACTCCTCCGACTCTATGTTTCTGCCTTACAACTCCGAGGGGAAGCGGGTAGTTTTCAATTAGAGAAGGCGGAGTGCGCCCTGGTTCAGTCCTGGCGGGGTCTACCAACTCAATCCACCGCCTGTTTGCTTCTGTCAAACAGAAGGAGTTAAAAATGGGAAGAAGAGTGGCCATTGTTGGTGTTGGGATGACAAAGTTTGTCCGGCGGGCGCAAGAGACCGGAAAAGAACTAGCTTACTACGCGGCTAAGGAGGCACTTGACTTTTGCGGAATGAGACTCGCTGATATTGATGCGGTCGTTCTCGGCAGTGCGCCCGATACCTTTGATGGTGTCCATATGAAAGGTGAATATCTCTCAGATGGTGCCGGTGGCTTTAATAAACCAACAATCCGTTGCTTTGTCGGTGGGGGCACTGGTGTCTTTGCGGTTGCTTGCGGTTGGTATCATGTTGCCTCGGGTCTAATTGATACCTGCCTCGTCGTCTGTGAGGAGAAGATGTCTTCTTATCAACCACATCCCCAGGGAGCATTTTTAACCATCTTTGACCATACGACCGAAAGACCCTTAAAGCCGAACCTCCTCTGGATTTTTGCCTTAGAGATGAACCGGTATATGACGACCTATGGGATAAAGAAAGAAGAGGTAGCCCTTGTCGCGGTGAAGAATAAGAAGAACGCCCAAGACCACCCCGCTGCCCAATTGAAAGAGGAGATAACCGTTGAGGATGTCTTAAAATCACCGGTCTTAGCTTACCCGGTGCAGAGGCTTGATGTCTCTCCGGTTTCGGATGGCGCCTGTGCAATGGTTCTGGTGAATGAGTATATGGCGCGTCGGCTAACCTCAAAACCGGTCTGGATTGAAGGGGTTGGTTGGGCGCTGGATACCGCCTATTGGACAAATCGCGACCTCTCTTATCCGAGATATGTGGAAGAGGCCGCCCGAATGGCTTATGAGATGGCAGGAATCACCGACCCCCGTCATCAAATCCACATCGCCGAACCCTACGACCCGTTTGATTACAAGGAATTACACCATATGGAAGGACTTATGCTCTGCGGTCGGGGTGAGGCACCCCAATTGACAATTGACGGCGTCACCCAAAGGGATGGCGAACTCCCGGTCTGCCCATCCGGTGGCCTCTTGGGAGTTGGCAATCCAATCGCGGCCGCTGGTTTAATGAAGGTAATTGAGATATTCCTCCAGTTAAGGGGTGAAGCCGGAAAGCGCCAGGTCGCCCGCAAAGTGAAGAGGGGATTGGCTCAGGCCTGGGGTGATTTAATGCAGGTGGGCACAGTCGTTGTCTTAGGAATCTAAGGGGGGAAAGATGAAATTCCTTGGTAGCGGACTAAGAGATGAAGATATAAAAGAAGGAAAAGTCTTGTTTACCCGGTGGCGAGCCAATGCCCGGTATGCCTGGGATTCTGGTATCGCCATCGGTCGCTATTTAACCGGTCTCAAAGAAGGAAAGATCTTGGGGGTGAGATGCGAGAAATGCCAGAGGGTTTTGGTCCCGCCAAGAATCTTCTGCGAGGAGTGTTTTCGGACAATTGACGAATGGGTGGAGTTGAAAGATACCGGGAAGGTGAACACCTTCTCCATCTGCTATGTCTCCTGGGATGTGAAACGACTGGAAGAACCAGAGATTCCCGCGGTGATTGAGATTGATGGCGCCTCTCCTGGCTACGGCATTATGCACCTCTTAGGTGAGGTGAAACCAGAAGAGGTAAGAATCGGAATGAAGGTGAAGGCGGTCTGGAAAAGAAGAGAAGAACGGGAAGGGTCAATAACCGATATCCGATACTTTAAGCCAATTAGGGGGTAAAGATGGGAGTCTTAAAGAAGATAAACAAGATTAAAGAGATAAAGAGTTGGGAAGGAGAACTGCCCGTAGAGAGCCTCTATACCGTTGGTATCGCTGGTGAGAAATTCTTCCGGGCGATAAAAGAAGAAGGGAAATTCCTCGCCACCTACTGCCCAAAGTGCGACTTTTTCTTCCTGCCGCCAAAGATTTACTGTGAGTTCTGCTTTGAGAGCCTCTTTGAATGGCACGAGGTCCGAAATCGGGGAAGTTTAGAATCCTACACCGTCCTCTTTGTCGGCCCGAACGGCGAGAGTTTAGCTGAGCCGGAGATAATCGGGCTGGTCAATATGGAAAATACCGACACCTTCCTCATCCATCGCCTTGGTGAAGTCTCGCTTGAGGATTTGGAAATCGGGATGAGCGTGGAGGCGGTTTTTAGGGAGAAGGAGAAAAGGGAAGGGGCAATAACCGACATCCTGTATTTCCGACCGGTGGCGGAGATCAATTTGGCATAAGAGAAGAAGATACGGAATTAGAAATGGAGGCGTCTTATGGACTGTCCTTTTTGTGCCATTGTCTCGGGGCGAGAGAAATCCGCCCTCCTCTACTCCGATGAGAAGACATTAGCCTTTCTGGATATCTACCCGGTCAGCCTCGGACATACCTTGGTCATTCCCAAAAGGCATATCCCCTGGTTACACGAACTGCCCCCGGAAGAGGCCGGACCTTTCTACCGTACCGTCTGGTTGATGAGTAACAAACTGAAGAAGGCGTTTGACTGTGAATATGTGAGCCTTTTAATCCGGGGAACAAGAATTCCCCACCTCCACGCCCACCTCATCCCGAAGATAAAGGGAGAGGAGAATATCTTTGATAAATTCTTAGACCTCCACCACTTCATCCAAGTTCGGCCGAGAGAAATTCCCAGTTTTGGTGAACTCTTAAAAATCGCGGAAAGGATAAGAGAAAGGGGATAAGAAGGGATGAGGGTTGCGGAGAGCTCGGCGGTGCGATTAGCCCAATTTGACTACCACCTACCACCGGAACTCATCGCCCAGAGACCGAGAGCGGAGAGGGATTCCTCCCGCCTCTTAATCGTTGACCGAAGGAGAGGTCAATTTTGGGAAACGAGATTTTCAGAAATCCTTGACTACCTAAATCCTGGGGATATCCTCATCTTCAATGAGACAAAGGTAATTCCAGCGAGAATCTATGTCACCTTGCCCAATGGCAAAGAAGGGGAAGTTCTCCTTTTACGGCGTCAGGGAGAAAATCTTTGGGAGGTCTTAACCCGGCCGGCGAAGAAGTTTCGCCCCGGGACAAAGGTCAAAGTTGGTGGCTACGAATTAGAAATCATTGAAAGAAAGGAAAGTGGGGTCCGCTCGCTCCGGTTTCTGAATGGCGGCGACGAAGAAATAATCAAAAGGTTTGGAGAGATTGCCTTGCCTCCCTATATCAAAGAGAGATTAAGTGACCCAGAACGTTATCAGACAATCTTCGCCCGAAAAGAGGGTGGCGTCGCCTCACCGACCGCCGGTCTCCACTTCACCCCAAATTTAATTGAGAGGATAAAAGAGAAAGGGGTAGAAATTGGCTTTATCACCCTCCACCCATCCCTAGGGACCTTTCGCCCGATCAAGACCGAAATTCTTGAGGAGCACAAAATGTATGAAGAAGAGTTTTCGATTGACGAAGCGACCGCCGCCCTCATCAACCGCGGAAAGAAGGAAGGACGCCGGATTATCGCCTGCGGCACAACCGTGGTGCGCGCCTTAGAAAGCGCCGCCCGTGATTCCGAGGTGGAACCCAATTTTGGCTTGACCGACCTCTTCATCTATCCCGGGTATCGGTTTAAGATTGTCTCCGCCCTCATCACCAACTTTCATCTCCCGAAATCAACCCTCCTCCTTTTGGTCTGCGCCTTCGCCGATAAAGACTTAATCCTCTCCGCCTATCGCTACGCCATTGAAAGAAAATTCCTCTTTTACAGTTTTGGGGATGCGATGTTTATCATCTAAGCCATTCTTAAATCTTGACTTATCGGTAATAGCGGATAAGGTGGTCATTGAATGAAAGGACTAAAGGTTAGAGAAATCCTCTCGGCCACTGGGGGGAAATTGATTCGGGGAAGAGAGGACGACCCGATTGAAGGTTTCTCAATTGACTCCCGGACAATCTCCCCGAATGCCTTCTTCATCCCGCTGAGAGGAAAGAGATTTGACGGGCACGCCTTTGTCGCGGAGGCGAAGGAGAGAGGGGCTAAGGGGGTAATCTTCTCCCAGGAGATGGGAGTGGTCCTTCCAATTATGATCGCGGTGGCGGATACGAAAGAGGCTTTGGGGCAAATCGCCAAGTATTACCGAAATAAATTTCGTCCTAAGGTGGTGGCGATAACCGGCAGTAATGGCAAGACAACCGTAAAAGAGATGGTGGCGCACATCGCCCAAAGGAAATATCGGGTCTTAAAGGCAAAGGAGAGTTTCAATAACGATATCGGCGTCCCCCTAACCCTCTTAGAGCTAAACGACGAGATTGAGGTCTTAATCTTAGAGATGGAGATGAATGAACTCGGTGGGATTCGTCGCCTCTGTGAGATGAGTTCACCCCAAATTGGGGTGATAACCAACATCTCGGAGACCCACTTGGAGTTTATGAAGACGAAGGAAGGGGTCGCTTCGGAGAAGCGAGAGTTATTAGAATCCCTGCCGGTATCGGGCACCGCCATCCTGAATCGGGATGACCCGCTGGTGATGAAGATCAGCGAGGGATTTAAGGGAGAGAAGATAACCTTTGGTCTGGCAAGCGACGCCGACTTCTTTGCGCAAAATCCCCAATATTTTCCTGACTTCACCATCACCCTCTTAAATAAGAAATACCGCCTATTTTTGCCTTCGGTTGGTGAGGGAAATCTCTACAATTCTCTAGCCTCAATTGCGGTCGCCCGTGCCTTAGGTATTGAACTAACCACCGCCATCTCTTCCCTCTCTGATTTCCGCTCCCCCTCCCTCCGCTACCAGATAGTCAATCTGAAAAGTTACAAAATCCTCTTAGATTGCTATAACGCCAACCCGGTCTCAATGAGAGAGGCACTGAAGACCTTAAAAATTATCGCCCCGAAAAGAAAAATTGGGGTTTTAGGCGATATGAAGGAATTAGGAAAGGATTCCGAAAGACTCCATTACCAACTTGGTCAGGAGGCGAAGCGATACCTTGATTTCTTAATCGCCTTGGGTGAATTCGGGGGGGCGGTGGTGGCCGGAGCCAGAAAAGAGGGTATGCCCGAAGATAAGACCTTCCCGGTAAAAGATACCTCCGCGGTGCTAAGTCTCTTGCTTGACATCCTCAAACCTTATGATACGATATTGGTGAAAGGCTCAAGGGCTTTATGCCTGGAAACGATTTATTTTGCGTTAAAGGAAATTTATGACCGCAAGCGCTGACAATACGGCCGCGTCCGCCCAAAAGCGACCAATCAAAATCGTGGACACAACCCTCCGCGATGGACACCAGTCGCTTTGGGCGACCAGGATGTCAACCGAAGAGATGCTGCCCATCTTAGAAAGATTAGATGAGGTGGGCTATTATTCCTTAGAGGTCTGGGGTGGGGCGACATTTGATGTCTGCATCCGCTTCCTCAATGAAGACCCTTGGGCGAGGCTCTCTCTAATCAGAGAAAAAATTAAAAAGACCAATTTGCAGATGCTCCTTCGGGGTCAGAATATCGTCGGCTATCGCAACTACCCCGACGATTTATTAGAGGCATTCGTTGAGAAGGCAAGCGAAAGGGGGATTGATATCTTCCGGGTCTTTGATGCCCTAAATGACCTGAGAAACCTAAAGAAGGCATTTGAGTTTGTGAAGAAGAACAAGAGACATTGTCAGGGAACTTTATGTTACACCATCTCGCCCGTCCACACGATTGAATACTATGTCAAGTTAGCCAAGGAAGAGGTAAACCTCGGGGCGGATAGCATCTGCATAAAAGATATGGCGGGAATAATCTCGCCCAAAATCGCCTACGAATTGGTGAGCGCCCTAAAGTCGGCAATTCTTGTGCCCATCAATCTCCACTCCCACTCCTCCAGCGGTATGGTCGTCGCCTCCTATCTGAAGGCGATTGAGGCCGGGGTTGACATCCTGGACACCGCCCACTTCCCCATCTCTTTTGGCACCTCCCAGCCGGCGATTGAGACCATCCTCGCCCTCTTAGAAGATACCCCCTATTATCCCGAACTTAACAAATCGTCCATCGCCGAGGTCTCCAAGCACTTTGAAGAGATAAGGAGTCAAAAAGGAATCGTCTATGAGAAGCTGGTTGACGATTCTGTCCTCACCCACCAAATCCCGGGTGGCATGATGTCCAATCTCATCGCCCAATTGAAAGAGATGAAGGCGGAAGATAAACTCCCTCTCGTCTTGGAAGAGGTCCCAAGGGTGAGAAAGGATTTGGGCTATCCCCCCTTAGTCACCCCAACGAGTCAAATCGTCGGCGTCCAGGCGGTCTTCAATGTGACGAGTGGCGGACGGTATCAGGTCATCCCCAAAGAGGTGAAGGATTATGTGAAGGGCCTCTACGGTCGTCCCCCGGTGCCGATAAAAGAGGCAATTCTCAGAAAGGTCTTAGGTCAAGAAAGTCCGATAAGAGAGCGCCCCGCCGATTTATTAGAGCCAATTCTGCCCAAGGTGAAAAGAGAGTTGAATAAAGACTTGGTGGAAAAGGAAGAGGACTATCTCACTTATGCCCTCTTCCCAGAAGTCGCCTTGAAGTTTTTTGAGATGAGGAAAAACCCCGAATTGAAAAAGGAGGGACTGGTGAAAGAAGGAAGAAGTAATAAAGAGAAGATTGACTTGCTGAAAGAGGTCTTTGAGTTGGCGGAAAGGTTCAACATCACGAACTTAGAATGGGAGTATGAAGGCAATAAGATCAGGATCAGTCGGGGCGGGGCAAATCCTTCCCCGCTCTCACCCCCAAAGACCGAAGTAACGGAGGCGGTGCCAAAACCTCAAACCAAAGGTCCGGCCTCGCCTCCGAAAATTACCGAAACCCCAATAACCGAAGAGAGAAAACCCCCACCAGAGAAAGAATACGAAGAGATAAAATCACCAATGGTTGGCACCTTCTATTCCCGAACGAAACCCGACGCCCCGCCTCTAGTGAAAAAAGGTGACATCGTGGAAAAAGGACAAATCCTCTGCCTGATTGAGGCAATGAAACTGATGAATGAGATTGAAGCGGAAAAGAGAGGGAAGATCGTTGACATCTTAGTTAGAGACGGTGAACCGGTTGAGTTCGGTCAGACCCTATTCCTCTTTGAGCCCATCTAGTATTCTCGTAGTTGACCTTTTTGCCGAATTGAGTTGAATGGGAAAGTGACCAGATCTCAATCTGGTCCTTGGGGTTAAGGAATTACCCTCATCGCCCGGCTAATCTCTTCTAACCGATAACTCCTCAATTCAGAAAATAACGAGGAAAAATTCAAGCAGGATAAAAAAGAAGGCGAAGATTAAAGAAAACCCTTTCAGATCAACTCTTTCGCTTTTAAGTTCCTTAATCATCCTAAGCTTTCGGCCAATTAAATCCCGCTCTTTGAGGCGGGTCAAGTCGCCCTCTCTTGGGTCGGGGTTCAAGGCAAAGGTCTCTTCTCCAATCTGGTAGATTCCGGGTAAAGAGGTCTTTTGCAATTCTAATTCAATTCGCCCCTCTTTAATCTCACCCGTTTCCCGCCAACTACCCATCGGACCTTTCACCTCGGTGATTAGGGAAGGGGTTGAGACTCTTATCGTCTCGCCACAGAGATAACTCTTCTCCAAGGTGAGATTGGCCAGATAGAAAAGGAAGCGGTATAAAAACGGGATTGAGACCCCCTTATAGACCAAATCGGTGAAATCCGGCTGGAAGAGAGATGATAAGATAAGAACCCGTTCTTCTCTCGCTTCTAATAAGAAAGGGACACCACCCGTCAGGTTGAGGAGGACTTTAGCCCGGTTCGGTCTCAATAAGGCATAGGCGAATACCCGGAAAGACTTGATCTCGTCTCTGATCGCCGCCAATGCCGGATGGAGCGAATCAACCCTTTCCACCCGTAAAAAACCTTCCTCTCGCTTATTGCCGAGGAAGGTAAAGTAATCCTCCCAAAGGTTAACTTGGGGTGGCGAAAAGATTAGTAAGAAGAGCGAGCCACCGCCTCTTAGGTATCTTCTCAACCGCTCCCTTTCCCCTAGCCTCAAATTTAGCGGGTCAACTAAGATGACCACCCGAAATTGGGTGAGGTCAATCTGCCCCAGGGAAGAGAAAGGGAGAAGGGTTAAGGAAAAGGGGGAGATCTCCGTTGGCACCAGTGCCTTCGCCAAGAAGGTCATCCGCTCCCGCTCTCCCCCAAGAACCAGAACCGGCACCTTGTCTAATTTCTTTAAGGAGAAGTAGAAAGTATTATCCGGAGCAAGGGAATCGGTAAAAATCTCCACCCTTCCCGAATAATCACCCGGCTCTAAGAACTCACTCTTAAATACCACCTCCTTTTCCTCTCTCGGTTTTAAGAAGACCTCCTGCCACTCTTCCCTCTCTTTTAGTTGAAGTTTAACCTTTAATCCAACCCCTTCCTCGGCGTAATTCTTAATCCGAGAAGCGATATGATTTACCTCTAAGGGTAAGGCTAACTTCTCTTGCCAATTGACATCTCTTACCCCGCAATTTTTCCCTTCGCCGCCTAAGTCAAAAATAGTGGGCGGCGCCGGCCACGGTTGCGAGATAATTTCCCTACAATTTTCCTGTAAATCGGTAAAGAAGTAAATCTCGGTTCCATAGCGGGCAGTAGAAGTCTTTTTTTCTATCTTCTCAACCGAGAGTCGGGGCGAAAGGTAAGAGCAAGAGAGGGTGTCAAGGATTTTAATAATTGAGTCTTTGGGCAAGAAAGGTGTGGCGAGCCGGTCGGAGAGGAGAAAGAGAGAAACCTCGCTCTTCTTCGCCAGCAAAGATAATAACTCCAAAATCTTCTCCTTCGCCAACTCAAACCGCATCTTCCCCTTCTCGCGATACATCATACTGTAAGTGTCGTCTAAAACCAAGACCAGACTCTTCTCCCCCTTAATCCCGAGCGGGCTTCTTTCGCAGCGCGGTTTAGAGAGGGAAGCGAGAAGAAAGAAGAGGAATAGGGTTCGGAATAAGAGGAGGAGGATTTCTTTTATCCGCAACCAATTGAACCTCTCCCTTTGCGTCTCGCGCAAGAAGAAGAGGGAGGAGAAATATATCTTCTCCAACCTCAGCCGGTGAAGAAAGTGGATAACGACGGGAATTAAAGAGAGGGGCAAAAGGTATAAGAAATTTGGGGCGAGGAAAGACATCCTAAAAGAGACGGCTCCTCTTCTCTAAGTAGGCGAAGAGCGCCTTATCAAAGGGCATATCGGTAAAGACCAAGTTATAGTCAACCGCCGCCTCACCGAGTCTTTTCTTAAAATCGGAGATGAAACCCGCCAAGAGAGCCTTATAATCCCGCCTCATTAGCCGTCCGTCTAAGGCAATTTCCTTTCCGGTCTCTAGGTCCTTAAAGACCAAGGGCCGAGAAAAAGAGAACTCCGCCTCTTCCCGGTCTAAAATTTGGAAGACCAAAACCTCATTCTTCTTATAGCGGAAGAGGCGGATCCTATTTAAGACTCTCTCTTTATCGTCAAACAGGTCGGAGAGGATAATTATTAAACCCCGCCTCTTTATCCTTTGGGCCAATTGAAAAAAGGTCGCCGAGAGATTCGTCTCCCCACCGGTCTTCTGGCTATCTAAGGCCTTCAAGATATTATTGAGATGAGCGGAAGACTCTCGGGGCGGGATGAAGTTCTCAATCTTACTGGTAAATGTGACCAGCCCGACACTATCCCTCTGTTTCAATAAGAGATAGGTGAGGCTTGCCGCCAGATAGGATGCGTATTCAAATTTAGAGATTCCCTTTGACTTATAAGCCATTGAGCCGGAGGCATCAAGCAGGATATAGGCCCGCAAATTCGTCTCCGCCTCATACTCCCGGACATAGAAGCGCTCGGTTCGGCTATAGACCTTCCAGTCAATCCTCTTCAAGTCATCCCCGGGGATATAAGGTCGATACTCGGAGAATTCAACCGAGAAACCCTTGAATGGGCTTCGGTGGAGACCGGTCAAGAAACCTTCGCAGACCAACCTCGCCTTTAAGTCCAGACCTTTAATTTTTGCGATTACCTCCGGCAAGAGGAAACGCCGATAACCATCTTCTTGGACCTGCTTCTTGCCTTCGCCACGCACGGAAGAGATTATAATCCCTCCCCCCTTAAAGTCAAGATTCGCCTCTCTCGGAGTTGGTTTGAGAAAAGAGGCAAGAGGGCTTTCTCTTCATCTTATCTCAAATCTCTATTCTTGTCCTTCTCCAAGCTAAGACCCTTATCGGAAAGGGAATTAAAATTTTGTCAAGGAGCTAAATTTTGATTTGGTCTTTGGTCTCTTTTTATTTAAAGGGGTTGATTCCCGGTTCGGGCTGGGGATACC
>FWPV01006231.1_pt1 | contig 22972 bp, 25 predicted proteins | sample 2228371 | NCBI WGS metagenome assembly FWPV01 (sample SAMEA103939776, study PRJEB20133) | metagenome | reverse complement strand
AAGAATCTGAATTTCGTATAACAGCTCATGGGTAGCCCTGAAGATATATTCTTCTGTAATGATTTCGTTTTTTACTGATACTGTATTACATGGATGAAACCTGTGGATATACAACAAAGTGTAAAGAACAAATGATTCTCATCCTGTGAAGAATTTAAGTGAAAAAAAAGATGACAATCCTGAGCCTGATTCAGTCCCGAAAACTCAAAGGTTCAATAAAAACCTCAAGAAAAGGCATTGCCTTGAAAAAATCTCTTTGAATATGCAAGCATTTTATCAATACATTTCAGAATAAACGCTTTAAAACCGTAAAAACTGCTCCTGCTTAAATCTATATACTGATGTTCGTGAAATCCTGCCAGATAATCCTGTAACTCCGTTACAGAGCAGTCCTCTACAAATGCCGGTTTAAGAGCCTTGATAATGATATGTGGGTTATTTTATTCCTGTGATTTTTCATCACCTCTATTTTATCCCCTCATCACTTGCAGGCTATTTTAATTATTTCAGTTGTCTTGTTTTCCTTAAGAAATATTGTTTTCGATTACAAAAAGGAACACGAAGAATGGTTGAGCACTCCTGGTAAAAAAGGGCAAACTCATAGAGAAAACGACATGAGAATGTTTCGAGATGAAAATGAGGAATTCAAGAATAAATGGGAGACATTTGAAAAATTACTCGGTTAAGATGTTAACTCATAACTATTATATTTTCAAGCACTCATGCTGTTGGTTATAATATTCAATGAAATATGAAATTGAAATCCGCAGGCTTGCCGAAAAAGATTTGTCTGCAATCCCAAAATCTGATGCTCAAAAAATTGCGGACGCCATTTATGCTTTAGAAAATGGATTAAAAGGGAATATAAAAAAGCTGACGAACCATACTCCTGAGTATAGGCTACGGGTTGGTCATTGGCGAGTTCTTTTTGAAGTATTAAATGACAAAATAATAATTTACCGCATTCGACATCGAAAGGAGGTCTATAGATAAATACATGGAGACTCAAATAATTGAAAAGCAGGGCAAAAAAGAATTTGCTGTCATTCCTTACAAGGAGTTTTTACGTATGCAGCAAGAGTTAGAGGACTATCATGATTTATTGGAACTGAGGCGGGCAAAAGCTGATCCTCGCAATAAGCAAGGCCGTGCATTTCATCGCGTGGCATCAGAATTAGGATTAAAGAAAAAGAAAGCTTAACAAATCGCTCAATACCGATGCTAATTTCGCTCCGCTTCATTTGCACGGCTTAGCTGTCGGGCTGCATAATCAGGTTCCCTGGTGATTCTGAATCTTGGTTTATTCAGTAAACGTTCATTACTCTTGAAAACGAATGGACTAATTTGCTAAATGTCGCATTCTGCAAGTATTTTGGCGTAATCTGCATATCAAAGATAGGTGTGGATGCTTATAATACTCTTATGCTCACAAGAACCACTTGAGCGTATCCGCTATCAGCGCCCCTGAACGGCACCGTGTAAAAACCCTGGAAAGGAAAAAATAACAGTTATAACCAGGCACTACATCAACGGTGAATTCGTTGAATCACATGGCAAGGAAAATTGTCAATGTAGGTTATTTTATTCCTGTGTTTTTTCATCACCTCTATTTTATCCCCTTCATCACTTGTAGGCTATTTTAATCACATGGCAAGGAAACATTAGATCTGATTCAATCCCACCACGCAGGAGGTGATCGGGCACGTCACACTTGGCGACGAAGAAGATACCAGGCGCAAAATCTATATAGCGAAGCAGGCCTTTAACTGAAAATTGTCAATGTAGGTTATTTTATTCCTGTGTTTTTTCATCACCTCTATTTTATCCCCTTCATCACTTGTAGGCTATTTTAATTATTTTTATTTTCTTGTTTTCTTTAAGAAATCTTGTTTTCGATTACAGTTTGTTTCTCTCTGCTATCTGTTTTTCGCTCTTTTATCTCTGCCATTTAAGATTTTTTAAGCAACATCTGTATTTTTCAGTTTAATATTCCTGTAAAAGCATGCTCTGTTGCCTGAGATAGTAAAGAAGTATCTTGGAAAAAGCTCTGGATGAGAGGGATTGATGAATATGGAATCTTTTCATTTCTATTCTGTATCTTTTGCTTTTTTAGGATGCTCTTCCCTGTAAGAGATTATAAAAGCAATCAGTGCAACAATAAGACCACCTGCAAGGATAGTATAAAAACTTGTCATATTTTACTCCCTTTTTCTGGCGGAATAGTAAAAAAAGCTATTATAAAAAAATTACTACAGAAACAACGATAGCAATAGCAGAGACAACATTAAGTTCTTCCGTAATAATTCCTCCAATAAGCCAGATGGTCAGAAGATATTTAGAGACATCCATAAGGATTTCACCTGCCTTCTGCTATCTCTTGCCATGTTTCCTAATCTATTATATTGGGTGTAAAAAGAAAGACTGCGAACAGTATTTATTGAATAGTAAAAAAAAGTTTTGTAGAAATGAAGGCGTCTTTATGAAAAAGAAAATATCTGTTTCCATCGGCTTTGAGACTATTTTCGTAAATGATGGTGGCGATCAGGCAATGGAGAAATAAAAATTGCTCGTGGATGTTTCAGAAAGAATGAGGAACGATTGCATTTTCTTCTTAGCTCAACACCGGCTGTGATTTACACTTGTGAGGTATCTTACCCTTACTGAGCTACTTTTATCAGCAAAAATGTCGAATCTCAAATGGGTTACAAGTCTGAAAACTTTACTGAGAATCCTGACTTTTGGTTTTCAAATATTCATCCCGAAGACAGTCTCCGTGTTTTTGAGGGATTGTCTCTTCTTTTTTGAGAAACGGAATAAATGCGATAATCCTCTTTTTCTATAAGCATGAAAGAGTAAATTATATCGTTTATAAATACAATATAAATAAATAATTTTTCTTGCAAAGGCCCCATTATTCGGGTTAATCAATCTTTTCAAAAGCCGATTTTTCTGCTCCGCATACAGGACATTTCCAGTCATCCGGAAGTTTTTCGAAAGGAGTTCCGGGAGGAATTCCTGAATCAGGGTCTCCTTCCTCAGGATTATAGATATAACCACATACTGAACACTTATACTTACTCATTTCATTCTCCTATCTTTATAAAAGTTACAAAGCTATCGAGCTTGCAGGCTGAAAAGCTTACAAGCCTTTAAATAATACAGATGTTGTAAAAAAGAATTTTGGTTCTTCTCCAATTCAGTTGCCAAAAAGGATTCAAGGATTTCAGGATTTCAGGGGTCAAGTGCTTATTTTCTTTTGTAATTCTCAAGCATTTCCCTCGATTCCTCATGATCTTACCAACTTTTTTGGAGATAGTCCATAAATTTTTGCACAATGTCAGTATGTTTCGGGTTAAGTTAATTTTATTTGTTTTTTAGTGTTCTCAGGCGAGCTATCTCTTCCTGGTACCCGTAAATATGTGCACCTGCACTGTATGCATATAAAGGACCATTTTTAAGATTTGCTTCACTTGCTACATATTGTTTCAATAGTTCAATGCCTCCAAGATTTGTTGGAAATCCTGCCCAGATGTCCCATGATCTGAAATATGCGGTTACAGTAAGAATTAAATCATTTTCAGAAGGAATCGCCTTAAAATCAAGAAGTCTAAGACATGGTGGGTCAATTTTACCGTCTTTACCAAAACATATATCAAGATCTTCAGGAGTGCCAACCTCTATAGTTGCCTGATTTGTTAAAGGAGTTTCCTTGAGCATCTCAATAACCCGTTCAAGCTGTGTTCCACCTTTTGGCATTTTGTGCTGGATTCTGCTTGCATAAGTATATGTCTCATTTTCAGCGAGTTCAGGATTCATCAGGTAATTTGCAAAATAATCCTCAATATATTCCATTGTTGTAGGTGCTGGAATTCCAAGCCCGGGTGGTATTACCGGAATCATATCGTAATAAGGGTGTTCAATAAAAACTGCTATACCGGGATACTGCAGCCTGTATTGTTCATTTTCAAAAGAGCCTCTCTGTATATTCTGTGAATAAGCTCTGTCAAATAAATTATAGATAAGCTGAAACCATGCATCAGAAATTGTTTTCGCATTAAGACAAAATGGCTGCATATTATTCTCCTTGGATATTTTAGTCCTTACGTTCGAATGCTTTTGCTCCAAAAAATACAAAGATTATAGATGTAAGTATAATTACTGAAAGACTTGTATGAAAAGAAAAGTCAGGAGTCATTCTGCCACCAACTGACGGAAGAATAACATGTTTGATTGCATCAATTCCATAGGTCAAAGGGTTCATCTTTGATACTAACTGAAGAACAGGCGGAAGCATTTTAACAGGATACATTGCACCAGAGAGAAAGAACATTGGCATAATAATAAAATTCATTATAACACTGAAACTTTCATAGCTTTCATAAAAAGTTGCGATGACTATACCAAGTGCTGATATGCAGAAAGAAAGTGCAATACATATAATAATAGCCTGTGATATTTGAATAACGCTTAATTTTAAACCCAGAAAAGGAAAAAGGGCAAGTATAATAACCGCCTGTATGGTTGATACTATGGTACCACTTAAAGCTTTTCCTATTACAATGGAAAATCTCGATACAGGTGCAACTAATATTTCTTTCATGAACCCGAATTCTTTATCCCAGATGATTGAAATAGATGAGAATATTGAACTGAAGAGTATGGTCATTCCCAAAATACCGGGGAAAATAAATTGAGTATATGGAATTCCGGATTCCATGGGGACGAGTCTTGATATTCCTGCTCCAACAATAAAAAGCCAGAGCAATGGACGTGCTAAAGCAGAGAAGAGTCTGCTCTTTTCTCTAATGAATTTCTTGAATTCACGCGCTACTATCACATAGACTGCATTAAATTCCATAAGCCTTTCTCATACCAGATACTATTCAATGTTTTCTTCTATATGCTCTAATTGATTCCTTTGTCGAATTATCATTTGAAGAATCTTCTTCCCTGATTGTTTTACCTGTAAGTTTAAGAAAAACATCATTCAGAGTCGGTCTTTGTATTTTTACAGAAAGAACTTTGTCTCCAAGTGATCTGATTAAATCAGGAATGCATGTTTCTCCATGATTGCATGTCATATAAAGTTCATTATTTTTTTCGAGTACTTCGAGTTTGAGTGAATTTTCTATATGCTTTCTTGCGTATATATTATCTTTTGTAGTTATAGAGACCACATCTCCACCCACTATTTTTTTGAGTTCTTCGGGTGAACCTGATGCAATTATTTTCCCGTTATCAATTATAGCGATTTTATCACAGACTTCAGCCTCATCCATGTAGTGAGTAGTCATGAAAATAGTAACATTGTGTTCTCCTGGAAGTCTTGTAATGAATTCCCATAGACTGGCTCTGCTCTGTGGGTCAAGCCCGAGAGTTGGTTCATCAAGAAAGAGAACACGGGGATTATGGATTAAACCCCTTGCTACTTCAAGCCTTCTTTTCATGCCTCCTGAATATTTTTTTACCAGTTCATCTTTTCTTTCATAAAGATTAACAAAATGTAATACAGACTCAACTCTGTTTTTAATCTCAGATTTTGGAACATTATATAAATAAGCATGAAATACAAGGTTTTCAAATGCTGTTAAGTCTTTGTCGAGTGTGGAATCCTGAAAGACTATACCAATGGATTTTCTGACTTCAGAGGGAGATTTCATGCAATCATATCCCGAAATGTAAGCATTTCCTGATGTTGCTGAAAGCAATGTGCAAAGAATACTGATAGTTGTAGTTTTCCCTGCACCATTTGGACCTAAAAAACCAAATATAGTGCCTTCTTCGACTTCAAATGATATGTCATTTACAGCCAGAATATGATTATAGCGTTTAACAAGATTTTTAACTTTTATCGCAATTTTACTATCAGAATGTTGCATAAAAAACTTTAGTTTTTCTTTTTAGGATTGCACGACCCTTTGCGATCTGGCTTTCAGCTGTAAAAGCCTGTTTTTGGCAGAATAAAAAGAACAACAATCAACCAGACTACAAGTGCTGCAATCCATAATATTGTATCCAAATGCATAATAAACTCCCTAATAGAATTTATTTATTGTCTATCAATTCAATTATTGAGGCTGCATCTCTGAACCCTGTTATTACCCTTCCATCAGGCATAACCATGGCAGGTAAATTGTTAATTCCGAGATTTTTAACCAATTTCAGGTTTTTATCTATTGAGGAGCCTGAACATTTAGCAGCAGGCAATGGTTTTTTCTCATAGGCATCCTCAAGCAATTTAAGAGAATTCTCGCAAACTATGGCTTTTGACTTTTCATATGATTGAGGATGAATTTTAACAAGTGGAGCAAGCTTGATATAAAAAGCAATATCTTTTCTCTCTTTAATTACCTTCTTCATCTCCTGATGAAGTCTGGCACAAAATGGTCAGTCAGGATCATCAAAAATAATAATTTTTTTTCTAAAATTTTTAGCCCCGAGTATAATAGCATCATCTAAAGGAATTTTTGAGACATCAACCTTGTTGATATATGATAAACGTTCCTGTGTTATATTTTTCTTTCCCTGAATTTGTAATAACGACCCATCAAAAATGTGTTTTTTTGATAAATCCATATAAATGATACTTTTTTTATTGTTTAATTCTATTTCTATTTCCCATAAATAACTTACAGGTCCTTTTTTTATATTAATTACATTGACGTTTTGATTGAAATTTTTAAGCAGAAGAAGTGCTTCATCCTTATTCAGAGTGTGACATTTTGAACAGGGCTGTTTCTGAGGCTGGAACGCAGAAACAGGGTTTGAAAAATAAAAAAACAGAAAAAATATCAAAGCTAAATGTTTTATTTTTAAGTTCATCATATTTATACTAACATAAATCATATGTATTCAAAATGAAAACCACTTCTCGATTTTTCAGGTTAAAACGCATTTTTATGATTAAATCCCCAATCTCTCAAACAATTTAACCATTACTGTGTTTGAAATCAATATACCTTTTCTTGTGAGTCTTAAATAATTTTCATTAAGTTCAAGAAATCCTGTTTTAATCAAATCTTCTATTGATGTATTCACTTCTTTTTCACTTATTAAGTTTGAAGTAATAAGACTTTTCAGATTCACCCCTTCAGTTTTTCTAAGTCCAAGAAATATAATTTCCTTCAGAGCTTCTGAAGGTGTAATTGCAAATGATTCTTTTACCGGCAGAATATTTGAATTGATACTTTTTATATATTTATTTATATCAGTGATATTTGATGACCTTGTATTGTTTAAGAAAGAATGCGCTCCTGCCCCGACACCGATATATTCGCCTCTATTCCAGTAATTGAGATTATGAATGCATTTTTGTGAAGGTTTAGCAAAGTTTGATATTTCGTAATGTTCGAAACCATTTTCTGAGAGATAATCTATTGCAAAATTATACATTTCAACAATAAGGTCTTCTTCAGGAAGAGTAAACTTTCTGGTTGAGTTTTTAATTAATTCGAAAAGAGGAGTATTTTTTTCGAGTGTAAGTTCGTATGTGGAGATGTGAGAAGGTGAGAATTTAACAGCATTTTCCAGGGAGGATTCCCATGATTCCATCGTCTGTCCGGGTATTCCATACATCAGGTCAATTGAAAAATTTTTAATTTTATATTTTTGCAGTAGTTTTGATATCTTAAATGCATCTTCAGCATTATGTATTCTGCCAAGAAATTTTAGTTCATTATCATTAAAAGATTGTACACCAATACTGAATCTATTGACTCCTGAATCAATCAGGACATGTATTTTCGATTCATCAGGAGTGCCTGGATTCATCTCAACAGTTATTTCAGTATCAGGATAAAAATTGAAATTATCCCTTAAACAATTGAATAATTGTAAAAAGCTTTTTTTTGATAAAACAGTTGGTGTCCCACCGCCGATATAGACGGTCTTTAAAAACCCTGTACTTTGTTTCCTGAGAATTAATTCCTTGCATAATGCATTAACATATTCTTCAGAAAGACTTTTATCAAAAGGGACTGAAAAGAAATCGCAGTAAATACACTTTTTTATACAGAAAGGTATATGTATATACAGAAAGTTACACAACGTACTATTCTCATTTAACTTTCAGGACTGCAAGGAATGCTTCCTGTGGAAGTTCCAGTTTCCCGAATTTTTTCATCCTTTTTTTGCCTTCTTTTTGTTTCTCAAGGAGTTTTCTTTTACGTGTAATATCGCCACCATAGCATTTTGCAAGAACATCCTTTCTTAATGCTTTTACATTTTCCCTTGCGATTATTTTATTGCCAATAGCAGCCTGTATTGCAACCTCATACATCTGTCTTGGAATAATCCCTCTTAATTTTTCTGTGAGTTCTCTTCCTTTATAGTAGGCTTTATCTTTATGAACGATCAATGATAGAGCGTCAACTATTTCACCATTAAGAAGAATATTCAATCTCACAAGGTCGGATTCTCTGTAACCGATAAATTCATAATCCATAGAAGCATAACCTTTGGAAATGGATTTTAATCTGTCATAAAAATCCCAGAGAATTTCATTCAGAGGTAGTTCATAATCAACTTTTATGCGGTCTTTTCCTATATATGAAAAATTTTTCTGTATGCCCCTTTTTTCCTGACATAAATCGAGGACCGGTCCTATAAATTCTGATGGTACAAAGATAGTTGCGAGAACATATGGTTCTTCTATTTTCAGATAATTTTCAGGCAATAAAGAGGGATTTTCAACATGTATGATTTCTCCATCAGTTTTTGTAACTCTATAAACGACTGTAGGAGCAGTGCTTAACAGTGAAAGATCAAATTCACGTTCAAGGCGTTCTTTGATTATTTCCATGTGTAAAAGACCAAGAAATCCACATCTGAATCCAAATCCCAATGCAAGAGAAGTCTCAGGTTCATAAACAAAAGAAGAATCATTTAACCTCAATTTATTCAGAGCATCTCTTAGATTTTCATACTGGTGTGTTTGAGTGGGATAAAAGCCGCAGAATACCATTGGTTTGATGTCTTTATATCCAGGACATGGCTCTGAAGCAGGATTATCTGCATCTGTTATTGTGTCACCAATTTTAGTGTCTGTAACTCTCTTTATTCCTGCAATAATATAACCAACTTCGCCTGAAGAAAGTTCATTAACATCCCTCATCTTTGGTGAGAAAATTCCCACACGGGAGACTTCAAAAACACCGCCTTCAGCCATCATTTTTATATGCATTCCGGGTCTTACCCTGCCTTCGAAAATTCTTACAAGAACTATGACTCCAAGATAATTGTCAAACCATGAATCAAAAATAAGAGCTTTAAGAGGATTGTTATCATGACCAGAAGGTGGTTTAATTTTCTTTACAATAGCTTCAAGGATTTCTTCTGTCCCTATTCCCTCTTTAGCGCTTGCAAGAATTGCTTCCGAGCAATCTATCCCAATTGCTTCTTCAATTTCCTTTATAGTGCCATTGGGATCTGCGGATGGTAGATCAATTTTATTTATAACAGGAATTATTTCAAGATTGTGTTCTACCGCAAGATATGCATTTGCAAGTGTTTGAGCTTCGACTCCCTGTGAAGCATCAACGACGAGCAGAGCTCCTTCACAGGAAGCAAGGCTCCTTGAGACTTCATAAGAAAAGTCAACATGTCCCGGGGTATCTATTAAGTTCAGAATATAAATGTTTCCGTCATTTGCTTTGTATTCGAGCCTGACCGCATGGGCTTTAATTGTAATTCCTCTTTCTCTTTCAAGATCCATGGAGTCAAGGACCTGCTCCATCATTTCCCTTTCACTGAGCGCACCAGTATATTCAAGAAGTCTGTCGGCAAGAGTGGACTTCCCGTGATCTATATGCGCAATAATAGAGAAATTACGTATATTTTTTGTCATAAATTCAGGATTAAGTAAATCAGGATATTTATTTTATCATATATTCTCTATCACTATAAACCGAATAATAACAGAGAAAAGACAACAGACAAAAGACTACATACAAAAGGCAAAATACCAAAATTCTGATACTTAAGATAAATAAATAAGTTAGCCCTGAAAAGGTAGAGAAGACAGGATGTATCTTAACAGACTTTGGCTCACTTGAATTTCGATAGATTGACATACATAGTATTCTATATATAAAATTAAGCATATGGAGGTAAGCTATGTTAGTTGATACAGAGAAAATGATACCTGTAACAAAACTACAGAGGCAACTTACTCAAAGACTAAGGGAAGTTTATGAGACAGGAGAACCGTTATTTATACTGAGAAACAATGAAATGGCGGCTGTTATACTTTCCGCTGAGGAATATGAATTATTGAAGCAGGCGGAGGATATTATTGAACATCTTGAGATAGCTGAGATTATTGAAGAAAGACTTAAAGGATATGATAGGTCCAAAAATGTATCATGGGATAAAATAAGAAAAAGGCATGGCTTATAAAATAGAATTTCTGCCAGATGCAGCAAAGGACTTTGAAGATATTGACGGTTCGCTCAAAATTCAGGCGTCAAAGAAAATAGATGCACTTGCTAAGAACCCTTATCTGGGAAAACCGTTAGGAAATAAATTTGGTGTTGACCTTACCTGTTTTTATAAATTGTATTTTGCGAAGAAAAAATATCGTATTGTTTACCGGGTAGTTGATGAAAATATAGAGATAATAGAAATAGTTGGAATCGGTAAAAGAGATAAAGTAGAAATTTACAAACTTATTGCAAGAAGAATGAAAAAACTCAAGGTAAAGTGAAAAATTTATTTTAATAGCATTCTCAGGGTAAAAAGTAGCCAGTGTCACGGGCAGTCAGTTATAAATAAAGTAAATATAAGCACATAAGCATCACCTGCTAACTGTTAAATTTGCCTAAAAAAGTCATAACATGGTAAACTTAACAGAAAAACAAGAGGTATTTTATGCTTGATAATAATATTCAAATAGGGTTAACTTTCGATGATGTCTTGCTATTACCGGCAAAATCAGAAGTTCTGCCAAAAGAAGTGGATGTATCAACATATCTCACCCGTAATATACCTATAAATATTCCAATTGTGAGTGCTGCTATGGATACAGTTACAGAGGCTGCTCTTGCAATTTCAATCGCAAGAGAGGGAGGTATAGGTATAATACACAGAGCAATGTCTCCCGAACGCCAGAAAACAGAGGTTGAAAAAGTAAAAAAATCCGAATATGGAATGATAATAGAACCCGTAACTATCTCACCTGATGCTCCTCTGTCTGATGCAATGGCTTTGATGGAAAAATATAGAATTTCAGGCGTTCCTGTTACTGTTGATGGTTATCTTACAGGCATTGTAACAAACAGAGACCTCAGGTTTGAGACAGATTTCAGTAAAAAAGTTTCAACAGTTATGACAAAGGAGAATCTTATTACAGCTCCTGTTGGAACAAGTATTGAAAAGGCGCAAAAACTTTTGCATAAATATCGGATAGAAAAATTGCCGATTGTTGACAGAAAAGGTAGATTAAAAGGACTTATTACGATAAAGGATATAGAAAAAAAGAAGAAGTATCCGAATGCATGCAAGGATTCTCTCGGAAGATTGAGGGTTGGAGCAGCGATTGGGACAGGTGAAGATTCTCTGCACAGAGCAGAATTGCTCGTTAAAGCAGGTGTAGATGTAATAGTAATAGATACTGCACATGGACATACAAAACCGGTATTGAATACACTTAAAATGTTAAAGAAAAAATTTGATATAGATGTAATAGCAGGAAATATAGCAACAGCAGAGGCTGCTGAGGATTTAATAAAAGCAGGAGCAGATGGTATTAAGGTCGGAATAGGACCGGGTTCAATCTGTACAACACGTATTGTTGCGGGTGCAGGTGTACCACAGATTACAGCAATAAACAATTGCTATCAGGTAGCTAAAAAATATAATGTTCCAGTTATTGCTGACGGTGGTATTAAATATTCGGGAGATATAACCAAGGCTCTTGCAGTTGGCGCATATTCAGTAATGATAGGCAGTCTTTTTGCAGGCACAGATGAGTCACCCGGAGAAATTGTTTTATTTCAGGGAAGAAGTTATAAAGTATATCGTGGTATGGGTTCCATAGGAGCTATGGAGCAGGGTTCAAAAGACAGGTATTTTCAGGCAGGTGTTAAATCTTCAAAGCTTGTTCCAGAAGGTGTTGAAGGAAGAGTGCCTTATAAAGGATTACTTTCAGAGAGTATTCATCAATTAATAGGAGGATTACGTTCTGGTATGGGCTACTGTGGTTGTAAAACAATAAAGGAACTTAGAGAAAAGGCCCATCTTATAAGAATTACAAGTGCTGGCTTAAGAGAAAGCCATGTACATGATGTAATAATCACCAAGGAAGCCCCGAATTACAGACCAGAGTGGTAGCTCTGAAAATATATCATGCATGAAGAGAAAATTTTAGTTCTTGATTTTGGTTCCCAATATACCCAGCTCATTGCAAGAAGGGTAAGGGAGAGCAAGGTTTATTCTGAGATATACCCATATAATGTTCCTTTAGATAGAATTATTGCTTTTAACCCTAAGGGGATAATTCTTTCAGGAGGACCTTCGAGTGTTTATGAAAAATTAGCTCCTTTGCCAGACCCTGAGATTTTCAATCTTGGCATACCACTGCTTGGTATATGTTATGGAATGCAGATTATGGCTCATATGCTTGGTGGAAAAGTTGCAAAAGCTCAAAAAAGGGAATACGGAAGGGCTGAGCTTATAATCGACAGAAAAATTGAGCTTTTTGAAGATATACCAGAAAGAACTGTAGTATGGATGAGTCATGGTGACAGAATAGAAAAATATCCCCCTGATTTTTATCCTGCAGCTCATACAGATAATTCTCCTGTTGCTGTAATGTTTAATAAAAAGAAAAAGTTTTATGCAATTCAATTCCACCCAGAAGTTGCGCATACGCCTTTAGGAACAAAGATATTGAGGAATTTCCTGTTTGAAATATGTAATTGCAAACCTCTGTGGACAATGAAGTCATTTATCGAAAGCACAACCGAAGAGATCAGGAATAAAGTTGGAAATAAAAAAGTTGTATGCGGTATAAGCGGGGGAGTTGATTCCACAGTTACAGCAGTGCTTGTACACAAAGCAATCGGAAAACAATTGACCTGTATTTTTGTGGATAATGGAGTTTTAAGAGAAGGTGAAAGTAAAAAAGTTGAACAGAATCTTCGGAAACACTTCCATATGAATATTGATTTTGTGGATGCTTCGGAAAGATTTCTCCGAAAGTTAAAAGGTATTACAGACCCGGAGAAGAAAAGAAAAATAATCGGAAATGAGTTTATACGTGTATTTGAGGAAGAGGCAAAAAAAATTAAGGATGTTGAGTTTCTTGCTCAGGGGACTTTATACCCTGATGTCATAGAAAGTGTGTCGTTTAAAGGACCTTCAGCAACTATTAAAAGTCATCACAATGTTGGTGGATTATTAAAAAGAATGAAGCTGAAACTCATAGAACCTCTAAGAGAATTGTTCAAAGACGAGGTGAGGTTGCTCGGTAGGGACCTCGATATTCCAGAAGAAATAATCAATCGTCAGCCATTTCCAGGCCCGGGACTCGCTATAAGAATTATAGGTGAAGTTACAAAAGAAAGATGTGATATATTACGCAAAGCAGATACAATTGTATGGGAAGAAATTAGAAGAGCAGGACTCTATACAAAACTCTGGCAGTCATTTGCTGTTTTACTTCCTGTAAAAAGTGTAGGGGTTATGGGTGATGAAAGAACATATGAAAATGTAATTGCTGTAAGGGCTGTTAATAGCCTTGATGGTATGACAGCAGACTGGGCAAAGATTCCATATAATGTGCTTGGAACTATTTCAAACAGGATAATCAATGAAGTAAAGGGTATCAACAGAGTAGTCTATGACATCAGCTCAAAACCACCGAGCACAATAGAATGGGAATAAAGTTTAATGAGTTCCAATAATGGACATTAAAGAATATATTAAAGAAAAACAAAACCTTGTAGATAATTATTTAAAAAATTATTTTAACTCACCTTTTGAACCCAAAATACTCTATGAAGCAATGAACTATTCTTTATTTGCAGGTGGAAAAAGAATAAGACCTGTTCTTGCTCTTACTGCTTATGAAGTTTGCGGAGGAAATCCTGTTGATATATTGCCTCAGGCTTCAGCACTTGAACTCATACATACTTATTCGTTAATACACGATGACCTTCCATCAATGGATAATGATGATCTGAGGCGTGGTAAACCCACCAGTCATAAAATTTATGGAGAGGCTATCGCTATACTTGCAGGGGATGCTTTACTTACAGAGGCTTTCAGGATGATGACTTCGGATAAAATGCATACAGGAGAAGTTCGCAGAATATCAAATAAAGCTATTATAAATCTAATTCAAGAGATAGCATATGCAGCAGGTGCCCATGGAATGGTTGGGGGACAGACACAGGATATAATTTCAGAAAACATGGAACCTGAAAAAGAAACACTGGAATTCATACATTTACATAAAACAGCAGCTTTAATCAGAGCGTCTTTAAGAACAGGGGCTATACTTGCAGGAAGTAAAAAGAGTATATTAAATGCATTAACTGAATACGGTGAATATATAGGACTTGCTTTTCAGGTTATTGATGATATTCTTGATGTTGAAGGAAAAACAGAGGAACTTGGTAAGACCTCAGGTTCAGATGTAAAAAAAGGAAAGATGACATATCCTTCTCTGTATGGTATTGAAAAAGCAAAGCATAAATCAGAAGAACTTGTTTCTTCTGCAATAAATTCTCTAAAAATATTTTCATCAGAAGCAGATCCGCTCAGGGATTTAGCTTTATATTTGCTTAAAAGGAGGGCTTAATGTTCATTGAAAATATTAAATCCCCTGAAGATGTCAAGAAACTTTCCATGCAGGAACTTAAACTCCTTGCGGATGAAATTAGAGATATAATTATTGAACGTGTATCTATAAATGGCGGGCATCTTGCTTCAAACCTTGGAGTTATAGAACTCACTTTAGCTCTGCATTATGTTTTCAATTCTCCTGTTGATAAAATTATATGGGATGTGGGACATCAAACCTATACTCATAAGATGATTACAGGTAGATTCGAAAAATTTTCTACAATCAGGAAGTTCAGGGGAATTTCAGGCTTCCCCAAGAGAGAAGAAAGCGAACATGATATTTTTGGCACAGGACATAGTTCAACATCCATATCAGCAGCACTTGGAATTCTCGAGGGTCGTGATAAACGAATGGAAGATTATAAAGTGATAGCTGTAATTGGAGATGGTGCTTTATCAGGCGGGCTTGCCTTCGAAGGCCTGAATAATGCAGGACATTTAAAAAAAGATTTGATAGTTATTCTGAATGACAATGAAATGTCAATCTCTCCAAATGTAGGCGCATTACATTCCTATCTTAATAGAATAATGACAGGTGAGCTGTATAAAAGGTTTAAGAGGGATACAAAAGCTATTCTTGAAAATATACCCAAGGTTGGTGAGACTGCTGCCAAGATTGCACAGAAAACAGAAGAAATGTTCAAGGGGCTATTTTTACCCGGTATAATTTTTGAAGAATTGGGGTTTAATTATATTGGTCCAATTGATGGTCATAATATAGAACTCCTAATCCGTACACTAAGGAGTATAAAAACATGTACTTCTCCTACTCTTGTTCATGTAATTACAAAGAAGGGTAAAGGATATACTTTTTCTGAAGAGAATCCATCATTATTTCACGGTATAGGACCATTTGAACCTGATACAGGCTCACCAATAAAAGGTAATCGTAAAACATACAGTGAGGTTTTCGGAGAAGCTCTATGTGATATAGCAGAAAAAGATTACAGAATTGTTGCTATTACTGCTGCCATGAAAGAAGGTACGGGTCTTGAGGAATTTTCAAAAAATTTCCCTGAACGTTTTTATGATGTTGGAATAGCAGAACAGCATGCAGTAACATTTGCAGCAGGCATGGCTGTTCAGGGTGTAAAACCAGTTGTTGCGATATATTCCACATTTCTCCAGAGAGCTTATGATCAGATAGTTCATGATGTATGTCTTCAGAATCTTCATGTTGTTTTTGCCATTGACAGAAGTGGTCTTGTTGGAGAGGATGGACCAACACATCATGGTGTTTTTGATTTATCATATCTCAGGCATATCCCAAACATTGTAGTTATGGAGCCCAGGGATGAAAATGAACTAAAGAGTATGCTGGAGCTTGCAATATCACATAATGGTCCAATTGCAATACGTTATCCGAGAGGGAAATCTCTGAATGAACCTTTATTTGCAGAGGCAAGTTCTTCCTGTAAAATAGGTGAAGCCGAGATAATTAAAGAAGGAAATGATATTGCCATAATAGCAACTGGAAGTACAGTTTTACCTTCATTAAGAGCTGCAAAGAAGATTGAAGAGCAGGAAGGTGTATCTGTTATGGTTGTAAATGCCAGATTCATAAAACCTCTGGACAAAAACTTGATATTGTCCATTGCTTCAAAGATACCAAAAATTATTACAATTGAAGAGAATGTTCTACAGGGAGGATTCGGGAGTGCGGTACTCGAATTGTTTAATGACGCAGGATTACAGAATTTGAAGATCAAACGACTTGGAATTCCAGATATTTTTGTTGAACAGGGCTCACAGCTTGAATTAAGAAAAAAATACGGTCTCGATGAAGATGGTATTTTACAGGCGATTCTTGCTCTTTCAAAAGAGCCTGTATATTCATATTGAAAGAAAGACTCGATAAGATTCTTGTATCAAAGGGAATTGTAAAAAGCAGAAACCTTGCGAGTGCTTTTATAATTGAGGGAAAGGTTTTTGTCAATGGCAAAAAGATTTTAAAACCAGGCACTCTTATTGATGAGAATTCTTCTGTTTCTCTTGAAATCGAAAAAATGCCATATGTTAGCAGGGGAGGTCTTAAACTTGAAGCAGCCCTGAAGTATTTCCAGATTGATGTAAATAATAAAATAATAATGGATGTGGGTTCCTCTACAGGAGGTTTTACAGATTGCGTTTTAAAGCAAGGTGCAAAAAAAGTTTTTTGCATTGATGTTGGATATGGTCAACTCGACTGGTCTTTAAGAAATGACCCGAGAGTTTTTCTTATGGAGCGGACCAATGCACGTTACCTTGATGAGATTGTCTCTAAAAGACTCGCAGAAAAAGGTAAGGAGGGAATGGAGGAACTTATCGAGAAAGATATTGATATAATTGTTATAGATGTTTCATTCATTTCTCTTACAAAGATATTACCGGTATTAAAAGGATTTCTTAAAAAAGACGGATTAATAATAGCTCTTGTAAAACCTCAATTTGAAGTTGGAAGAGGAGAGGTTGGCAGAGGGGGGATTGTAAAAGATGAAGAAAAAAGAATGAATGCTGTAAAAAAAGTATCAGAAGAGTTAAATGAGATTGGATTAGAAACATTCAGTATATATCAGTCACCAATAAAAGGACAAAAGGGAAATATAGAATATTTTTTGTTATTAAAAATTACTCAAAAATATACTAACTGAACTCCAGAATAATGAAAGCTTTACATAACAGTTAATTTTTAAATACGTTTTAGCCATGGTTCTATTTATGAAACGAAATCACGTGTCCTGGCAATGAGGCTTAAGACGTAAAATGAATAGAAACACAACAAAACAGGAGATTAAATGGAAGAGCAAAGAATTTTAATAGGCATTGATTATTCTACTGCTTCACTTTTAGCAATAGAATTACTTCTTGAAGATGCATATGACCCTTCATTGTATGAAGAAATAGCAAAAGCAAATGTAAACAGACCTGAAGTTTTAAAGCTTATACTGGAGTGTCCTGATACTCCTGATTCTGTCAGACAGATGGTTTCGGATATGATGAAGGTTCCTGTTGTCTCAAAGGAAAAGATTGTTAAACCACGTAAGCCACCTGAAATACGTGAACAGACAATATTTCAGAAGATACAGAAATTAAGTGTATCTGAAAGGATTCAGCTTGCCATAAGGGGCGGAAAGGAAATAAGATCTATTCTTTTGAGGGATTCAAATAAAGAAGTTGCGCTGTCTGTTCTTGATAATCCAAGAATAACCGAGACAGAAATTGAGATGATAGCGAAATCAAGGTCTATAACAGATGAAGCTTTGAGAATTATAACAAGAAAAAGAGAATGGATGAAAAGTTATAATATAATACTTGCCCTTGTAAATAATCCAAAGACTCCGATTGGAATTGCCCTGAAACTTGTTCCGGAATTAAGAACAAGAGATCTTCAATTACTTGAGAAAAATAGAAATGTGGCAGAGGGTGTGCGCTCTAACGCAAAGAAAATATTAAAGGCAAGGAAGTCTCTATAAATATATTGAAAAATTTTTAAAAATTTCTTTTAATAGAAAATTCACATTATTTTGAAAGCATTTTCTATATTAATGCAATATAAATAACAGGAAGGAAAGAATGTTACGTTCGTTCAAGATTGAAAAATACCATACAGGAATTGTGCCTGAATCGACTCTGTTCAAGACATTGAAATATCTTGATAGAAAAACTGTAAAGACTCCATTTTTATTGTTAGACAGCAACAAAATTGCTGAGAAAGTTTCTTTGATCGGAAGTTTTATAAGAAATTCCAGGGTATTTTATGCTGTTAAGGCTAATCCTGATATCTCTGTGATAAAACTATTGAACAAACTCAAAGCTGGCTTTGAGATCGCTTCTGAAGGAGAACTTGAATTGCTCGCATCACTGAGAGTGGAGCCATCAAGAATCATTTCGAGCAATCCAGTAAAGACTATAATATTTCTGAAACTTGCTTCAAAATACGGGGTCAACTATTTTTCCTTTGATTCATACGATGAGGTTGATAAATTAAAAAAATTTGTCCCGGGATGTAATGTATATGTAAGATTAACAGTGCCAAATGAAGGAAGTGAATGGCCCCTGAGCAAAAAATTCGGGGTAGAAATAGACCAGGCAATTAAATTATTGTTATATGCAAAGGAAAATGGGCTTAACCCTGCTGGAGTAACATTTCATGTAGGCTCACAGTGCACAAATATATATAACTGGAACTCAGCACTTGATAAAGCCAGGACATTATGGGAACTTTCACTAAAGAAAGGATTAAATCTGAAGATGCTGAACATCGGAGGAGGTTATCCCATTAAATATACAAAAAATGTGGTCAGCATAGAGGCAATAGAAAAGAACATAGATTCTCTTATTAAAGAACGTTTCCCTGAAAATGTGGATATATATATTGAGCCAGGCAGAGCTGTTGTTGGCGATGCAGGTATATTTGTAACAAAAGTTATCGGAAAGGCAAAAAGAGGGGATGAGGACTGGTTATATATAGATGTTGGAGTCTTTAATGGACTTATGGAAAGTGTTGGAGGGATAAAATATAGCTATATAGTAGAAAAGCAGAAAAACTTAAAAGCAAAGAAACAATGGACAATTGCGGGTCCGAGTTGTGATAGTTTTGATGTTATAGATAAGAATGTGCTCTTAAATGAACCAGAAGTTGGAAACCTTGTTCTGATTCCATCGAGCGGAGCTTACACAATATCATATGCTTCAGAATTCAACGGATTTTCAATACCAAAAACCATTTTAATTTAAATATAGAAAGGATGAAAAATGATTAAGTTCACTGAAAAAGCACCATATTCACCGGTTGAATATCTTTATGATGTGGAGGAAATACTCTATAAAGGTAAGAGTAAATTCCAGGAAATAATGGTAATTACAAACCCTTATTTTGGCAGAATGCTGATACTTGATGATGTTGTTCAGATTACAGAAAGGGATGAATTTTTCTACCACGAGATGCTAACCCATGTCGTTTTGCATGCTCAGGAAAATCCTAAAAAAGTAGTCGTCATCGGAGGCGGAGACGGAGGTGTTGTCAGAGAGGTTCTTAAACATAAATCAGTTGAAAAGGTTTATTTTGTCGAGATAGATGAGGAAGTAATTAATGTCTCAAAAAAATTCTTTCCCACAGTATCCTGTGGAATGGACGACCCGAGAGTCGAAATAAAGATTATGGATGGTGCTGATTTTATCAAGAAAATAAAAAACCCTGAAATTGATGCAATTATCATTGACTCAACAGATATTATTGGATTTGCCAGAAGTCTTTTCACAAAAGAATTCTTTACTTCTGTAAAAAATTGTCTTACACCTCAGGGCATGTTCGTTACACATACTGAATCCATGCATTTTCACAAGGATATGGTAATAGAACTTCAAGAAGCCTTAAAAGAAGTTTTCCCTGTGGTTGATCTATATTCAGCCCCGATTGCTACATATCCAGGCAACTGGTGGGTATTTGCAGTAGCTACAAACGGAGTTTCTCCGAGAGAGATAAAACGTAAATTTGAGATCAGCACTAAATATTACAGCGACGAGATACATCAGCAGTCTTTTATTACAAAAGGTTTGTATGAGAAATTAATGCAAAGAAAACTACAATGGTAGCAGCCTTGAATAATCTATTCTTATGGGTTTATAATAAAAAAAGTTTGAATTTGGGTCTGCTTCAAATCACAAAAATAATGGAGGTGTATCTTAATGCCTATTTACGAGTACGAGTGCATGAACTGCGGAAAATATTGTGAAATCATTCAGAAATTCAATGATGAACCTTTGAAAACATGTCCGGAATGTGGCGGTCATATGCACAAACTTATATCACAATCTTCTTTTGTACTTAAAGGTACAGGATGGTATGTTACTGATTATGCATCTCCTGAAAGAAAAAAAGCTATGGAATCTGATGGAACCTTACCAAAAGAATCTGAGCCTTCAAATGGTGACAAAAAGAAAGAAATTAAAAAAGCAGAAACTACAGTAAAAAGTTAATGTTAGCTCCACATATTCATATGCCCTATCATTTGATAGGGCATTATTTATCTTTCATAATTCAAAATAAAATAAATCTTGAGTTATATTTTTCATCTGATATTCTTGATAGAACGAATTATTCTGAAATAGAAAAACTTCTTGAGAGTCTTTCATACAACCCTTCTTTTACCATACATGCACCATTCATGGATTTATCTCCAGGTGCGGTTGATTCTAAGGTAAGGGCTGTAACAGTGGAAAGGTTCAATCAGATATTTTCATTTGCTGAAATAATAAGGCCAGAAGCGATTGTTTTTCACTCAGGTTATGAAAAATGGAAATATGCTCTTAAAGTTGATATATGGCTTGAAAATAGTCTGAGAACATGGAAAGAGTTCATAACAAGGGCTAAGGAAATAAATACAAAAATAGTCATAGAGAATATCTTTGAAGATAACCCTTACAATCTCAGATTACTAATGGAAAATCTCGGCTCAGAATATTTCGGACTATGTTTTGATTCAGGACATTTCAATCTGTTTTCAAAAACCACATTGAAAGACTGGCTTAACCAGACAAAAGACTATATCTTTGAGCTTCATCTCCATGACAATAACAGAACTTCTGATGCACATCTTGCTATTGGTGAGGGCAATTTTGATTTTAAGACTCTTTTTTCAGAATTAAAGAACAGAAATATTATTTATACAATTGAAGGACACACTGAACAGGACGTTCTAAAGAGCCTCGAAAGATTAAAAGAATATATTTCTGAATAATTCAGAGATCGTGAATCTCGATTTTCATCAGGATTGCTCTTCAAATACTCTTCAAACAACCCCTTTGCCCTTGCATACTTCTTAGCACTCATCAGCATATTTTTGCAACCAAATATCAAAATTTAAAATCCCATTCTTTCAAACTAATAACGTATTTTATATCTCTTACTTTTCTGCAATATGATTCATCTGCCGTCAGCAATTTCCCTTTCTTTAGTATAGCAAGTGCATGATACACAGCATCGTAAAAAGTTACATTAAATCTCCTCATTAATTTAAAAGTTTCCTTACATAACTCTAAAGATATATCATATTCTATAAAATTATATCCCAGAAATATTTCCATGACTTCATAAGCCTGTTCAGGCATTTTCATCATCAGCACATTACCAACTTCGTAGCTCCATAGTTTTGGCAGGATAACCTCATATTTTCCATCTATCCATGCGTTAAGAAAAGAAACAGCCTTATCGTTGTCGATTTCATCAGGAGTGCTAAATGCCCACTTCAATATAACAGAGGCGTCAGGTACTACAATCTCCTTCATAATGGTTTTACTTTTGACCTGTCTTTTTTCAAAGCATCAACAATTTCTTTTGTTGAAAGGCGCTTTTTTGCTCTTATCAATAAGAGCCTCTCAGTAAGCTGTTTTCTTTTTATGAAATTCAATTCTTTTTTTAAAGCCTCATTTGCTATTTTGCTGCGTTCACCTGATGGCACAAGTCTCTCAAATTCTTTTATAACATCTTCGTTAATCATAAAATTAACTTTTCTTGCTGTTGGGGGCATAAATTATACCTCTTTTTAATGAATAAATATATTACACCTTAAATATACCTATACTAAGGTTTTTTGTCAAATTGAGAGTCAACGATATTTTTTGTATTCTACTTAAATTAAAAGGGGTGTAATTTCCTCTCTTTCACGAAGGATCGGGGATGTGTACTTCCCCAAAATCCGAATCATCAGAATTAGCTTTCAAATACTCCCCAAACAACTCCTTCGCCCTTGAATATTTCTTGGCACCCATCAACATATTCCCATAATCCATAACTACTTACCTATAACCCTCATTTAATGACCATTGACCAATGACTAATGACTATTGACTATTGACCAATGACTGTTGACCAGTGACCAATGACTGTTCTTTGTTTCCAAGTGCCTATTGCCTACTCTTTACAATTTTAGTTCTTCTCCAATTTAGTTTCTAAAAAGGATTCAAGGATTTTAGGATCCGGGAATTCGAGGATTCAGGGGTTCAAGTGCTTATTTCCCTTTTGTTATTTTGTAGATATCTAAACGTAGTTGATAAGTCCTTTGTCAAAATTTTAAGTCTTTGTAATTCTTAAGCATTTCTCTCGAATCCTTATCATCTTACCAACTTTTTCGGAGATGATCCATCAATT
>FWPV01006228.1_pt1 | contig 22973 bp, 16 predicted proteins | sample 2228371 | NCBI WGS metagenome assembly FWPV01 (sample SAMEA103939776, study PRJEB20133) | metagenome | reverse complement strand
GCCTGCGGCTTCCGGAATCGGGAGCACTTTAAAATTGCCATCTATTTTCATTGCGGAGGCTTAAACCTTCTCCCTGTTACCCATAAAAATGTCTGATGAGCCTTAATTTATTATTTATTGAATATATTATCGTCACCAAAATTAGAAAAATTATGGTTTAATATCAATTTAAAGTATTTCTCTTCCTGGCTGCAATTTAAGGTTAAAATTGGCTCATCATAGATGAGAAAGAAATTGCTTTTTTCGAAGGCGTAAATGTGATATTTCTTGACCCTCAGGAGGTGCGTTCGATGTTTCTTAGTCGACGGAATTTTCTTAAAACAGGTGGGCTTTCTCTGGCTGCTTTGAACCTTAAGCCTTTTCCCTCTCTTTCAACCTGGCTTTACCCGCCGCAAGAAGCCAGCGACCTGCTCCAGAGCCTCGTCCCGCTGACAGCTGAAGATTTTGAAGCGAGGCGAGAGAAGGCTGTTCGTTTGCTCGTGGAGCAAAATTTAGATGCTCTTTTCATCGGCGGGGGAGTTAACCTGGTTTACTTTACTAACGTGAACTGGTGGCTGAGCGAACGCGTTTTTGGCGTCTTGCTGAGCCGGAAAAAAGGCCCGGTTTGGGTTTGTCCGGCGTTTGAAGTCCAGCGAGCAGAGGAACTTATCCCGGCTGGCCAGGAAATAAGAACCTGGGAAGAGCATGAAAGCCCTTATGAGATAATCAAAGGAATTTTAAAGGATCTTGGCTTAGCCACGGGCAAACTGGCTACCGCGCCTGACCTACGGGCTTTTGAGGTACACGGCCTAAGAAGAACATTGAGCACCGTTGAGGTAGTCGATGGCGCACCGGTGACCGAAGGGTGTCGCGGCATCAAGGGGGCTAAAGAGATAGCGTTTATGGAAGTGGCCAATCGGCTGACCAAAATGGCCTACCGGGAAGGTTTTAAGGCCATGCGCGAGGGGATGAGTCAAGCTGAGCTCGCCGGAGCCATGCGCGCCGCTCACCAAAAATTAGGTGTAACTGGAAGTGGAGGGCCTCAGTTTGGACCTAACTCGGCTTTCCCGCATGGCTCTATGGTTCAAAGGACGCTGAAAACAGGGGATACAGTTTTAGTTGACGGCGGCTGTTCTGTTCATGGGTATCGTTCGGATGTCACGCGCACGGTAGTTTTCGGTCAGGCTTCCGATAAACAAAAACGCGTCTGGGATATCGTTAAGAAAGCTCAGACGGCGGCCCTTAAAGCGGCCAGGCCAGGTGTTACCTGTGAAGAGGTCGACGCGGCCGCTCGCAGGGTAATCGAAGAGGCTGGCTTTGGGCCGGGATATAAGTTTTTCACCCATCGCCTCGGACATGGCATTGGAATGGAGGGGCATGAATATCCCTATCTCGTCAAAGGAAATAAATTGAAGCTTGTACCTGGCATGACTTTCAGCAACGAACCAGGCGTTTATATCTATGGAGAGTTTGGCGTGCGGATTGAGGATTGTATGGTGATCACGGAGGATGGGGCTCGTTTTCTGGGCGGGATGGAAGCTTTGTCCCTCGACCAGCCTTTCGCTGAAGACTAAAACCAGGCGTGACCCGAATTGGCGGGCCAGGCTCGAAAAACGCCGGGTGATTAATATTTAACCGTTTTTAGTTTAGCGTGCCGAGAATCAATTTTATCGGTGGGCGGTAGATATTTTTTGGGAAATAAGGCAGCAACCGTGTAGTTCGGGTCCACTACCTGGGCTATTTTAGCCACGCCTACTTGAGATAGCAGCTGATAGGCATCCATCATTTCCAATCCGTAGTCAGAAACCAGCCATTCCACCATATCTTTATGGGCAATACGGAAGGCGTCTTCGAGAGGTCGGTAGCTACCGACACTCATTAAATACTCGTCGCTTTCCACGCGAGGCCAGGCTATTCTTTTTCCCTTAATCACATCCACCACCAACGTAACTTTCATGGCTGCTTCGACAGCCGTGCCGATTATTTCTCCGTCACCCTGAACCAGATGGCCGTCTCCCAGAAAGAGAAGGGCGCCTTTAACGTTCACCGGCAGGTAGACTGTATTCCCAGGCCTGACCTCAGGAAAATCGAGGTTGCCGCCAAAAGCTTCGGGAACTACAGTCCAGCGATTTTCGTTGTGGGCCGGAGCAACGCCGAGACAGCCTAAAAATGGTCGCATCGGGATTTCGCAAGTATGGGAACCATGAAGAGCTTTGAACTTAACTGTGTTATTCTGGCGGTTGATTTCATACCACCAGACTTTTTCCGGCAATGGTGGATGCAGCAGGGCAGTATAATCGGTGACGCTGAGCGCCCCAAAGTAGGGAAAATAGCTGCTAATTCCGTAATCACGCGCCGGCTCAAGTTTAAGCAGATGGACCGCCAGGGTATCTCCAGGCTCTGCTCCCTCGATGTAAAACGGCCCAGTTTGGGGATTATCATGGTCAGGAGGAATAACCTGGGTGGGGATATCTGCCGGTGATTTTACCCGGCCGTCGTAACAATCTTCCGTAGCGGTTTCTATAACCCATCCAGGCTTAACTTTGAGGACGGGTTTATGCTGTCCGAAAGTGTATTTATAATCACCGGGCCGGGGAAAGTAGGTCACTTTTTTTGTCTGGGAAAAAAGGTCAACTGGTAGACCGAGCCAAAAGGCCATGAGGAGTAAAAACAGGGGGAGACACCAAAATTTGCTTAAAGGGCGAAGGAAAGAAGAATTCTTTTTTTCTTTTCTCATCATTTATTCCTCCTAAAAATATTTTTTCATAAATATGAGGCAAGAAAAAAGGGAAAATTAATAATCATGGCCAAGAAGAAATTAACCACCGTCGCTAACGGGAAAGTTATAGAGAACCGCTTGGTTGAAAAGTAAGAAGGAAATTGCCTTCTTTTGAAAAAACCTAATTTAGCTTTAACCTCACTTTATTTACGCTCTTCCGGCTAATTAATTCTTTAAGAGTCATGATTTTTATATTCCATGGTTACCGTTTGGCTTGAGCCATGATCGCTTCTATTTGCGCTATGTCCCGCGGCAGGTCGCGCGTCAGGTTTTCGCATCCCTTTTCCGTGATCACTACTGTATCTTCTATCCTGACGCCGAGTTTTTCTTCCGGAAAAACGGCATAAATATCACAGGCAAAAACCATGCCCGGTTGAAGGCGGCCTCTTGGACTCCCGCCCACGTCGTGAACCGCCATCCCGACAAAATGACTGCATCCGCCTTGCATGGTTCTAATTTTAAAAAGGTCTTTATTTAAGTCAAAACCTCTTTTGCTCAGGATGGTTTTGACCTCTTCGCGCACCTGGTCACAGGTTATCCCGGGCCGATAAACCTCGAGGCAAGCTCTTTGCACCGCCAGACAAGCTTCATAGATTTCTCTCTGCCTGGGAGTGAACTTTCCGTTGGCAGGGTAGGAGGCAGATATATCAACATCATAATATTTGAAATCAGGTCCGGCATCGACGACCAGGAAATCTCCCTCCTGAAGAAGCCGGTCATGCTTGTAATAATGGAGATAAGGGTGGTTTTCATCCGAACTGATGATGACATAATAGGCTAAATCCGCGCCTCTTTTCTTGCAGATGTATTCAAAAGCAGCGGCGATCTCATATTCATAAACTCCCACCCGCGTGGCTTTCATCATTTCTAAATGGGCTTCCACGCCAATTCTGGCCACTTGCCGGAGTAACTCTATTTCGGCAGGAGATTTAATCTGGCGTTGCTCCCAGATGAAAGGCGAGCAGTCCTTGATTTCAACCTGGGGAAAACGTTCGCGAAGCCGACTGACCAGTTGCAGCTCGCGGGTAAGACGGCCATCCCACGGGTTGATCATCATCTGGTTATACAGGAGGTTAAATTTTTCCTGGCTGCATTCCCGCGGTAATTCCTCTGGTTTAAAGGAGGTATAAAAAACATAACCCTGGCTAGCCAGCCGGGCGAGATAACCGGCCAACTGCTCCAGAGGAAGTACCCTTTCTATGCCCGTTATTTCCTGCGGTTTTCTAACAATATCCAGGCTGATGCCTTCGTTGCGGGCCTCTCTTTCGGAGATGGTGAAGAAAAGAAGGGTTTCTTTGCGTCGGCCGTCAATCAAAAGAACCGAGTTGGGGATTTCTACCCCGCTGAAATAGAAAAAATCATTATTCTGGAAAAACTCCCGATAGCCGGTCGTGGGTTGAGCTCCGAGGAGGATGGCAACCCCATCGGGGACCTTTTCCATCAATTTCAGCCGGCGGTGAGCGAATTCAGTCTTATCAAAAAGGAGTCCCTGCGCCATAGTGGTGGAAAATAACATAAAAAGGCAGCCTGAAAGAGCTAAATACTTTTTTATCCTCATATCCACCTCCTTATATTAATCTCCTTCTTCCTCATAACCATCTTCCTTGATCACCATATTCTTTATTACAATAAGCATAATTACAATAAAATTTTTTTATAATAATAGCCATATTCATAACCAGAGCCATATTCTTTATAACCGTCTAAATAGCCTGCTAAAATCACTTTTTCTTTTAACATTATCTATTTTTGATTTATCCCTTTTCGCCTGTTTTTAACTTTTTGCTCCTCCCTTGAGGATTTAAGAACGAGCTTAATTCTATTTTAATCACATGTTTGATGATTAACCTGCCTGGTTTCGGGCTCAATTTGTTTCCAATTGCGCTAGAGAGCCTTTCAAGCCCTGATATTTTAATTTCGTATATAACATATAAAATTAAAATGGCCAGGATATTAAGCGATGTTTGGGGGAGGAGCCGGAATGGCGTAGGTTCCACAGATAAGGAGGTCCTTCTGGCAGGCTAGGTCGGCCAATTCTCCACCTGATGGCGTCTGGTGGCCAACCGCCCAAAATAGACGACCATAAACTCCAGCTCCAGCGCCAGGCGGCCAATCGAATAATGAGAATCGTTGGTCGTAACTATGGCTTCAAAATCCTGAAAGTCGAGATCAATAGTTTCTGCTATGAGTATTGGTTCATAGGTTAGATAAAGTAGATAAAGCCGGTTCTTATTCAAGCCCATCGGCAAACAATTTATTTTTCTTGACAGCCCAGAATGTCTTTATTATTTCCTGATTATTTCTTGCTCCGCGTCCCGTTGTCTGAATAAATTGCTCACAAATCATGGCTATTTTTTACCTGACTGATCGTCGTCGTCAAAAAAGTGATATATTATTTTCTTCTCTACCTTCAGCCTTGAAAACAGCGCCAATTACTGTGGGAAAAGTAGGGCAAAAAATCAGGGAACTAATTCTATCTCCCCCGTCCCAATGGCCAACTGTCAGAGATCGGCGGCCAAAATCACGCCTTCAATTCCAGAGAACTCTCTGGAAATGAGATAGTATTCCCTGAGACGCAGACCCTTGGACAGCTTTTTCAATTTATTCCAGTCCGAAAGAGTGGCTTTTTGCTTCACTTCGAAGCCAATCTCTCCGTTAAGAATAAAATCGAGTTCTGGTCCTTTGTATTTCTGATAATATTTAAGGGTGCCTAAAACCCGCAGGCACTGAAACACCGCATTTTCGAAAACCTTTCCTTCAGGTAGCTTTCCAAGGTAATTTAAAAGGCCAGTATCACAGAAATAAACTTTTTTAGCTCCCCTGACTTCTCCATTTAAGCTTCGGGAAAAAGGATGAATCAGAGTGATAAAATAGGTCTTTTCCAGAAAATTGAGGTAAGAATAAACCGTGTCTCGAGAAACTCCTATTGCAGACGAAATTTTTGATATTTCAACTTTGGACCCGACCCGATTGGCCAGCAAAATGATTAAATCTCGCAGTTTACCTATCTCTCTAAAATCAGCCAAAGTTTTGATTTCTTTTTCAAAGTAAGACTTAAAAATATCTTCCAGGATCTGCCGTTTCCTTGAAACATTGTTTTCTATCACCACACCTGGAAAGCCGCCGAAAGTGAGATATTCTTCAAAATAGGGCTTATAGATCTCGAAAGATAAAAGTTTTTTTTCTCTGGCGCGGGTTTTATAATCAGCGGAAATTTTTCTTTCTTTATTTTTAAAGACAAGAAATTCCGCAAAATCTAGGGGATAGAGTTCATATATTACCTTCCGGCCAGCCAGAGATTCGGGAAAAAGATTTTTAAGATAGAAGCTGGAAGAACCCGTGAGGAAAAATTTTATCCGGTAGTGGTCATAAAGATATTTTATTGCTTTGACAATATGAGGAGCAAGCTGAATTTCATCAAGAAAGATGTATGGCCGACCCTCGAGGGAAAAACCAAGAGGCCTCAAATTAGCCAAAATATTATCATAATTCTTTTCTTCGAAAATCTTATGATTAAGAGGGTTTTCTAAATCCAGATATATCTTGGATGGACTCGATATTAGGTCAAAAATTTGCTTCATTAATGTAGTCTTGCCGACCTGCCTCATACCGGTCAGGACCACAATCCGGGGCAGTTCGGTTTCTTTTAAAAGTATGGGCGTAAGCTTTCGATTATAAATTCCCGCCACAGCTTGATTATAAGGAAATATTCGTTTTTGTCAAGTATTAGTTGACAAATTTGTTACATTTTTGTCAAATTATAATTGACATTATTGGAAATATCAAGCTTTCAATTAGAATAATTAGACTGCACGCTATCACCGAGATATATCTTTTCCGTAATTTCCCCGTTATGGTATTAAGACGCCTGTCTAATGGGTCAGGATATTTCGTCGGTGGTCCACTCGCTCGAAGCAAGTCTTTCCAAGTAGGAAAAACCTGGAAAACCCCAAGCACTTGCTTTTCTGCTCCCGCTCGAAGAAAGAGCATAAATCTCCGTTAAGGTTCAACCGGCCGTCCCGACAGCCTATATCTTTTGGCGGCGCTTATCTATACCAGAATCCTGATCGCTCGCCCCTTTTCCTTGAGCGCCGGCGAAGTTTTTGCTATCTTAAGCAGGTCGTAATGCATTTCCACTCATGTTGACCAGAATCGATAGCGGGGGGATAAACATTTTAGAGGAGTATAAAATTTGTTTTAGAAATGGAAGGAGGTGAGAATAGGGATAAAAACAAAGTTAACGGAAGAAGGGAAAAGAAAATTGAATTCCGGATTTAGTAATCTATTAATATTCTCTCGATAGTATGAAAATAAGGGGGTAACGAACTCTCGGTTAACTTCGATAATGATAAAATCGTTTAACCATCAAGATATCTGGGGCAACCGGTATAAGCGGCCGATAGGGGAGGAGTCATGGCCATGAAAGCAAAAAAAGGTATTTTTATTCGCTTATTTCTCAGGCCGTCAATTATTATCGGCCTTTGGCTTTTTGTCATTTGGCTTTTCATCATTCCTTCGAGCTTGTTTTCAGCCAAACGGCCGTGGCAGTTAGAAGATAATTTTAGAATTAAAAGAATCAGCGAGCTCGAAATTTCGCCTGACGGCCAGAAGCTCATTTTCATTACCTCTGAATCAGGTCCAACTTTGGGCAGAAGCCTGGCTACATTATGGCTTTATCAGTTAGAAAGAGCTGAGCTGAAAACTTTATTCCAGGTTGAAGGCTCGCTGGATAGCCTGCGCTGGTCCCCTGATGGGTCAAGGATAGCCTTTTTTGCTTCGGAAAAAGGCGAACTTGGCCTCTGGGTAATGAACTATGATGGCTCGGGAAGAAAGAAGCTTACTGACCTGGAAAAATCAAATGCCTATATTGGGATGAGAGGGAATGAGCTTTGTTGGTCACCTGACGGAAAGAAAATAGCCTATAATGCGGCTGGCCCTAAGTATTATGACCACACCCCCTCGCCGCTTAACCCGCCCACCGGGAATAAGGTCATGGTGGTGGAGCGCTTAGGCTACAAAGCTTTTTATTATTATTCGGATATGCGCCGGACTTATGTCTATCTCATCCCGGCCGATGGAGGGAGGTCGGAGCAGATTTCTTTTGGGGACTATGATTATCATTCTATTTCTTGGTCGCCCGATAGCAAATGGATAGCTTGCGTCTCGAATCGAACGGGAAAGGATGAATTTAACCATAATAACGACCTTTGTTTGCTTTCTCCAGACGGAAAGAAGCTGGTTCAGTTGACCAAAACCGTTGGTCCGGAGTATATGCCTGTTTGGTCACCCGATGGCCAGGAAATTGCATATCTGGGTAGAGTAAGGGACCGCCGCAGCAAGGAGAGTGACGCTGAATTTCCCAAAGTTTTTGTCCTCCCAGCTAAGGGAGGGAGGCCAATTAATTTAACCGAGCCGCTGGACCAGTGGAGCCAGACCATACGATGGTCCCAAGACAGCCAGCAGGTTTATTTTGCTGCTCAGAACGCAGGCCGCGTTTGCCTTTATGTGGCGCCGCGGCAGGGGGGTAAAGTTACTCCGTTAATCGAAGATTATGGTCAGGTGGGAAGCTATGCGGTTCGACCGGGTGGGGAGGTCTATTATGTTTATCAAGATGCTACTCACCCGCCAGAGATATATCGTCGGTCGGCGGATGGGCAGAGAAAAGAGAAGCTCACTACTTTTAACCAAGCATTTATCGAGGAAGTGGCCATGGTTGAACCGGAGAGGTTTGTCGCGAAAAGCTTTGATGACTGGGAGATAGAAGGCTGGATTATGAAACCCTTTAATTTCCGTAAGGGCAAAAAATATCCTTTAATTCTTAGCATCCATGGCGGCCCTCATGCTCAATACGGATATAATATTTCCTCCTTTTTCCAGTACCTGGCAGCCAACGGCTACGCGGTCATGTTTACTAACCCGAGGGGAAGCTCGGGGTATGGTCAGAAGTTTTCCGACGGATGCGTGGGTGATTTAGGAGGCGGAGATTACCAGGATATTATGGCTTGTGTTGATTATGTCCTCCAGAAATATGATTTTCTTGACCCAGAAAGGATGGGAGTCACCGGGGGGAGTTATGGCGGTTATATGACCAACTGGGTTATAACTCATACTCACCGCTTCCGAGCAGCAGTGAGTGTGGCGAGCATAAGCAACCTAATAAGCGATTGGGCTGATGCTAACCCCGACTGGTTTGAGAGCGACGGCGGTTTCATGCCTATGGAAAACTATGAAAAAGCCTGGTCTATGTCCCCGCTGAAATACGTGATGAACTGCCAGACGCCAACTTTATTTATCCATGGCGCCTGGGATTTTTGTGTTAACCTGGGCGAGGCCGAGCAGATGTTTGTGGCCCTCAAGAAACTCGGCGTCCCCGCGGTCCTGGCCATTTATCCGAATGAAGGCCATGGCCTTCGACAGCCAGAGCATGTCATGGATTATTATCAGAGAGCCTTAGCCTGGTTCGATAAATATTTGAAATAGAGATAATATTTAAAATAGAGAAAGAAAAATAGGGATAGAAAGTTAATAAGCCTTCCGCTGCATATTGGTCAGTGAAATATTATTTAACCAGAAATAATACCCGAAATAATACCTGACCCGAATGAGTTGGGAAATTATCTCTGATTTCTTTCTTATTTATTTCCAGGTGACCGGGATCAAGTTATCTGAGCTGAAAAGTGACCGTGACAATGAAGATGACCCCTCGCGGTCGACCGCCAACGATCATCGGTTCATAAAGCCATTGCTTGACGGCGTCAATCGCCGCCTGATCAAGCAAAGGAACAGAGCGGATAACTTTAACATTGGCCACTCGGCCGTAAATATCTGTCGTCGCCTCGAGGATAACCACGCCTTCCACCCTGGCCTGGCGGGCAACTTCTGGATAAACAGGGTCGACTTTAAAAAGCAGTTTAGGTGGTTTGATATCGCCCACCGCTCGGATGGGGCTTTCCACTTCCCCTATCACGCCGCCCAGCACGCCTCCGACCACGCCACCTAATACCCCGCCTACAACCCCACCTTCTACTCCGCCTTCGACACCTCCTTCGACGCCAAAATCGCTCAGCTGTTCCTCAGCTATTTCTGCTGGAATCTCGACGGGCGCAATAAGCTTTCCCGGTTGCATCACGACCTGAGTCTGGATGGGTTTGACGCGGGTCGCGCCCTGCGTGCTCGTGCGTTTTTTCGCGGGAGGGGGCGGCGGCGGAGGCGGTGGTGGTGGGACTGGAGCCAGGAAGGTGCTGTAAACCTGGACAGGGGGAGGTGTTTCAGGGTTGATGAGCGGGACGATGACCAGGAGAAGGCCGATAATTAAATGGGCCGCAAGGGAAAGCGGAAAAGCCATTATCCATAACTTAAAGCTCTTTTTTCTTCCGATGAATGAATCTTGAAAAAGAGTTTTCTTCCCGCTTTGATTTTCGTCCATCAAGGCTCCAGTTGAACTGAAATGGCCAGGCTGAGGTTTGGCCATTTGTTCTACGTTGAACCCAGGTTCTTTTTTCATGGCTTATTACCTGATGATTTCTCCGGACAAAAGAAATTATACCACCTATTCATTCCTTCGCCCCCTGGGCTCCATTATAATTAATAGCAATTTTCATGCCAATTAAAAAGAGCCTGGCTTTATGTGCAGAGCCAGGTTTGCCTTTTGGGCTCGAGGTGAGCATAGAGACTTACTGACAGAGGGGAAATTTCCACTGGAGCGTGGGAAGGATCTAAGACAACCAGAGAGAATACTGGGCATCACCCCTCATTAAGGTATAAAAACAAAAAACATAAAGAGGTTTCGTTTCTAAAGGGCGGTAGCAAGAGACCAATACGACTCGAAACTCAATCAAACCGCCGTTTCTAAAGGGCGGTAGCAAGAGACCAATACGACTCGAAACTCAATCAAACCGCCGTTTTTAAAAAAATTTTCAGTCGATGAAAGAAATTTTACATAGGCTGAAAAGACTACAAAAAATGGCGGGGGAGAAGAGGGTTGATCCCGATAAGCAGACGATAAGGAGAAATACCGGTTTTTTCGGAGATAAAGGAAGCTGTCGCTACCGAGCTTTTTTCCGTATCAATAAGAATAGCCTCGTCGCCGATTTTGATTTCTGCTTCGTCGTGAAGTTCAACCATAAGATGGTTGGCGGTAATGAGGGGCAAAATAGGGTATTTATGCCCTTTGATAAGCGCCCAGGTTTGGCCTCCCAGCTGGGCCGGATAACCGTCGCTATAACCAATTCCTAAGGTAGCGACAAGCATCGGCCTTTCCGCCTTAAAAGCCCGATGATAAGAAAGGGTTTCTCCGGCCGCTAGTTTTTTCATAAAGATAACCCTGGCTTTTAGCCGAAGAGCGGGCTTCAGGTGGAGAGAGTCTTCTTTTTGGGTCTGGGCATTAGGATAATAGCCATAGATAGTTATCCCTGGACGAACCATATCCAGGTTAAACTCCGATGAGGCTAGCAACCCGGCTGAACTGGCTGCATGCCGCAGGCCGCAATTAATCCCCTTTTTTCTGGCCGCAGCATAAATATCGTTGAGAAGACGAACCTGCTCCCGGTCAAAGGCCACATCCTCGGTCAGAGTGGTTGAGATGCCTTCCAGACGAAGATGAGGACATGAAGCTAATTTCTCAATAAAAGGCAGAGCTTGGTGGTGGGGGATTCCGGTTCGGCCCATCCCCGTATCGATGTCCAGATGAATCAAGCCTTTTTGCCCGGTTTTAGCGGCGGCTTCTTCTAGATAAAAGGCTTCTTCCGTAAAAACAGACTGGCTTAAGCGCTGCCGAATTATTTCTTCCGCGTCGCTCCGGCTAAAGGGACCGAAATTAAGGATAGGACAGCGAAGGCCAGCCTCGCGCAAAGTGATAGCTTCTTCTAGTTTGCCCACCATCAGGCCATCCACGCCTGCTTTTTCCAGGCACCGAGCCACCTCAATCAACCCGTGACCATAGGCATTGGCCTTGACGACCGCCATCACTTTGACCCCCGCATGCTTCTTGATTTGATGCCAATTCCAGACGATAGCCTTTAAATCTACCTCCGCCCAGGGGTCCATGGAGCTAAGAGAGGTCTTTTTCGCTTTGGCCGGAATTGGGGCCCAATTGTTTTTTCTAGCCCAGACGCTTCCGGCGGCCGCACCGCACACTTGAAAAAAATTTCTTCTTTTCATTTTTATTTTTAGATAAAGCCAAAATACCTTTTATCCCTTTTTTGTTCCTATGCTTTCTTCTTTTTTAGTCTTCCCGGCTGGATAGTTTAGTTGGAAAATTCATCTCGGGCGCCGGAGAAATATTTTTTAAATAGCAAAATTAACTATCTTGCCTTCGGCATCGCAAATTTTGAACCAGACCTTAACGGGTTTTTTCTCGGCATCAGTAAAGTTCCCGAGGAGGAGGTTAATGAGGTCGACGAGAACACCAATGCCCAAACACCCCAGGGTTAGAAGCCAGATGATTCCTGTGCCGGTTTTACCGACATAGAAGCGATGAACACCAAAAATTCCTAAAAACCAACAAAATAATAAGGCGGCTAACCTTGATTTTTCCGACATAGGTTTCTCCTTAAGAAAATTTATTTTAACTTATTCCAAAAAATGAGAAATGTCAAAAAAAGGACCGATGGGCCAAGGCGTTTTATCTCGGGTATTTATTTCAGTGACGATGCGCTTTAAAAAAAATTGCTCGCGAAAACTTTTCCGCAGATTCCAAGGAAGGCTCATCGTAAGTTCATCTTAACTAAATTTATGATTCGATGACAGAGGCATGGTTGAAATATCATGCTCCTTCATGAAAATTGAGTAGCTAGATAATAAAATAATCCACATAATAAATATTATTTTTCTAAGACATTTAAATTTAGACCGCAAAAATCCAAGCGGCGATTTTATTTTGGTTAGAATTGCTCATCGCTGTGGATAAAAATATCACGCGAGTGATTCAACGAGCTCATTAGAGGCAAGTTAAGGCCGGTGGGTGATCAAGTAAATACCGCGGGTAAAAAGGGGGAGGAAAAAGACGAAGAAAATACCCCAGCTTATGCTGCCGTAACCTTTGGCCACGAGCGAGATGAGCCCGAAGGTAGAAAGAGCCAAACTTCCCAGGAGCAGGAAGAAAGCCACGATTGGCCGCCCCCAACGAGGAAATGATTTCCCTTTTGCCTCGAGCGCTGAAGCAATTCTTTGATTGAAAGCATGAATAAAACCTGTCCCGGTTTGGATCAACGTTCCGAATAAAACGATGAGATAAGCGAGAAGCAAAGCTCGGAACTCGATTCTCTGCAGGACAAAATAAGCCGGGATCTCCTGGGAGACGACCTCGGGGTAGAAGCTTGCGAGGGCGATGAAAAAAATAAAACCTGGCAGGAGGCCAAAAAGGCTGGCCATGATTCCAGAGAGAATGGCTTCCTTTCTTCTTTCCAGATAGTGAAGACAAAAGAGGACGCTCGGAATAACGCCCATGTTGTACAGAGCGTACTTAAACCCGCCTAATGGCCAGCGCGGCAAGGCAAGGCCCGACGTCAGGTTTTGTTTTATTTGGGAGCCGAAGTTTAAAACAGCGGCCAAAAGGAAGAGGACAAAAACTATATAAATTAATATCGACCAGGTGGACATGAACTTTTCGAGGACAGCGCCGCCTTTGAACGTCAGGAAGCAGATAGAAATAAGCATGATGGCCACTCCCGCAAGATAGGGTAGACCAAAATTGTCCCGCAGCAAGACGCCAGCCGCTGAGCCAACCACGGCCAGAACTATTACCAGCAGGATAAGATAAAGAAGCTCGAAAAGAATCCACCCGGGGCCGATAAGACGACGGAGAAGAACTCGGTAATCATAAGCCTGAAAGAGACGGGCGAACTCAAAAGTCACGGCTAAAGTGGCAGCCCAGAGGAGGCCGGTAACAGCGAACATCCCTAATATTCCTCCAAGAGGACCGTACTTCATAAAATACTCGACAAGCTCCCGGCCAGTGCCGTAGCCGCCAGCAATCAAGACTCCCTGAAAAACAAACCCGGGCAAAAAATATTTTTGAAAAAACGAACGGTGCGAAAGCGCCATAATCTCCTTAGGGTCGCTAATAGATTTATCCGTTCTCGTCCAAGTAATCAAGGCTTAAGTTAAAGAAGTTTGTCGGCCAACTAGGCTAGATGGCCAGGAGCGAGGTAAAGCGCCCCCGGTTTTTTACGCCAGAAGTAAACGATAGAAGAATTAAACGACGTGTTTCTGCCTATAATTCTTGTCGGCTTTTCCATCTTGCACCCGGACGGGAAAATTTAATCTCATCTGGTGCATGTTGTGACTTTTATCGCTTTAAGCCCGGCTCATTTGAAAAAAATGATTTAATTTATTAGATTAATAAAGAGGCCATCTCGCCTGCCGGGGTGGCGGAAGTGGTAGACGCAAGGGACTTAAAATCCCTCGGGGTGAAAGCTCCGTGCCGGTTCGAGTCCGGCCCCCGGCACACTTGGTTTGGGAGATGAAAGAGAAGTTGATTTTCTGGGCGTGGCTTTTTCTGTGGACTATCCTGATAGCTTTCTTCGGTTGCGTGCGGCAGGGTGAATTTGCCGCGGAGGAAGAGCTCGAGGAAGAAATTGTCGAGATAGAGGAACAAGAGGTAACATCTGCCCCTCCTGCTCCTAAAATGACCGAAGAGCTTTATATCGACCTGACGGCTCGGGCGGCGCTTATCTGGGACAAATATAAAGAGGAAGCGGAAAAAGCGCAGCGGGAAGTGGATGAGTTGTATCTTAAAGCTGGGGTTACCTGGAAAGAAGTGCAGGAGTTTGAAGCCAAACTAACTCTGCAGGAGCGTGACCAGCTGCAGAAGAAAATCATGGAATATATGCAGAAAATTATTCATGAATATAAATAAGGCGATTCTATTTTTTTCTGTCAGAAGTTTCGACCACCCGCAACGCAAATAATTAAGCCCCGGGTTATAAAAAAAATAATAATTAATTTTAAAATATATTCTTGACAACATAATAAAAAAAAATTAATGTTAGTCATAAGGTGATTAAGGAGAGAAAAATGGAGAAAAAAATTCCCCGCGCTAAAGTGGCCAAGACAGCGCGCAAGTTGAAAGCGTTGTCTCATCCAGAAAGGCTTCGGATTGTTTTGGAATTGATGAAACGAGAATGCTGTGTGGGTGAGCTCCAAAAATGTGTGGCTTTGAGTCAGCCGCATGTTTCCCAGAGCCTGCGTATTTTAAAGCAGGCGGGAATAGTCTCCGGCCGAAGAAAGCAGCGCCGAATATGCTATCGTGTCTCCGACCCGCGGACAATCCAGCTGGTTGAATTGCTGTTTAAAAAATTAAAAGAAAGAAAAAAATAAGCGCGACCAAAAAGTTAACTTTTTTAGCCGACAATAAAATCTAAGCGCCTATTAAAGGAAGAGGGGGAAAGACTTTTTTGGCCTCGCTTCCTGGAAGGCCTACCCATTTGTTTCCTTCTTCTAAAAATCTAATAGACCTCGTGCCTCAAGGCTTTAAGCAGCTAACCAGTCTGCGGAATAGCGGATATAAAACAGGATATAAGCTAAATTATTGAATTATTAGAACCTGGTTTAACGGTTTATTGGTTCTATTTCTTGGAGAGGGACGGAGCTGTAGGTCGTTAAGCTATTCTTTAAAGAAAGTGAAATGGCCCTGTTTGTTTTGAGGGTTATTAAATAAATATATTTGTCCAATTCGCCATCCGTGCACCCGGTCCAAGAAAATCATGACCAGGGAAGGTCAGAAAGTAGTAAATCATTTGGCCCCATGCTTAAAAAAAGGTCTGCCTTAAAAAATTTGCCGCTTGCCTTCTGTTGGCTCCTGAGGTAGTTTAAAGAAGGTATAACGATACGTAGAAAATATTTAGCGGAGGAAAAAAGATGAACGCAAAAAATTTTATCGACGCTCAAGTGCAAGAAATTAGAAACACCGTCGGGGAAGGAAGGGCGCTTTGTGCTCTTTCTGGTGGAGTAGATAGCTCCACTTGCGCTGTGCTGGCGTGGAAAGCTATCGGACCTCGCTTAAAAGCTGTTTTTATCGATGATGGCCTGATGAGGGAAGGAGAGCCGGAACAAGTAAAAAACATTTTTCGTGGGATAGGTCTTGAGGTAGAAATAGTTGACGCTCAAGAAGATTTCTTTGCGGCGCTGGCTGGCCAACTAGACCCGGAGGAAAAGAGAAAGGCCTTTCGCCAGGTCTTTTACCAGACCCTGGGGAAAATTATTAGAGGGAGCGGCGCACAATTTCTTATTCAAGGGACGATTGCGGCGGATATCATCGAAACGCAGGGCGGCGTAAAAACGCAGCATAACATTCTGGAACAAATTGGCATCGACCCGGAGGCAAATTTTGGTTTTCGGGTGATCGAGCCGCTGAAAACGCTTTTTAAACATGAAGTGCGGGAAGTAGCTCGCGAGTTAGGATTGCCCGAAAGTATTTTTAAGCGTATGCCCTTTCCGGGGCCTGGACTGGCCACGCGCGTCCTGGGCGAGGTGACGCCGGAAAGAGTGGCCATGGTGAGGAAGGCCACACAAATCGTGGAAGAAGAGGCAAGCCCGTTTCATCCTTTCCAGGCTTTTGCTGTCCTCCTGAAGGATAAGGCAACTGGTGTAAAAGAAGGCCAGAGAAAATTTGGCGATATTATCATCATCCGTTCTGTAGAAAGCCAGGATGCCATGACCGCTCAACCTTCAGCTCTGCCGTGGGAAGTCCTCCAGCGGATGACGGAACGCATTCTAAGAGAAATTCCCTCCGTTATCCGCGTGGCCTATGAATTAACCCCTAAACCGCCCGCGACCATAGAATACATTTAACCTTACCTTCTCTTCTTTTCTGCTTTGGTCCAAAGGAGCGAAAATAGCTGATTAAAATAGAGGCTCTTCCTCAGCCGCCATATTTGTAACTGGGATTTCGGTCTAAATTCCCTGGATTACGTTGACACGGAGGAAGCCTTTTGCTATTAAATGAACATTCGCGGCGCTATCGTCTAGAGGCCTAGGACAGGTGGTTCTCAGCCATCAGACCCGGGTTCGAATCCCGGTAGCGCTGCTTATCTTCTCTTCAGGTTGTAGTTATAGGGAAAGCAAGGTTGAATGATTAAGCCTCGGCCAATAATCATTTTTTTATTAGATTCACAGGTTTATATTTATATAGAAAAATATGGCGTAACCAGAATCATAAAATAGCTATAGTTGAGTAATTCTGAGCAGTTCTGTATTGGTGTAATTGGAATTGAAATTAATTTATCAGGCTCTCAATTTATTCTTCTTCCTTTTTCATTCCGCTTTAATCATTTTTAATCTTTTTGGCTGGTTATGGCGCAGGACAAGGCTGGCTAATCTCGTGGCTATACTTTTGACCCTTGGGTCTTGGTTTCTCTTAGGCCTCTGGTTTGGGTTTGGCTATTGTCCTTTTACCGACTGGCACTGGCAGGTAAGGGAAAAATTAGGCTATTTGGAACACCCTCCCTCTTACACAGCTTTCCTTTTCCGGGAGATAACCGGGTGGGAGCCTACTGACGAACTGATTAACGGGCTTACATTAGGGCTGCTCGTAGCGGCTTTAATTGCTTCCCTTATGGCTAATGGGCGCGATTTCCTCGAGAAAAAAAGAAAATTAAAAACTTGGCGTCCCTAACCATCGGTTAATTTCATAAAAAATGATTTTTTGGCTGGGAAGCAGGGATTCGAACCCCGATTCCATGATCCAGAGTCATGTGTCCTACCGTTGGACGACTTCCCAGCGCCGTCTTTTAAATATACCATAGCTTTCTGTTATTTCAAGCCTTTGCCGCCCCGGATTAGCTCCACTTGAAAAGCAGACACCTTTTATAATAAAAAGATAAGCCGTTTTAAACTTCAAAAAGTGACCATTCTTGTTTCTCATCAACGGAAAATATCTCTCGCCCTGGGACCGAGTGCCTTCAGGGGGAAGCGCCTTGACGGGCAGACCATTTATTCCTCTGTAAAGAGGACGGGGTTTGAAATTTAAAAATTACTTTTATAATAAAATAATGGAACGAAAATAGCATTTCCCATGGGCAAAAATTTAAAAAAATCAAAGGCAAAAAAGAGGAGAAAAATGAAAAAAACAATTTTTCTTCCCCTCTTTTTATTTTTAGTTGTTTCTGTGGTTTTTGTCGTGGCCCAGAAAAAAGAAGAGCATCGATCGGGCATAAAGCCGGAAGAAATGCAAATAACCATGCTGAATTCGTTAGTTAGTTTGGGCTTTGAAGTTCCCTCGGTAGGCGCTGACCCCTGCAGCCATCCAGTTAAAACGATGGGCTCATCGGGCATAAAAATTAAGAGTGCCACGGAGATGACCGGATTAAAAACTAAACCTGATATTTCCGTGGGCCGAAAGGGTCAGATTATGTCGGGTGAAGGAGAGTTCGACAGGGATGAAGCCATGCAAAATTATCTCGACGAGTGGGAAGCTGCCTATGGAGATATAGTTAATAACGACCATGATTCAGCAGTCGAACATTTAGATAACGCCAGGCAAACGATAGAAGAAGTAACCAGAAATGATATAGATAAAGTAAAAAATTCCAAAGACCCTACCCTTCAGGATATACGCAATTTAGAAGAGGATATGTGGTGTGGTGGAATGAGTAATATGGACGAAAAACTTTACCATGAGGCATTCAAAACATGGTATGATGCGGCGCAAAGATCTTCTCAAGTTTCCCAGGAGAAAAAGGATCAATTGAAAATAATCTTCGGTAGGAACTGGGAAAAGTATCCTTCCCCCGACCAGATCCCCTGCGATACACCTCATTGCTCAGAGGTAAAGAAAATTGCCGAAAAAATGTCTGGTTTTTTAGAAAGCTATAAAAAAGAAAAAGAGGCTAAAGCAATGAAGGGGGCCCAGATAGGAGGCAAAGGGGCAGAGTTGACTAAAACTGGCACGAAAACCGTAGCCCATCGAGGCCTGGATGAAGGTTTAAATAAGGAAAAAGAAGCGAAAGCTACCAAAGAAAAAACAGCCAGCACACCCACCGACCAGAAAGGGCGAGGTTCAGCTGCGGGAAGGATTGACTTCTGTGGCCGTCACTTGCCTACGCCAGCCGAAGCCGCAGCTATGGGTTTTGACCCCGGGCACATAACTGATCCCGCCAGTGAATGGCGTGGCCGCCTGGAACAGAGGGGAACAGAAAAAACACTGACCTGGACGACAACTGCAGTTAATAAAAAAGGGGAAACTTTCGAGATTGAGCATACCTACCGCGACGGCCAGTTAATCCAGGCAAGGTATGAAATATTTGATAAGAGCGGAAACAGATTAGGAAGTGGCATTTATGACGGAAAAACAAAAACGATAACTGTTCAGCGGTTAAAGTAATTTATAAGCTGGGACGAGCAAGATAAAAACCATAAATAACCGATTTTTAAAGGTCCGGGAAAAAGAACCAAGACCGTTTAACCTCTCTCGGAGAGGAATAGAAAAGAATTTATTCAACTGACCTCCTCAGCATCCCACCAAAATCACCGCTAAAATCACGACTTCCCATTCCCCTTAACATCACTTTCTGACCACAGTGCCGTAACCACCAGCTTAGCCTACCCGCGATGGTATCCACTCAAAGCCCGAAATTCGTCTCGAATTGCCCCTTTCTCTTCCTCGCCGCTCGCTGGTTGGCAGGAGCCAGTTCCTTAAGCACTACTCTTTTTGTCCTCATCTCCAGTCCCATGTCTTTTCCTCCCTGAGGATTATCTTCTCCCCAGATAGGCAATTTTCAATAAAATTTCGGGTAGATTTTCTCGTGAGGCAATGAATCCATTTCATGTAGATTTTAAGTGAAGCAATTCGGGAAATTGACAGGGATGGGGGATGCTGATAACATGACGAATTCAGGAAGGAGAAGCTGACTTGAAGAGAAGCATCCTGCGTCTGATTATTCTTCTTTTGATTAGCGGTCTATTCCTTTTTTTCTTTTTTCGCAGCGTCGAGTGGCGAGAAGTTTTCCAGCACCTCCGCGCCGTTAACCCCCTAATTTTTATCTTGACCGTATTGCTCACCCCTCTTCATCTCCTTACAAGGGGAGTTCGTTGGCGTTACCTTCTTCTTCCTGAGAAATCTAAGGTCAAAATCTGGAATCTCTTTGCCGGCAACGCGGTCGGGTTTACGGTTACCTTCATTTTTCCTGGCCGGTTGGGCGAGCTGGTTAAGCCGCTTTATTTGGCACAGAAAGAAGGAATGAGAAAAGGAGTGGTGATAGGAACGGTGGTCGTCGAACGCATTTTTGACATTTTTACCATGTGCTTTCTTTTAGGCCTTTTTTTATTAACCCAGCCGTTTTATGTCAAGCTGTTTAAGGTAGACGAAGCAGCCAATTCTAACCTCCATCGCTGGGGGTTTGTGGGTTTAGGCTTTGCTACCATTTTGTTGGCCGTCAGTCTCGCCCTTTACTTTTTCAAGGACCCTTCTCTCCGGCTCATAGCTTTCATCCTCCGACCATTTCCTGAGAAATTCCGCTCTGCTGTGCTTGAGCTGGCTGACGAGTTTATCATCGGGCTGAAGTTTTTTCATTCCCTCGGTTCAATTCTTATTTATATTCTTCTTTCTTTAATGGTCTGGCTATTAATAATTTTTTATTACTGGGTATTTTTCCAGGCTTATCATCTTTCCCTGCCTTATTTTTTCCTTTTTCCTTATGTGTTTCTAACCATGGTGGGGGCTTCCATTCCCACGCCAGGTATGGTTGGCGGCTTTCACTATTTCAGCAAATTAGCCCTCACTTCTCTTTACCATATAGATAATAACCTGGCGGTGGGTTTAACTCTGGTTACCCATGCCCTTCAACTGGCGGTGACTTGTTTTCTGGGCTATGTTATATTATGGAAAGATGGTTTGTCTCTTTTTCAGGTTAGTCGCTTAAGGGAGGTCGGCGTCTGATGAAGTGTCCCTATTGCCAGCATGCTGACAGCCGCGTGATTGACTCGAGGGAGAGCAAGAAGGGCTGGGCCATCCGAAGGCGGAGGCAGTGTCTTTCCTGCAAAAGGCGGTTTACCACCTACGAGAAAATTGAAGAGGTTCCTTTTATGGTGGTGAAAAAAGACGGCACCCGGCAGCCGTTTGATGGTCAGAAGCTTTTAAGAGGGATGCTTAAAGCCTGCGAGAAGAGGCCGATCGCTGTTTCTAAGCTCGAAGAAATCGTCGAGGAAATCGAGAATAAGCTCCAGGAGAAGCCGGAGAAAGAGATGAGCTCTTCTGAGATTGGCTCTTTGGTCATGGACCGGCTTAAAGAACTGGACAAAGTCGCCTACGTTCGTTTTGCTTCTGTTTATCGCGAGTTTAAAGACGTGGTGGAATTTAAGCAGGAACTTGAGGACTTGCTCCAAGAAAAATAGATTTTCTGCGTATGAGTGTTAAAGTTAAACCTGGGATGAAAGTGAGGAAGATTAACGTCGTTTCTAAGTCAGGCGAGGAGAGGAAAGAACAACGGGAAAGCTATTCTTTATGGCCGGCGCCCTGGGTGCCGCGGGTGGATATCTATGAGCAAGGCGAAGAGATGGTCGTGGAAGTAGAACTTCCTGGGGTGGACGACAAAGATGTGACCATTATCGTCCATGCCAATCGCATTGACCTTAAAGGCAAGAAAAAAGAGGCAGAAGAGGCGAAGAATGGTCGGTATATTCGTTTAGAAAGGGAATACGGCGAGTTTTCCCGGTATATTCCTCTTCCCCGGCTTGTCTTCCCCGACCATTCATCTGCTTGGCTGGAAGACGGAGTCTTAAGCATCCGATTGAAAAAATATCATAGAAAATAAGGAGGCCGTTAAAAAAATGGCCTTGGTGGTAGCTCACGGAGGTAAAAATGGCGGAAAAAGAAGATGAAAAGACGGGTTCACTTTTCGATGAGGAAAGTTCTCCGGGAGAGAATATGAGCGAAGAAATTGGGCATAAGCTCCAAATCCCTTCTAAACTCCCCGTTTTAATGCTCCGGGATATTGTTGTTTTCCCATATATGATAATTCCGCTTTTTGTCGGGCGAGAAAAATCTAAGAATGCCATCGACCTGGCTTTAAGCGGGCATCGGATGATTTTGCTGCTGACCCAAAAACAAATAGAAATCGAGGACCCCAAGCGGGAAGATGCTTACGATATAGGCACGGTGGCGATGATCATTAGGATGCTGAAGTTGCCTGACGGCCGAGTGCGCATCCTGGCCCAGGGGCTGGTTCGGGCCAAAGTAGAAACCTTTGAGGATGACGGCAAGGTTATTTTATCCGAGGTTACGGTCATCCATGAACCTGAGATACGGGAGAAGACGATTGAGGTAGAAGCGGTGATGAGAAACATACGGTCGGGTTTGGAGAAGGCGGCTTCTCTCGGGAAAAATATTCCACCTGAAGTCCTCATCATTGCGGCTAACATGGAGGAACCAGGCCGTCTGGCCGACCTGACGGCGGCCAACCTTGACTTGAAAGCAGAAGAAGCCCAGAAAGTCTTAGAAACAATCGACCCAGAACAGCGTTTGAAAAAAGTTCATGAACTTCTTCTGCGGGAGCTAGAACTTCTGGACCTTCAATCGAAGATAAGCAGCGAAGCCAAGGGAGAATTGGATAAATTACAGCGTCAGTATTTTCTCCGTCAGCAGCTTAAAGCTATCCAGAAAGAACTCGGAGAAGGGAGCGAACTCCAGGAGGAGATCAAGAATTATCAAGAGAAGCTGGCTAAGCTTCAAGTACCCGATGAAGTCAGAGAAGAGCTGGAAAAACAAATCAACCGTTTAGGCCAGATGCATCCGGAATCGGCGGAAACAGCCGTGGTTCGGAATTATCTTGACTGGATGTTTTCTCTTCCCTGGAATGAGAGCACAACCGATAACCTTGACCTCAGAAAAGCTAGAAAAATCCTTGATGAAGACCATTATGGCCTGGACAAGGTGAAGATGAGAATCCTGGAGTATTTGGCGGTTCGCTCTTTATCCCAAAAAATTCGTGGACCTATTCTTTGCTTCGTCGGGCCGCCCGGAGTGGGGAAGACATCACTTGGCCGGTCTATTGCCCGCGCTTTAGGACGGAAGTTTGTTCGCATTTCCTTGGGCGGAGTAAGAGACGAGGCAGAAATCAGGGGGCATCGCCGCACTTACGTCGGAGCTCTTCCGGGCAAAATTATCCAGGGAATAAGACAGGCAGGAAGCAATAACCCCGTTTTTATGCTTGATGAAGTGGATAAAATCGGAGCTGACTTTCGCGGCGACCCTTCCTCGGCTTTGCTCGAGGTTCTCGAC
>FWPV01006225.1_pt1 | contig 22976 bp, 17 predicted proteins | sample 2228371 | NCBI WGS metagenome assembly FWPV01 (sample SAMEA103939776, study PRJEB20133) | metagenome | reverse complement strand
AAACAAATAGCTCTATTTCGCTATCACTATAGCATTCGAAATTACTTCCATCTCCATTTTCTAATTTCTTCAAAGATATAAACTTTCTTAGCTAAAAAATTAAAAACTTTAAAAATAACAGAATTTTTTCAAAAAAATTTAAAAATATTCTAAATTACAATCTAAGTATAGATTTGCTAAATTAAAAATTTGTCAATCAAGATTACAAATAATTATCATATTATAATGCTTAAAACATTACTTCAAATTTCGTCGAATAACTAACCATAAAAAACTTCCAACACTCGGTTGATATCTGCTGTAACTTCTTGTATACTTTTTCTAGCATCAATCGTAAAAATATTAGCTTTAGTTTTAAGTTGTAAAATCAGTAATATGTTAGCAAAATTCCCATAAAGATTATCGTAGCCTGCCATAATTTTAGCTTCATCTAAATCATCTTCTCTTTGATAAGGCTCTTGTCCGGGTAAGCACTCTTTCAAAGCAGCTTCAAAAGACGGAAAAGGATTGGGGTTTTGAGGGACAAACCAACGGTTTTTGGCTCTATCAAGAATATATTCTTTGGGTAAAAACAAATTAAAGATACAGGGAACAATATTGTATTCGTTAAATAAATCAGCTTCTAGTTCGGCTTCTTTAAGTGTCCTACCAGCTCCGTCGAGTACCAATTTCCCGCCATTTTCTAATGTCTGCACAATTTTTTCTTTTAACACGACCATCAAATCCTCAGCATCTACAGGCTGTCTTTGAGACAACCTTTGATTTAATTTGCTAGCAAATTCAGCTTTATCCTTTTCAGTTGGATGCCCTAAGTATTTTTGTACAAAACTTCTAAGCTCAAACCCAAAATCTAATTTAGAGTATTCCGGATGATTATCTAGAAAAATTTTAGATTGAGTACCCTTACCAGAGGTGGGTGGTCCAAAAAACATTATCAAAGGTGGCAAGTTGTTTGATGGCATAAAGTACAATTAATAGTTCTCTTCTAAAAAAGTAACAATTTGAGCAAAAATAGAGTCGATCGAATCGTTGGCATCAATCTCTAAAATCTTAGTCAGGTTGTTGTGTTTGTAAATGTTTAGCACGGTTTGCTTATTAGACTCGTACAAATCGTAGTACCTGTGTTTGAGAGTTTCAAGATTGCTGTCATCCTGTCTTTTGATTGGTTCCTCACCCTCTTTACATTTAGACTTAGCTTCTTCAAAAGATTTATAGGGAATTTCACGAGGGTCAGAGGGTACATAATAACGACTCGCAACACGGTTTAAACTAATCTCAAAGGGTAAAGTAAAATGAATCAAACAGTTAGACAGATTATGTTGCACCAAAAAATCTGAAATCCATTGAGCTTCAGGAGGTAAACTGCCCGGCTTGTCCATAATCAGCGATTGATCAGAATTCTGTAAAGCAAAAACAATCCTTTGCTGTAAAATATACATCATATCTTCAGTCAAAATTGGTAGACCTTTAAGCATATATTCTCTAACTCGTTTAGCCCTTTGTTGGTCGCTACTTGTATCATCTTCGGCATGTTTAGCTACAAAATCCCTAAAAGACTCACCCCAAGAGATATTTTGTAAACCAAATTTTGCACATAAAAGCTCGGTCTGAACACCCTTTCCGCTTCCTGGTGGTCCATAGAGCATTATCAGTTTGGGTAGTTTGTGGGCGGACATTAACTTAAAAAACCAAAGACTAAAAAATTATTTGCTGTCAAGTTGAAAAAATGCTTTCTCTTTCAGATTTCTTAGATTTCTTTAAAAATAGTAGTATTTAAATTTTAATTTCCACCACTTAAACTAGTTGATTAACATACTTTTTTAGAAGTATATTATTAGAGATAGAGAGTAAGTAAATTAAGTGAATTTTATTGCTTAAAAACAAAATTATTATACACCTTTACCTCACCTAATATGAAATTTTTCACAATTCTCTTAATTAAGGCTGGAGCAAAAACTAAACCAATAGACAAAAGTTGACCAACTACAAAAAATAAAACTTGTTTTAATTATGCTAAAGCTTTTAACCTAAAAAACCAGAAATTTCTCAAACAAAGAGTAGAACCCCTTTCAAAATATCTATGACAGTTTACTGGAACATTAGCAATTTTGCTACCAAAACTAAACAGTTTGTGACAATTGGTGTTTTTGATGGAGTGCATTTAGGTCACCAACATATCTTACAACAACTAACAAACTTAGCCAAGTTCAATCATTGCCAGTCAACAGTTTTGACTTTTGATAAAAATCCTTTAGAAATTCTTAATCCAGAGAAAGCTCCTCAGCCAATAACAACCTTGCAAAATAAAATTGAATTACTTAGGTTTCAAAAAATAGACAACCTCATCATTGAGAGTTTCTCCAAACAATTTGCAGAAATTACAGCTGAAGACTTTATAACCGAGATTTTAGTAAAAAAGATAAATATAAAAGGTATTTTAGTGAGTCCAAATTTTAGATTTGGCAAAAATAGACTAGGTGACTTTAATCTACTGACAAAACTTGCCACAAAATATAATTTTACCGTTTTTCAAACAAATTTACTGGAAATTGACGGACAAATAGTCAGTTCAACACTTGTTAGACAACTAATACAAAACAAGGAATATAAAAAAGCTTCAAACTTTTTAGGCTGGGACTATGAAACTATTTTCAACAATTAAGATGGGGTTTTTAGCTTTTTGGAATTTGATTTGGTGTTTTTTGGTTTATAATTAAGCCAAAGCCGGCTTTGCTGGTTGGATAGATACTCAATAAGATCGTTTTGTTTTTCAATTATTTGGTTTTGTTTATCTAAAATTTTCCAAAATTGCCATCCAAAGAAAGCTATCAAAATAAGCAGAAGAGGATCAAACTGAAATCCGGGTAAACTAGCAATAAAGGTAACCAAGTAATATAAAGCTAAAATAGCTAAAACAAGTAAACAAGTTTGTCCAACCACAATGAAAATTATGTTTTTGTTTTCACGAATATATGCTATGAGTTTTTCCATAATAAGCCTTAAATTAGGAAAAATTATGATATGAATTTTAATTTTGGTCAAAGTTTACCCCAGCTTATCTGTTTTAAATAGAAAGTTCTTACAACATTTTACAATTGGCACAGTTTTATCTTTGAGTATTTTAGTTTTTTATAGTATTCACTGATTATGCATAAATCACAGTATAAACTCTTCGTTAAGAATTTAGGTAAAAAAATAATAAATCTAGTTATTTTGTCATTTTTATTGTTTGGTTTTAGTGTTTCGGTAGAGTCTATTTATTTTGGCAAACCAGAGCCTAGTTTTAGTTATCCATTTGCCGGGTTTATAATAGTGGAAGTCGATAACTCAAACTTGTTAGAAGACAAATTTGTGATCTGTGGTGCAAATTTTGTTTCTCCTGTACATGTAATCACTGCGGCCCACTGTGTGGAAGATGCCAAATCCATGTCTGTTAGTATTGGCTACTACAACGAATCTATTTTTAGGCAAACCACCACAAAAAATATTGTCAGAATTTCTCCCAACTACGACTCTTCAATGTTTGAAAAAGGAAAAAAAATTTTATTGGAAGATATTGGTGCTAGTGATATTGCGATTTTAGAGCTAGATAGTCCTGTAAATATTAGAGAATATGCCCAACTAGCTAAACCAACAAAAGGTTGTGAATATTATGCAATTGGTTATGGTCAAAATGAAACTGGGGATGCGGAGATATATGAGAGACGAGGAATAGATGTCTGTATTGACACAATAAATAGAGAAAATTTACTAGTTAGCTTTCCAAATGGTGGTTTTTTTTGCAATGGAGATAGTGGTTCTGGTTTGTATCGTAAAGACACCAATGAACTAGTTGGAATTATTAGTGCTTTAAATAGTGAAAATGGCTGCGAAAATGCTGATTTATATATTGTTACAAGAATTGATGCTAATTGGGATTTTTTGAAACTATATTTAGAAACTACCAACGATATTCTACCTAACCAAAATCTTCCACTTATCACTCCTGAAAATAAAGAAAACTTTGAAGATATTACCGTGGAAGAACTTACAGATAAGGAAATAATTATAGCTCTGTTTATAATTTTTGGAATTTTTATATTTTTCTTTATTTTAATATTTTTAATAGTTACTTTATTGATTGTTTCAATAATCAAATTTTTAGAAGATAAAAATAGGTAATAAACTCTTCAAAAACAACAAACATTAATAAAATAATACAGATTAAAAAATAAATACTATTTTTAAATTTTTTAATCGTAAAATATTACAAACCTCATATCAATTTACTTCTGTTAGTCTAAATTAAAGTATATTATTTTTAATTGAATTTTAATTTAAGTTATATCGACCATTTTATTGCTTTAAAAGCATCTACAGAATAACTTTTTATACAAAGTGAAGACTTTCAAAACTAAAAACTAACATCTTTTTGATTGTAATTTTGTCTTTTAAAATAAAAAAACTCACTCGGGTTTGAGTGAGTCAGATTTTTCTTGAGCTAATACAAAAACTAAGAAACTTTTAGTGTCTCAAACACTGCTTGTAAAGTGTTGACATCTTCTTTGAAGATGTCGCAGTAATCTCCTGAGAGAGAACAAGTTTTACCGTTTTGGGTATGAATACTGTAGTACACATCACCCTTCTTAAAGAATATCACAGTTTCTAGAGCTTCTTTAACCCCACCAGCATCACTAAATTTTGTTTTGGCTACAATTTTTCTAGCTTGAATACCATTTTTATTAACAACAGAAATATCAGATTCAATTTTTTCTGCAATTGTATCGTACATAAGCATTGGATCTGTTGGAGAAATTTCAAAATTCACAGAGACATTACTATCTTTGGTAGATGTAAGCATTAGAAAATAAGCATCAGTTCCCTTATTCATAATTTCAGCTTTAAAAGATGAAGGATATTGGAAAGAAAAATCATAGAAACCTTCGCTATTATCGGCAAAACTTTGTAAATTCTGAGATGGAGGAATTGGAGTTTCTATAATCCCAACCTCATCGTCTCTAGGTGCTGGCGCTGGCTCTATGTATTGTTGAGCATTTTTTTGATCAATTTCGGCAGCTTGTTCGGCAGTTAGTTTGGATAAATTGATAACATCTTTAGACAAAATGGAGATGGCTGAAGAATTAGGACTCATACCATTCTTATAAGCATTTATAACATACCAATAACTTCCAATCTTAAATTCAACTAAGATAGTAGATGGTGAAGCAGTTAAAATTTGACCATTTTCATCGGTATAAGAATATTCGGGGTATTTTATCTCTGTGTACTTACCAGTAACAGGAGTTCCAGCTAGATTGATCTTAACAGGTTTTTGAGCGACTACCTCAGAATCTCCGTATAACCAATTTTGATAATTTGGCTGTTCGTCATATATTTCTACAAATAAACTCTCTTGAGAGTAGGAAGCTACAGAATATTGCCACGATGCATATTCATCTGTGAACTGAGATTTATAAAACTCTATCCAAGGATTAAAGTCTGGATCGTCGTGATAGTCATAGTTATTTTTTTGCCAAAGAGTATTGTCATTTGCCCAAGCATATTCAAGGCCAATTTCAGGAGAATAATAAAAGTCGTATTTAGTAATAAATTTAGCTACAGACAAGTCCTCTGCTGTTGGGTAATAAATTTCTACTTCCCTAATTTCGATATTACCTATTTCATTAAAATTAAAGAAATCTTGAATAGGCTGGTCTTTGTAGGTTTTGGATACTAAGTTTTTAAAGGAATATTCCAACCCTCCATTCAAATATGATTCAGTTAAGTATACTACCATTTCTTTTTGATCGATATAGTACTTGGTGGAATATGTGTCTGTAATTGGCATTGTCGAAAAATCTTTTGATACTGTAACATCAGTGTCACTTGGTTCACCTTGTGTAGTTTCTTGTGAATCTAAATCATCTTGATATGTATATTTGTCTTCTATAACTCTCAAATTTTTACCATCCACAACTTGCATTCCGTGATCGATTAGATTGCTATTGGGATCAAGCAAAAACTTAAGAAACTCTAGTTCGGCATTTCTTGGTGACCACTCATCCTCATCACCTACTCCAAAACCAAGTCCACTAAAGTAGTTTGGGTTGGTGTAGATTTCTTTAACAGCATATTTACCACCCATGTAATTTATACTATAATCTGGAGTAGATAAATAGAAAGAGCTAATTTTACCATCAATATAATCGATGGTTTTTGAATAATTAGCACTCATCCAACTTTTTGTAATTAATGGTTTAGATTTATCGAAACTTGGATGAAAAACTACATTATCGCCAAAATATCGCGTCTCGGTTTCGGTATAAAAAACCACATTATCTTTAATCTGCTCTCTTTCCAAAATCTCTTTAGCTTTATTAGCATCCACAATCGTAGTGCTATTATCACGACTAACGGATTGAGCAGAAGGAGTAGTAGGAGAATTTCCTACCTGTGGCTGATCTAGTGTAACTATAGCTTCCTGCAAAGTGCTAAGAGGTACACCATTACTTAATTGAGTAAATTTTTCTTCTGCTCTCTTGCGAAGTTCCTCGATGCTTAGAGCAACTTCTGTAGAGTTTTGGGGATCTTGTATCTTCACTCTGTGAATAAATATATTATAAGCGGAGGCAACTAAAACTACTAAAATAACTGTACTTACTAAAATTGCTAAACCTAGATATCTTGGGTTGGATAGAAAATCTTTCCAACTTTTTTGTGGTTGGGGAGATTGTTGGGTTTGCTGTTGGTTAGACATAGACAAATGTTGTTGTTTTTCAAAAACAGACTTTGATAAGGACATCCAAACTCTTTGCTCAAGCTCGTCGACTAAGCTTGAATCAATCTCAGGTGACCCTAGCTTTTCTAGGGCTTCTTGAATTTGAGTTTGGTTATACTTTTTCATAGTCCTGCTAATTTAATGTTGTAAGGGGTACAGATTAAGGTCAGATTCTTCGTTAATGATTTGCTTAAGCGATTTAATCGCTCTTTTTTGATAAGTATGGACATTGTCTACTGACATATTCATTTTTTGAGCTGTCTCTTCTCTGCTCATACCGTGAATAAATCTATATTCCAAAACTTTCTTTTGTTGCTCAGGTAGCTGATGAATAGCCCATCTTAATTTTTGTTTTAATTCTTCTTGTTGCTGATCGTATTCGGGACTACACCAACTATCAATCGAATTGATCTCATCTTCTTCAAGCAAACTCTCCCAGTAATCCTCAAGCGATATAAAACTATTTTTAATACTAGATCTCACCCACTCACGATAGACATTAAGAGCAATACCATAAAGAATTTTTTTGCATTGTTCTGTATCTTGTAATTTGCTTTGATAAGCATCCCAAAACCTTAAGTAGACTTCTTGGCATAGTTCTTCTATTTGATCAAACTGGACTGACTTGTAATAAAAAAACCTAAAAACACCTTTGAAAGATGAAGTGTACAACTCTTGAAATAATTGCTCTGGTGTTTTTGTTTCCTCCATACAAAACCTAGATTATATTTTATATTTTTGTTTTTTGTCTGGTAATTATAAATAAAATTTGGTAATTGCAATTTTTCAGTTGTCGCAGACCAGGCACTTTATTGTGATTTTGAACAACTCTTTTGTCAAGGTGAAAATTCGATTGGATATTTATCTTTAACACTCGCCAAACGAAACTCCTTTGTTTTCTGTAATACTTTTTTAGAAATTAAAAAATACATTATTCTTACCGATAATCTTGAACCCCAGAATAACTAATTTTATTTTAGAATTATCAGAAAAACTAATTTAAATCTAAAATCTCCTAATTATAAAAAAATAAGTAAAGCTTTAATCAGTCTAATATCAAAATTAACTTTAATTCAAAGTTCAAAATTGACTAAAATTATACGACTTGCTTGATAGCTAATTATTTGGTTGATCTTAGCTAGGTCTTTTAACCTGAAAAGAGAATGAAAATTTTCGTAAATTATGAACTTTCGTATTTTTACCCTTCACCCTAATCTGTTTCAATCTTACCTAGAAACCGCTTTAATAGCCAGAGCTATACAAAAAAATATAATCTCTGTAGATTTAGTTAACTGGAGAGATCAATTCGGCAAAGGAAAACATAAACAAGTTGACGATAAGCCGTTTGGTGGAGGTAGTGGTATGGTGTTAATGGTAGAGCCAATATTTGAAGCTTTGTGTCAATATCAAGCCGTATCTCCTCTTTTTAAACCGCCAGAAACAGATACAATTCATACTAAAATAGTACCAAATAACTCCTCTTTTTACCGACTTTGGTTAGAACAAATTCACACAAAACCAATTAAAAAGGCCACCATTATGCTAACTCCTAGGGGCTTTCCTTTTAATCAACAAATCGCCGAATGGTTAACCGAATTTGACGAATTAAACTTGCTTTCAGGCAGATATGAAGGTTTTGATGCTAGAGTTTCAGAAATGGTTGATTTAGAAATATCTTTGGGAAATTTTATTCTAAACGGAGGGGAGGTCGCAGCAATGGCGATTTTGGAAAGTGTAAGTAGACTAATCCCCGGTTTTGTTGGCAAAGAAAGGTGCACTAGTCATGATTCATTTTCTAGTAGTCTAAATTACTACAAACCAGAAGAAGAGTATTTTATAGGTAAAAGAAGACTTAAAAAATTTGTAGAGCAAAACTTGCTTATGTTTGAAGGTCAAACAAGGGTTAAAGAACAACTTTTTGATGATAATTTATGGCTTAGAGACTTTGCTCCCCAATTAGAACATCCACACTACACTAGACCTGAAAAATGGCATAACTGGGTGGTTCCAGAAATATTGAGGCAAGGCAATCATAAGCTTATTCAAAACTGGAGAAGTAATTGGTGGAAAAACGATTGATGTCTTCGCTCGCATAAATTTTAGAAAACATGATTCATAATTGTAATGCAATATAACTCATAACTAATAACTAATAACTAATAATTTAATAATTAAACCCCCCTGCTCTGACGAGCAAACACTCTATGAGGAGAATTAACCACCCCTCCCTGTGAGTACTCCTCAAGGGGGGGATAAGTCTAAAATTCCCCTTTCTTAAAAGGGTGATATCTCGTAGAGATGGTTGGGTATTCTTTCTTAATTAATGGCAAGATTATTGGTGAATGATTGGTGAATGATTGGTGAAAATGGTATCAAAATATCATCTAGTCTGGCACAATACACGACAGACCTAAATCTTTCACTTGACTTAAAATCACCTATATAATATCTTCTAAATCATCGTTTTTCCACAATTTTAGTGTAAAAAGTACAATGATTGTGATTTCACAATATACTAGTTTTTAACTAAATTTTAATTTATGAAACAAGCATTACTCATTTTAGAAAACGGTAAAGTTTATAGAGGAGTTGGTTTTGGGGCTAGTGTCATTAGTTATGGAGAACTGGTCTTTAACACTTCTATGACAGGCTACACAGAATCAATTACTGATCCATCATATGCTGGCCAAATTTTGACTTTTTCTTTTCCTCTAATTGGAAATTATGGAGTTTCTAGCAAGTGGGGAGAATCAGACAAGGTACATCCAGTCGGAATAGTTGTGTCTGAGCTTTGTGATCGTCCGTTTCACCGGGAACAAGAAACTAGTTTATCAGAATTTTTAGAAAAATTTGGTAAAGGCGGTATAGCTGGCATTGACACTCGCGAATTAGTGAAAATCATTAGGCAAACGGGAACTATGCCAGCAGTTCTGATGGTTGGTCAAGAAGGTGAGAAACTTAATGCTGCCATCACCTTTGAAGCCGCTTTAGCTAAAGTTATAAATAAAGATGAAATCGGTTTTCTGGATTGGCCAAGCAAGGTAGCTAGAACTAAAACAGAATTTTTTGTCTGGCAAAAAAACACTTTAACAAAAATCACAGAAACTGAGTTGATCAACTTCAATAATTATAAGAAAATTGCAATAATTGACTGCGGAGTTAAAGAAAATATTATACGAGAGGTCACTAAAAGAGGTTTTGTGGTGGTTGTAGTGCCTCCTAAAATTACTTTTGCAGAGATACAAAAATATAATGTCAGTGGAGTTGTTGTATCCAATGGTCCCGGAGATCCTAGAGACTATCCATACATTCACAGTTTACTTAAGCAAATCCTAGAATTTTCTTTAAATGAAAAAAATCATCTACCAATCTTTGGTATTTGTTTGGGTCATCAGTTAATTTCCTGCATTATCGGAGCTGAAGTTTTTAAAATGAAATTTGGTAACCGTGGAGTCAATCAACCAGTACAGAACACCCTCGACCAAAAAGCTTTTTTAACCTCCCAAAACCACAGCTATGCAGTTCGTCCAGAAACTATTCCAGAAGGCTGGGAATCTTTGTTTGTCAATCTAAACGACGGTTCTGTAGAGGGTTTAAGACACAAAAATAAACCAATTTTTAGTGTTCAGTTTCACCCCGAAGCTTGTGGTGGGCCAAAAGACACTAATTGGCTTTTTGATGAATTTGTAAGGTCTATTTAGAATATTTATAACTTAGCATCCAGTAGTCACTTCTCTTTTATTATTTAAATTTTATTTAACTGATTTTCTATAATCAAATTGAGAACTTTTTTTAAGACCATTTTGATAAACGATGCCATACCCTTACAAAGGAGATTTGATAGAGTTTAAAGATTTAACATCTCTGTTGGAACAGATAAACTAATAAATTTATCTTAGGTATCAAATTTTCTTCTTGCTTGGCAAAAGTTATACTAATTTTAAAACAACTAATTTTAAATCAGTAAAAGTAGAGTTTGACAAAACACTTCTTAAGGGTATATTTATATCCGTTTTTTTAGTAAAAAAATATGTCTAAACCGTTATTACATGAAATTAACTTAAAAGAAGAAATACCAAAAAGAATCGAAAATTTAAGTCAAAAACTAATCAAATTTGCTAGTGATCAGCAAGCCTTGTTAAAATCTCTTTTCCTTTCATTTGTAGCTACTATTTTTTTTGTAGGAATCTCTTTTCCAGATCTTTGGCAAAGTTATTTTTTATTTAGGCAAAGATGGTTTGGATTGATATCTATTGCTATTTATATTTTATCTGTCTTAATTTTTGTGTTAATGACTAATTGGAGTGTTTTTAGGTCAATTTCAGTTTTTATACAATCCAACATTTTAATGCTCTTTGCTTTTGCTTACTTTTTAAGGTTAAATATTAGAGATATATTGATTTTTGGATTTAGTTTCAACACAGCCTTTTTGTTTATAATTTTATCTGGTCTAATTTTTTTGGTTAATCTTAATCTTTTTGGAGAAAATAAACGGCATCATTGGTTATTGATGCCACAAGTGATGCTTTTTGCTTTACAAGCCTTTTCTTTACTGAGTTTTACTGATACGTTTATAACTTCTAGGGTTAGTTTTTCTAGTGACTGGCTTAACTTGCTATTTAATATTCATCCTTTTTTTTGGTTGACTCTCTGTGGATTGGCAATTGCTACAATTACTGTTTTCTCTTACAAAATAGACAATTTAACAGAATTTTTTAAAATGTTTGCAATTTTTGCATTTTGTAGTATCCAAATCATATTGTTAATATACATAATAGTATTTATTGATATAAACCTAAACCTAACTTATTGGAACTTAACCTTAATGACACTTATTTTTTGGGACTGGCTAGATGGAAATTTTAGAATTATTGCCCAAAAACTTGAAGATAGTAAATTTTACCCTCGACTAACAGTCTCAACGATCTATCATTCTATTTTATTTTTACTAGTCCTATTAGCGCCTCAAATAAGTTTCTAAAAACTCTGACAAAAAATTTTATATACTTCGGTTTTATTATAATTATAACATAAAAAAGAATAGAATTCGGTTTTTATTGTATATAAAGCAATTCCTCGAAAATCGAACCTTTAAAATAGATAGTAAATAAGCATTCTTGTTGAAGGCAATTTTATTTAAATGTGATTATTATTTTGGGGAAAACTGTTAAACTTTAACTAAAGTCTTCTTAAAAGAGTTTTAGAAAAAATCTATTCTAAAAACTAGAATAATCTTCGCTACTTAACTTTTCTACAATAAAAAATTTAACCTCTTACACTTCCGAAAGATTCTTTGATAATATTTTTTCTATCAAATCCCAGTTCTTTGAGTTTTTGCTCCATAGCTACAACCATATGAGGGTTACCACACAAATAAAATTCAATATCTTTAGAACTTATATAATCTGGTATTATTGCTGTTACTCTACCCATTCTTTGGGTTTTGTTTTCTATAAAATCTTCTCCATCGATACAGGTTATGATTTCAAAATTAGAATATTTAGATAGTTCTTCTGTAAAAAAGCTTCTACAGAAATCAAACTCTCGCCTTAAGGTACCAAAAAATAGCTTGTGATCTATATTAGGGTTTTTAACTAAAGACTCTTTGATCATTGGTACAAAAGGAGCAATACCAGTACCAGTAGCCACAAAAAACCTAGCTTCAGGGGTAGCATTAGTCAATCCGAATCTACCACTAATATTCAACATTCTTACTAAGTCACCTTCCTTTATCTGCTCAAAAAACTGCGAAGCTAGTCCACCCGGCTTAGTGCTAATAGCCAAAGTTAAAAAACCAGCACCCTCTTTAGTTTTGTCTAGAGAAATATCTTTGGTGAAAGGTGTAGTAGAAAAATCTAGAATTGAATAAGCTCTAAAAACTTTTGGCCAAGTCTCTAGGCTCACAAATTGACCCGGCTTAAACGGAAAAATAGATTCGGTTTGGAAAGTCATCAAATATACTTGAGGGATGGCCTGCTTTTTGTGAATAAGTTTTATTATTGTAGATTGGAACATATTTTTGAGATTTAAAACTGAAAAATGTTGATATTTGAAGTTAATTTTGATTTACCTGTCAATTTGTTTTATATAAAGTTATATAAAGTCTATTTGACTTTTTGAAAAATCTATTCAATTGTATATTTTGTATAATTTTTGAATTAAAATTCATCACTATGATTACTTTACCAAAACTAAATTATAGCTATGGGGATCTAGAACCCTACATAGATGCTTTAACTATGGAAATTCATCACACTAAGCATCATCAAGCTTATATAGACAAAGCTAATGCCGCTATAGAACAAATACCAGAAATAGCTAATTTAGATCCAACAGAAATTATAACTAAACTGCATTTAGCTCCAGAAAACCTTAGACAAGTTCTAATAAACAATTTAGGGGGTCACTTAAACCACGATCTTTTTTGGCAAATTATAATTCCCGGAGGTACACCACCATCCCCTAAAATGATTGAAATTATAAATAGTAATTTTGACGGAATGGAAAATTTTGTCCAAAAATTTAGTGAAACAGCTATCAACAGGTTTGGTTCTGGGTGGGCTTGGCTCGTGGTTAATCCAGACCAGTCTCTGGAAATAATGTCTACAGCCAATCAAGATTCTCCTTTAATGCAAAACAAAACTCCGATTTTAGGTTTGGATGTCTGGGAACATGCTTATTACTTGAAATACCAAAACCGCCGACCAGAATATGTCAAGAACTGGTGGAGTGTAATAAATTGGCAAAAAGTTGAGGAATTTTATTATTCTGCAGTTAGTAAAAACTAATTTTAGAATGTATTTTGACAAATTGCATAAATCTATTTCTCTTCTGTTAGTCGGATCTAGCTGACTCGAATTCGTATAGTTTAGTTATTTTGTTTATCGTAAAATTTGAATAAATCAACTGAGCAAGTTTGATAAATTAACACTCTAATTGTGCAAATAATTATTCCATAATTTCCACATCCAGACTACAGTCATGTTTCTGACTTTTATTTAAAAACTAAAATTTAAAATTCTATTACAAATACCGGTTTGACTTCAAAAACACTGATACAATAATAGTACTAAAAAACTAAACTAGTTGTTAACTTTATATTTTATTGTTTATTTATGAACTACCTATTTGAATTAACCACCAAAGAAAAAGCTCGCCAAAAAAACACTCTTAACTTAATCGCTTCAGAAAATTATCCATCTCCCAAAGTATTGCAGCTACTAGGCGAAGTTTGGAGCAATAAGTACGGGGAGGGCTACCCCGGCAAAAGATACTATGCCGGTAATCAAAATACCGACCTTTTAGAAAATTTTGTTCAGCAAAAAGCCTTACAAGTCTTTGATAAAACTGGCAGTTACGGAGTTAATGTGCAAACTTTATCCGGATCCCCAGCTAATCAAACCGTTTTTTTAACAATCTTACAGCCAAATGATATAGTACTTAGTCCTCAACTAGCCTCTGGAGGCCACTTAACCCATATGCACACTGTGAGTAGTTTTGGTAAATTTTTTCAACCTCATCAATATAATGCTAAGCAAAATGAAGATGGAAGTTTTGAAATAGATTTTGAAGCCCTAAAAGAGCAAATTGTTAAATTAAAACCTAAGCTTTTAATAGTTGGTTTTTCTGCTTATCCCAAAAAATATGAATTTGCCGAAATTTGTCGTTTTGCCCATCAATACAATGTTTTTGTGTTGGCAGATGTGGCTCATATAAACGGTTTGATCGCCGCTGGTCTGCACGACTCTCCATTTAAGGTAGGAGACGACGGAGCAGATTTTGTGTCAATGACTACTCATAAAACCATCAGAGGGCCTAGAGGGGCGATTTTATTTGCCAAAAATTACCTGCCAGATTTTGCTAAAATTTATCTGAACACTCTGCCCCAAGATGCCAAAGGTCAACCAGTAACTAGCCTAATTGAAGCAGTCAATCGCACTTTGTTTCCCGGTGGATATGGAGGTCCTCACTTTAACAAAATTGCTGCCATCGGCCAGTGTTTACTGGAAGTACTAGGAGAGGATAAATATCCAGACGGAATTGACTTTGTAACTTATTCTCAAAATATTTTGAGGACTAATAAAATTCTTGAACAGAGCTTGCAAAAAGGTGGATTAGTTCCAGTTTCTCCTACAGAAAATCATTTATGCTTGATGAAACTACCAGAAGATAAAGATAGTCTAGAAATTCAAAAAAAATTAGAAGAAATCGGGATAATTACCAACCGGAACACTTTTCCAAACGATACTAAGACAGCTTACAGGCCCGGAGGAATGAGATTTGGAACAGCGGCTCTAACTAGCCGAGGTCTAAGTGACCAACAAGCAGAAGAAATTGGAAGAATTATAACTGATTTAATTTTTGGCAGAAAGTCTAAAGACGAATTAGCTAAAGAAGTTCAAGATATAGAAAAAAGTTTGAATTGGTGGTATTAGACTAAAAAGATATTTTGCTAAAAACTAGAATATCAATTAGTTGTTGAATATTACCTTAATAAACCAATTTTTCGTAAGTTGTTCAGGTTTTAGATTAAACTTTTTTGACAAAAGTCAAACTCGAGTGTAAAAGAGTTTTTACTCAAAACTTATTCGACTTTACTAGATTTAAATTCATGAAGTTTACAAAATTTACCCAATACTTACAAAATCAAAATACACATCCTAAATAAAAAAGTAATAATTAAACGACATTACAGATGAATACCCCTACACTCCTTGGAGTAAATTTACCCCAAACTAACCGTCTTAAATTAAAAAGCGAGCTTAGACAACTAACCAAAAACCAAAAAGCTACTTTATACTTTTTGTATAGCGAATTTGTATTACGAGCCAACAAAAATCCATTTTATAGGCAAATTTTAAATAAATCTACTTTTGCAGCTATTGACGGACAAGGTTTGCACTGGTCAATGTGGAGGATTATTCGTCCCTCTTTTTTATCAAGATTATATACTAATCTTTTAGTTAAATTTCCTTTCTGGCTTAGGTCTTTTCTATTTTATCCGATATTTTTTGTGCAACTTTTTCTCAACCTTCTTTACCTTACTATTTCTCTTGTATTTAGGCTAAATTTAAGCCAAACTACTAAAAACCAACTAATTCTAGGAAGAGATTTTGTTTATGATTTGTTGGATTTGGCTGAATCTAATGGTTGGAAGACTTTAATTGTAGGTGGAGACAGTGGAAATTCTAAACAAATCCTGCAAACAATTACAACTTTGTATCCCAAATTAGAAATCGACTTTTGGGGACAACCAAAAGATTCTAACTTAATGAAAGATATTCCAAACCAAGATATCGGTTTACACTACCTGAATCCAGACAATCTTTTTGATTTTTATCCTGATTTACAAAAAGCGAAAAACTATATTGAACTGTATAAACCTGACTTGATTTTAGTATGTTTAGGAGGCGCTAGTGGTAAACAAGAATTTTTCATCCACGATTTATATTCCGATCCAAGTATAAACTTTATTTTAGCTACTGGTTTGGGTGCCGCTTTAGACCATATTGGAAGCGGGGCAAAACAATCTAAAGCTCCTCGCTGGCTAGTATTAAGCGGTTTAGAGTGGTTATATAGATTTTTTACACTACCTTATAGGCGAAAAAGAATTATTGACTCGGTTGTAGGTTTGTGGTGGTATACTACTATTGATCAGTTTGTCCGCACAAACCAAACCACCAAACAATTTATCAACATTATTAAAAGCCAAGATGATAAGTTTTTGGTACAAACAAGAGGTGTAGAAACAAAATTTCTGGTTGAACCAATCCGTTCAAAAGAGTCAATCAAGAAAAATTATTTAAACACTAAAAAAAAGACCAATCTTGACTTTCAACTACTCGATTTTGACCCCAAACCAACCAAACTAGCCAGCCATCGTTTATCTGAAATAAACCTTCTAAACTGGCAGAAGCTTAGATTTAAATTTGATACTATTGAACCATTTTTATGTTTTGTAAACTACCCAAAACCATCGCACAGCACAGCTATAAATCATGATTTTGAGTGGTTAGACCAAAAATCCGTTGAATCAAAAATTAACCCACACCACAAAAAATATTGGCAGGACTACATTGCGATAATCGAATTAAACAACTCTGGTAATTAATTATTGATTTTATATTTGAATACCACAAATTAGTAATATTCTAACTATTAAACGACTTTTTAAGTTTATGAACTTGACAATTTTTTAAGTTTATGAACTTGACAATTAATTTGATTGAAAATATAGTTTCTCTCGTTTGAGATAGTTCAAACTTTTTTTAAAATCTTAAAATTAAAACATCTTATATTTCGGGATGTGGTGCACCGGTAGCATGCCTGCTTTGGGAGCAGGAGGTACAGGGTTCAATTCCCTGCATCCCGACCATATAATATTCTGTTTAAATTATTTGTTATTGTATAATTTTTCTGACTTCTTAATTGATTGCAATATTAACACTTTCAAAAAATAAGTTCGTCTGATTAATTGGGTCTTTCTGGTTATCTGACTATTGAATTTCTGGTTGAAACATAAATAAAAAAGTTAAATGTATAAATTTAATATTTATTACCTACAAAAAACTAGGATTCATTTTTACTTATATAAATCTTGACAAAACATTGACAAAAATTTTTAGCTACGAGCATATTATAAATAATATGCATTACTATGTTTTTAACTAAAAAAATTTCCCAAATTTCTCAACTTAAAAATGCTCTTGTAAAAGAAAAAGGACAAAAAACTATTTTTGAGCTTATTTTAGCTGAGAGAAAACTTTTTTTAGGAAATAAAAAACTTCAATATATAGGGACTGTTGTAGTAAACGAAGAAGAGAAGTGTGTCTATTTCAGCGAAATGTTAAAAGAGACAGGTTTTGGTTTAGAAATAGATTTAGGCACCTCAAGTGAAGTTTACAGTACAGGACTGAATTGGAGAAAAGGTAATATTAAGGCTGATATGGAGGCTTTTGGTAAAAAATATAAGTATGATTTTGATATAGAGTCTATAAGAAAAGCAATAGAAGCGGCGGTAGTAGAAGAAGGGTATAAATTTGAATATAAGATTTTTTTATAATTAATCAAATAATACCAAAGTGTCTTTAAAAAAATTTAATATATTTTAGTTGTTTTCAGTACAATTTTAATTGGATTAAGATCTAAATTTAAAAAAATAGGCATATTTACAATAATTTTTTTATTGTTTTTGGTTTTTGTACTAGTCATTAGTGTAATTTTTGCCTCTGTTGCAAAACTCTTTCTAAAACAACTCTAAAATTTTGTGGTATAATCCCAACATTTTTAGTAAATATTTAAAACTAAAACCATCACAAAATTTCTATCATAAACCTAGAAAGTTATGTTCTAAAGAAGTAGAACTTTTGAATCTTTAAGTAAAGAGATATTACTGGACAAAAACAAAAATCTTAAAAGAATATAGTTAGTTAATTAACAATTATGTTTATGTCCAAAAAGGTTTTGCTATTAGAAAGTATAGATGATCAAGCCGAAACCATGTCTTTAGAAGAAGGTTTTGTGGTATAATCTTTAGATGGGTCTTTAAGTGAGGACAGCTTAATAGAAAAACTACAAGATGTGGACATTTTAGGAATCAGGTCAAAAACTTCAAATAACCTCTAAAGTTCTTGAAAATTCTCCAAAATTAATAGCAGTAGGGGTTATTTTGTATTAGTACTAACCAAATCGACTTAAAAACTACAACCAAACTAGGTATTCCTGTTTTTAATGCACCTTTTAGCAATAGTCGCAGTGTTGTAGAACTGGTTATAGGAGCGATAATCTGTTTATTAAGAAAAATCACAAATGCAAACTATTAAATACATAATCATATTTGGTAAAAAACAACTACCGGCTCTTTTGAAGTTAGAGATAAAAAACTAGGGATTTTGGGCTATGGAAACATTGGTTCACAGCTATCAGTATTGGCTGAAAGTCTAGGTATGAAGGTGTATTATTATGATCTTAGCGAAAAAATGGCTCTGGGAAATGCTCAAAAATGTAATAGTTTAGATGAATTGCTAAAAAATAGCGATATTCTTTCTATTCATGTTGATGGTAGACCAGAGAACACAAACTTAATAATTAGTAAACAGCAAATTAACAAAATGAAGGACGGATCATATTTAATAAATTATTCTCGAGGTCAAGTAGTAAATCTAGACAATGTAAAAGAGGCTTTAGAAAAAGGTAAATTAGACGGAGCAGTAATAGATGTTTTTCCTGTTGAACCTAAAAACAACCAAGAATCTTTTGATTGTCCTTTAATAGGGCTGCCAAATGTAATTTTAACTCCCCATATTGGAGGCAGTACCCAAGAAGTTCAAGAAAATATCGGTCGATTTGTGCCTATACAGATCATCAATTTTCTAAAACATGGCGAGACTACTTTATCCGTCAATTTTCCTAAACTTACACCTATGAATAATAATTTCAATGCTAGATTTTTGCATATACATGTAAACCAACCCGACATGCTGGCTCAAATTAATTCTATTTTAGGAGATAATCAAATTAATATTGAAGCTCAAGAGTTAAGAACTAATGAACTGATAGGATGTGTTTTAGCAGATATAAATCAACCACTAAATACTAAAATTTTAGAAAAATCACAAAGAATCCCTTCGACACTTCATGTATATCCTTTACCAAGCTTGTAGTTTTTTAAAAACTGATGATTAAAGTATCTTTAACCCTGATTTCTAGATTGTAGTAATTCTCCATTAATTCGGTTGTAAAGAGATACCATAGCCCCATCATTTTTGTAAAACCTTACTTCTACCAAATAGTCTCTAAGTGGGTTTAGACCGTTTTGGCTAATTTCAATAACATTATCCACATTATCAGTTTCAAATTTATATTGGTTGTCACCATCATAAATAATTCCCTGTATATTTCCTCTATTTTGAGTAATTACTTGAATTTTGCAAGGATTGCTACTACACCAATTGATCTCTACCCTATCTTGTCCAACAAGATAGTCAAACTGGCCCAAATTAAAACCATTTTGCTCAAACAAAACAGAATTATTACCCAAACTACCTCCAACTTCTACATAACAAATACCACCTTGCCAATGAGTGCTGACATTTTTTTGTATACTTTGATCCGATAAAATACTAGCATCACAGGCATTCGTTCTAAACTGAAAGATCTGTTTTTGACCGAACAAAAGTTGTGTTGAAGCTTTTTTAATCTCAAACTGAGCCCTAGCATTGGTTAATTCTTTATTACCTAAATAAATGGACATAGTTTTAGTTCGATTTATAGCGGTTACACTAGCTCTACCATCCAAACTAATTTCCAAAAATTTTTGATCTAACACTCTTCTTATATCTTGAGAATTTATATTCTCTGGGTTCATAACTAACTTAGAAAAACCATTTTTAATACGACTTTCTTGAGTTTTGTTATTAATTTGCCACCTAATCATGCCATCTTCCACTGGTCTACCGTTAATATCGGCAATTGGTGAAGTTAGCAAATCTAGCTCAATTTCATCTCGATCGTTGATTCTGATCTGTGGTGCAGTTACAAACAGATTACTAGCTTGCCCACTGGTATGTTTGACAATGTGACTAAATAGTTTGGAACCAACCTGAAGTTGCATTAGAGCATATTGATTGTCTCTATTTTGGTTTAGATTCCAGTCAAATTCACAGCTAGAACTTTCGGCATTTACTTTTACCTTATTTTCAGAAAAACTATCTTCGCTTTTGAAGTAGCTTAGCTTGCATTCATTAACCGTATCAAAATCTACACCGCTGATACCTAGCTTAACCTTGCTATCACTGTTTATAACTCTGGGGAAATTTGGTAAAATTAGTCTTTGATTTTCTTCTTGGTTTTCTACAACTTCAACTATTTTTTCTTTAATAACCTTTTTTTCTTCATTTAAAAGAACTAGCTTCAGCCTCTGTGTATTAAATAAAGTAGAGGGTGCGGTTACTTTGGCAAACCCATCTTCTACTGTCAAAATATACTCGTTTATAAGTTTTGGTTCAGACGGTACAACTGAACTAGTTTCTTCATTGTTCTGCTCAGCATTATCTGCAATCTGAGGTGTTAAATCAAATACTTGTAGGGTTAGATTATTAACATTGGTAGTGTTGCCATACAAGTCTGTAACAGGTCCAATGATAAAATTGTTGGCATAACCTGTCATAGCTGGCTCATATTCCAAACCTAAAAAACCAAACTTCTCAGCTTTATTAGGTGCAATGTATAACTGTCTACTTTGGTTTATTGGGTTAACAATATTATCGCCTACAAAAGTTACCAAAATCGGACCGCTTCTAGTAATTTTACCTTTTGGAACGACTACTCTACAATTTCCATCAAGCAATTCTCCTTTAACAGTTATAGGAATTGGTCCAGAAGTTGTTTGATAAATATTAGCTGCGCACTCTCCTTGGCTAATTCGATTACCACTTCTGTCTACCACATTTTCTAATCTAAGAGCAAAATCTTGCCCAACTTTTAGATCGTTTAAGTTTTCTACAATTACTCCGCTATAACTAAAGCCAATTGTTTTATCCTCAAAGGATAGACCTAAAAAATCACTATATCTACCATCCTCTAGTTTTATAAAGACTGAATAAAAACCACCTCTAACAAATTCACTAGCAGGAATATTCAGATTTAACTGACCGTTCACAATTTGAATGGGAGTGCCACCAAAGTTAGTAACTTCTTTAAATTCACCGCTACGAGGATGCCAAATACCTAACACAGCTTTACCATTGTAAAATTGAGGATTTTCACTACTTTCTTGCTCTTCTGTTTCAGGCTCTTCTTCCTCCGTTGTATTTTGCACAATTGTCAGTTGAGGGATGTCTTTAGCAAAGATTTGTACACTATTGCCCAAATTCATTGTTGGAGTAATGTTTTCAATATTTATTAGATTAGAAAACTTCTGTAAAAATAAAACATTGGAAGATTTTGAAGTACCTTGTAATTTAATTGTATAACCACCGTTACCGGCTTTAAAATTAGTGCTGTCTAGAATAGTTGCACAAATTCTATCGTTTTGAACCACAGTTTCAACAGTTTCGACCACTTTTTCGTCTCTGATAATTTCAAAAACACATTTTTCTCCACTAGGTCTATCATTTAAACCCATTACTTGTTTAGCTATAACCGGCACAATTCCGTTAATCGATTGATTGTTAAATGGTAGGTGTAAAGTGGATAGATCACTTGGTTTAAATCTGTTGATTTGACCTTCAACTTTGAATTGAGCAATTTGGCTTAAAACTTGTTCATCTTCAGATATGAAAATAGCAGTATAATTTCCGGGCTCCAGTTTTTCCAAATTAACAACACATTGAGGTTGGTTACCAATTTGACAATCTAAAGAAGCGATAGTGTTTTTTGTGTCTTTTTGAGTAATATAAACTTTACCCTTAATAAGGGGAGCTAAAGGATCTGGTTCACCATTGTGGTTTTGAGCAAAAAGTTTGAGTTCAACTTTGTCTTCTCTTTTATAACTTAGTTTAGTGGGTTCAAGTTTGAGAAGATTGTTACGGTTAAAAGACTCCTCAATTTTGGTAAAAACTCTGTTAGTTACTGCAGTTTGTAAACCTTCCCTGTTTCTGAAAGTTATATTAGCAACTAAGGTTAGAAAATCAAAATCATCATCAGCTAAAGTACCTACTACTTTGTATTCTGCCCTTTCTCCAGCGGTTAAAAAAGGGATTACAAAGATGTTGCCTGTAGGTTTTAACTCTTTCATCTGTAAAGTGTTAGTTTTAAGCATTGCTGTTTGCCAAACTACCGCGTTTTTAGTAGATCTTAATTCAATATTAAGATTATTTATCGGTTCCACTATACTCGTATTCTGCAAAGTTAAAGAAACTTCCACACGACTACCAATCTGGTAAACCTCGTTTTCTATTAACCTCAAAGAAGCAGAAACATATGCACTTTCTACAGAGGCTTGCCCTTGATCTCTAAAACCATTAAAAGCCGCAAAACCTAATAGAGCAGCAACCAATATATAAACAGAAACTATGGAACCCACGAAGCCTAATTTGGGTCTGTTTTTTATCACTCTTCTTACCCATTTTTTACCTTGTTGGGATTGATTAGGAGTGTGTAATGTATAGTAAAGAGGGTGAGAAGGCATACAGCTGTATTTGTTTTGATTTTTGTTTTTAGAATAAACTATTAAATGTTGTTATCTTTTTATACTTTTTGTATATTTCACATTTAAGAC